>WNFY01003933.1_pt1 | contig 15559 bp, 10 predicted proteins | sample 5400091 | NCBI WGS metagenome assembly WNFY01 (sample SAMN13153364, study PRJNA577476) | soil metagenome | isolation source: 60 cm soil or saprolite under grassland replicate 1 | place: USA:California | collected 2016-06-15 | reverse complement strand
ATTAACAATATGATAACAATATAAAGAGCATAGTTTAATGGTAAAATTTGAAGCTTCAAACTTCACTTTCTCAGTTCAAGTCTGAGTGCTCTTGTCAATTTTGTATTCATATTTAATAAAAACTTAAATTTATTTAGTATATAATAAATTTTATAATAAAAACTTGTCTGGTTCCTTAGCTTAATTGGTAAAGCGTATTTTTGATAAGGATGTGTTCGGAGTTCAATTCTCTGAGGAATCATTTATTATATTTATATTATGTACAAAAAGAGTAGTATTTTTATTAAACTAATAAAATTATAAATTGTAGCTTTTATTTAAATAAAAAGAGAATTGACCGAGTGGTTTAAGGTGATAAGCTTGAAACTTATTTGGTTTAATAGATCACATCCGTTCGAATCGGATATTCTCTGTAATTTATAAACATTTACATAACACGGACTAGAGCCAGGTTGGTTAGGCGCCTCATTTGGGTTGAGGAATTGTTATGTTCGAATCATAATAGTCCGATGAAAAGATTAAAAAAAATAACTAAATTTTTTAATCTTTATTATTTAAAGGCATATTAGTAATGTGAAAGATATCTATTTGGTATTTTTATACTATACTATTGATATAATAGTATAAGAAAGTATATAAAGAAACTATTAGGGATACCTGGCTATATATTAAAGAGAGTTTTTTAACTTGTGTTTTTTTAGAAAAGTGTCAACACATGTACTCTTAGAGAAATTCAATAATAAACGGGGTGAATTGAAATATCTTAGTAACTTCAGGAAAAGAAATCAAACGAGATTCTATGATTAGTGTGAATGAAAGTAGAAGAGCCTATATAAATATCAGATATATACGCACAAGCATGAGTGTATATATGTAATAAATTAATTAATAATATTAACATTACTAGGATTAATGTAATTCACTGATAAATTAAATAAGTAGAACGGGCAAAACCTGTTTGAATAAAAGGGGAACCTTCCTCTAAGGCTAAATATAATATATAAGCGACAGCGTATAGTACTGTGAAGGAAAGGTTTGAAATAGTAGTTTTATAAGCAGCTCGAGTAAAATTTAAATAAATAATAAGAGCGTACCTTTTGCATAATGGGTCAGCAAGTTAATGTTAGATGCGAGCAGTAATGCCAAGATAAACCAATTATGAAATAATGAATTAGTATCTAAAATTAGACCCGAAGCCTGGTGATCTTACCACAGTCAGGGTTATAAAAGCCCGAACGGGTTATCGTTGTAAAGATATCCGAAGAACTGTGGTAAGTTAGTGAAAGACAACACTGACTAGGATAGCTGGTTTTCTGCGAAACCTATATAAGTAGGTAATTCAAGTTACATCATAGCAGGTACAGAACTGTGATCTCAGGCAACTTTATCTCATTATTTTCGACGCAAGTGTGAAAGTAAAGTGATAATTTTGCATATATCGGGCAATCGTGAAGATTTTATCGGTGAGTATTCGCACTCGGAAGGGCAATGATGAATATTGAATAATCGGACATAGTACGATAAGGTTGTATGTCTAAAGGGAAACAGCCCAGAACAAGAGTTAAGGTTCCAAAATTATTGTTAAGTGAAATTAAGGAAGTTTCTATCAAATACGACTAGGAAATAGGCTTAGAAGCGGTCCATTTTTTGAAGATCTCGTAACAGAGCACTGGTTTAGTAAATGTGAGCGTAAGCAACATTTACATTGATATTTGCACCGAAAATTTAACGGATCTAAACAATATACCGACACCAAAACCGTACCTAGAAACTACCACAAGTAAGCTAGTAGAGAATACGAAGGCGTTTGAGTGAACAATCATTAAGGAACTCGGCAAACTAACTACCGTAACTTCGGGATAAGGAGAGCCATTCCTCCTGATTAATATCAGGTAAAGAATAGGAAGCATGGAATAGTGTTGTACGACTGTTTAATTAAAACAAAGCACTCTGCAGTAAGATAATAAATCAAAGTATTGAGTGTGATTTCTGCCCAATGTCGGCTGGTTAACGGATTTGCTAAGTTGACTAATATAAGCTTGGCTTTGAAGGAAACCCCGATCAATGGCGGCCTTACCTATGAGGGTCCTAAGGTAGCGGAATACCCTGGCCGTTAAATGCGGTCTTGCATGAATGATTTAACGATACAACAGCTGTCTCAATGATTGGCTCAGTGAAATTGGAATAACTGTGCAGATACAGTTTACCTCTAGTTAGACGAGAAGACCCTATGCAGCTTTACTGTTGCTAGTTATTGAATATGATATTGCGAATTTTAGCGTATAAGGTAGTCTTAAGGACTCAATTGAAACACCTTTATTTAGTATATCATATTGGTAGACATAGTCTACGTAAGAATATCAATAGTCTATTTTTTAGATGTCTGATATAATTATTAACCCTCTTATGAGGGGACAATTGCTAGGAGGCAGTTTATGCGGGGCACAGATCCCATAAAAAGTACCTGGGTGTATCCAAAGTTAATTTTGTAAAATTGTTATAACTTAGTTATAGCAATCAAATATACAAAGTTTTGTATATTTTTTTAATTTTTAGTATGTTATTTGGTATAGCTCTCTTCGAGAGAAGGAATGAAGTTATAACTAATCCAGCTATATATCTATTGAGTTAGAACTAATATTTTTATTCAAGTAAGATTTTTACTATATGGAAAATAGATGTAATTAAAATATTAAGATAAAATATCTAATATTTTTAGTTATGTTATTAGTATGCTTAAGTTATAACCATTTAAGCATGTGTAAATTCACTAATAACATAATTATGTTTATTACTTGTCAAGTTTAATGGCTTAATCTTGCTTTACTGTTTGACTTACACGTCTATCAGTCGCGTAAGCGGGGCATATGATCACAAGATGCAGAAAGGAAAGGTCTTGGATTTTTGAAAAAGCTACGCTAGGGATGTTAGTCCTCCAATGTTTTATTAATCATAGTCATGATATAAACCTATTGGTAATTAATTGGGTCAATTTCAAGGATAGCTTTCCATAAAAGTTAACTTGAAGCGAAGTTTACTTTAAGCATTTAATAAAAGTAAAAACGTTCAACGACTAGAAGGTGAGCAATGCTAACAATACTCCTTCATTTGAAACCCAACATTTTTTTTTTCCTTTATATAATTAAATCAATTATGAATACATAATCCCCATAATAATTAGTAACTAAAGTTATTAATGAAATAGACTTAATTCTAGATTAAAGATTAAGCTTCTGGTAAATATTTTAAATACCAGGTAATAAATAAATATTTACAAATACAATGAATAATATACAAAATAAATCAGAAATAAATCAATTAAAAAATGATTTAGATTATAACACACCAGTTTTGTTTAATAAAAAAAGTAAAAGGTATGTAGTTAAACCCTTATCATATATAAATAGTGATACAGGTATTACTAGACATTTTACTCCTGCGGCTCAGGAATGATTTAATAGCATATATAGCTATAATCATAATTACATTAAATCATTACCTGTTGCAGATATAAATCTAATGAAATTGTTAAAAAGCTACTTTAATTTTCAGATTAATCGTAAGGTTCTAAAAACTAAAAGTATGCCTACTAGATTTAAACGTTTATCTACAAAAAGAGTTTTTGTAGGTAGAGGTGAACTAAAACATACTAGCTCTAAAGTAATAATTACATTTTATGTACATAATACAGAGAAAATGTATTTATCTAGAGCTATTAATTTAGTTTTCAAGTCTTTGTATAACCCTAAAAGACGTTTAAAAAAATTTATTACTAAAGATAGAAATAATAAAGAGATTGTATCTTACAATAGACCCTTTACTTTAGAAGAGTATTTAGCTTTACCTGATCACTATAATAAGTGATATATTGATCATGTTGCATCTTATATTGAAATTAAAAATTTATATTTAAGTAATTTGTTGTTACAATATAGAATATTAACAAAACTGATTAATATTAAAGCGGCTACTAAGAAAGACTTAACAAATATTTTTATTCCTTTATGTGAAAACATTCATTCTTTTGATTATCCTAGTTTTACTTTGTACATGCAAAAAGTAAGAACATACTATTTAAGTGGTTTAACAAGATTTAAATATTTATTAAGATTTAATAATGTTAAATTTACAAAACCTTTTATGCTTGAATTAACACGTTTAGTTCAAAGTTTATATAATAAGAAAGTAGAATTTAATATTGTTAATTTAAAAAAAATGCATTTAAATAGTGATATTTTTACTCAAGCTGTGTCATTAAAATTAAGAAATAGAGATAATAGACTTTATAGAGTTTTAAAATCTTCTTTACGTAAAATTAAATTACCAAGTGTAAATAGATTAAGTGAAAAACAGAATAAATTTAATAAAGATGAATTCCTTATTAATAAAATAAGAAATAATAACATTACTTCCATGTTTAAAAATAATGTTAATGATCCTTTAAGTAATCTTTTATTAGATTATTTTCCTTCAGCTGATAATTTAAAAGTTAATATTGTAAAGAGATCATCTATTAAAAAACGTTCTATTTCTTTAAAAAATTACGTGCTTAAATCTTTAAAACATGTAAAAATGGCAGGTATTAGAATAGAAGCTAAAGGAAGATTAACAAGAAGATTTACCGCTTCTAGATCTGTATTCAAAATGAAATGAAAAGGTGGTTTAAAAAACGTAGATTCTTCATTCAAAGGATTATCTGCTATAATGTTAAGAGGTCATGTAAAATCAAATGTACAATACTCAACGATAAATTCTAAAAACCGTAATGGAGCTTTTGGAGTTAAAGGTTGAGTAAGTAATAAATAATCTTAGTTATTGTTTACTATAGTACTAGATTAAACTATATGTTTTTATTAATTAAGTAACGTTTATAATAAGTTTAAATTATCCTATTTTCAAATTTCGCGTTGCCTTAATTATATAAAAGAAAAAAAAAATGAAGAAATAGTCTGAACCATTTTGCGAATAATGGAAATATAAGACATATGTCTTATTAACAAAATTGAACAGGCTAATTGCGCCAGAGAGTACAAATTGAGTGCGCAGTTTGGCACCTCGATGTCGGCTTAACTTATCCACATGAATGCAGGAATCATGAAGGGTTCGACTGTTCGTCGATTAAAAAGTTACACGAGCTGGGTTAAATACGTCGTGAGACAGTATGGTTTCTATCTTCTAGAGGAAATTAGAATAAAATAGGGATAGCCCCCTCGTACGAAAGGAGCTGGGTATATTAACCTCTGGTTTACCTGTTGTTTATGTGCCCAATATTAATTTAAGTATAATATTTTTTATATTATGCGGGGATGTTACTTTCACTAAAGTAAATTTATAGCATAGGCACGGCAGGAACGCTATGTTAGTTAAAGATAAGTGCTGAATGCATCTAGGCACGAAACTTACTTTAAGATATTCTTAAATATACGTAGTTGAACACTACGATTTTGCAAATGAAAACAAGATACTAATTAAATTTAGATCTTAAAGATGATAATAATTATTGCAATTAATAGGCTTTAGCTGAAAGGATTTAAATGTCTTTAGGCATAAAGTACTAATGATATATATAACTAAATATCCTAGATATCTCACAATTTTGAAACATATACTAAACAGAAGTTATACACTCTAATCTTAGTCCGGTTAGCATAAAAGTAATGTAGCTGTTTTGTAACCAGCTGAAGCAAGTGCGATACTTGCACTGGACTTTATTAAGAAGGAGTAGTCGAACATGACTGAATCTGAACCTGGTACGGTATAATTCATATTATCAAGCCAAACCCTAGAAATGTTAAAGAAGGCTACTAATTTTTTTTCCATCTATTTAGCATTATTACATATAACTATAATATTTATATTTCATTTATATGTAAAGGCCTTATAGTCAAGCGGTTAAGACATAATGTTTTCATCATTACATACGAGGGTTCGATCCCCTCTGGGGCTAGAAAAATAAATAAATAAGGATTAATACTAATAGTATTAATATTAATGCGGATTGATGTAATAGTAACATAACTGGCTCATGTCCAGCATATATTGGTGCAAATCCTTTGTCCGCACATATAATTAATTAAAGGTTATAGCTTAATTGGTAAAGCAAGCTGCTCATGACAGCTGAGATGAGTGTTCAAATCACTCTGGCCTTAGCTAACATGACTTATTATATTTATAAATCCGAGTGCTGGAACTGGTAGACAGGATAATCTTAAGATTTATTGATATAACATCGTGAACGTTCAAGTCGTTTTTCGGATAAAAAAAATACTTTGGTTAGTAAAGGGGACATAGTAATAATTGGTAAAACAGTAATCTCGCACATTATTTTTCGAGGTTCAAGTCCTCGTGTCTCCAACCGAATATTTAGTATTCGGTGTTTTGGTATCTTGTTGAGCAAGGGGAAATTGCCCCTTTTTGAGTAAATATATAAATATGTATAACAATATGAATAATGATATGAATAATAATAATAAAATAATACCTCTTATAACTTACAAAGATTTAGATCATAATAAGTATTCTATTTATGAAGAAAATAGGGATAAATCTGCTATATACCGTTGAAATAATTTAATTACAGGTGCATCTTATGTGGGAAGTGCTGTTAATTTAACTAAAAGATTATCAAATTATTTTTCTTCAAACTTCTTAAAGAAAGAACTATTAAGAAATAACAGTAAAATTAGTAGCTCCTTATTAAAATATGGTTATTCAAATTTTACTTTAGATGTTCTTGAGTACTGTGAATCATATAAATTAATTATTAGAGAACAGTACTATATAGATAGTTTAAACCCTGAATATAATATTTTAAAAATAGCTGGTTCACGTTTAGGTAGCAAGCATTCACCTGAAACTTTGTTAAAGTATAAGGATCGTAAACTTAGTCCTGAAGCTTTAGCTAATCTTAAAAAGTCTAAAATAGGTGTAGCTCCCTTATCGTCTTTAAGAAAAATTAATCATTTATTAGCTACTGGTCATAGTACAACTGTAGTAAATATGAAAGATAACTCTGTAAAGTTATATGGTTCTATTCGTGCAGCAGCAAGAGATCTTGGTACCAGTCATAATTCAATATTGAATTATATAAATACTAATAAGTTATATAAAGGTGTTTATATAATAACTAGAAAAATTATAAGTTAAATATGAATTAGTAATGGTGTGTTAACATTACTAAAGAATATTAGTACATTATTACATAGATATAAGACTTACATGAGTTTTAGAGGAAATTGCCTCTTTTTATTAATAAACAAAACAACAATAAAATTATGAAAGATTTTAAAATTAATTCAAACAACACAGCTAATATAGCGAAGCAGTAGTAATGATAACACTACAAATAATAGCTCTTTTTATAATGAAAGTAATATTAATATAGACAATAATGTAAAAGATAGCGAATTAAATATTAATAAAGGCGGTTTAACTAAAAATATGTCTGATAATTTCGAATTTACTATTAATATAGATGATGTCATTTTTATTTTGACGCCTACTATTCTTAATAGTAAAGAATGTACAGGTAATATGATTAGTAAGATGATTATTCTTGAAGAATTAAATAACATTAATTTGGATGAGCTCAGTATAATATTAAAAGCGATTAAAATAGAAAGATTACAAATTTTTTCTATTAATAAAAACTTGGATTTTAATATTAATCATACAGTTAGCAACAAGGGTTCTGAAGTTAGTTACATAGAACTAAATAGAGAACAATTTGTTAAGTGTATAAACAGTGTGCACTTTAAATTTTTAGATTATAATCCTCATTCTTTATACATTGTGAGAGGTGGTGATTTTACTGATATAAAGAATTTGTTTAAATTTATTAGTGTTTGTCCAGTAGATATAGGTCGTGGAGGATCACGTTCACAAAAAAATCATATGCTAAGTCCTTTGGATTTAAGACTATCCTCTTATATTATGGCTATGTTTAACTTTAATTATAAATTAATAAGTAGCTTAAACACATTTAATTATATAAGTAAGGATAGATATTTATCTTTTCAAGATAAGTCAAGTTTGTATCCAAATACTAGAAATTATCCGCATATTAGAAAGCACTATTCTAATAAAATATATATAAGTAGATTTTAGAATAGTTAAATAGTTTAGAGAAAATTGCCTCTTTTTATTACATATTGTGTTCTTATTTACGTCTATGAAGTATTAATAATATTATTATTGGTAAAATAACTATAAACTCTATATTACATAAGCAATACGAAACACTTCTTTATCTTACTTAAATAACTATTAAGCATGTAGAAACAATGCATGATATTGATGAAAATTTAGGTATTGTTTACAGCTTGTTTTCGTAAAAGTATTTAAAAGTATTTAAATACTTTTAAAGTTTTTCTAATAGCTATTATTATTAAAATAATAGGGGATGTAGTTCAATGATAGAACTGTGACTTTGCGTGTCAATTGTAGAGCGTTTATATTCCATTTAATATAGTATTAGTAATATGAGATTTATACATTATTAAAAAGATTTACATATTATGAAAATATAAATACGATAGTTTATGGGAAGTTTAGAGGAAATTGCCTCTTTTTAAACACTTACACTTTGATAAAAATGCTAAATTTAAGATGAATTGGATGCCACAACTTGCCTTTTTTTAACAAAGAGTTTTCCGTTAGTTGTTTTTATGACATTGTTATGATTCATATTCCTTGTTTAAACAAGGAATACTTTTTACATTTACAAGGTAATAACGGAATTCCATTAGATGAATGAATAATTTTTGATGCTTCATCGTCTAGTCCTCTTGTAATAGTAACTAAATTATACTATTGTATATTACATAGCATTGATGAATGTAATAAATTAAATAAAATTGTTGCGTATTTAAATAACTTTGAAGATGGTACAGAAGATAATTTTGACAAAGAAATTAAAAAAGTTACTTTAACTTTTTATATGCTTATAAATATATAGTTTATAATAGATTATAAGGATAGTTTGTGGAAAAGTTTAGAGGAAATTGCCTCTTTTTATAATAAATAAATATAAAAAAAAAATGAATAGTAATAATATACACAACTTTAGTAATAAATTTGCTTTATTTTCATTAATACATTTTTTTTCTTATTGATTGCTTCATATTGTAATTATAGTAATAATATTTAGTATATTAGACTGTGATTCTTATCTTATATATTGCGATAGCAATGAGCCTATTGATGAATTTTTTATTGAGGATAATTTAAATGAATCGTTATTAAATTCAAATTATAGTAAAGATGCTCATTGTTCAAGTATATTGGGTAAATATAAGAATATAGGAAAACGAAAAATTGCTTGACATATTCTTGAAAAAGACAAAGGAAATTTTTCAAGTTATAAAGAGTATAAAAAGTCTTGAGACCCTAATACTCGTATTTTATCTGAAATAAGAAAACAAGTAAGATTGGATATTAGGGAAACTTCACATGATTTGGCTACTATTAGAAATCAATTTTCTGTCGCTAAGCGTACATTACATTGATTTTTTGGTAATAGTAAACCAGGTGGAGGTAGATTTTAATTGCTTTTAATAATAATCCACTATGGTCGTGAAAATAAAGTTTAGAAGATATTGCTTCTTTTTTATCTAATAATAATATGTCTTAATGAGAAAAATAATAAACAAATTTTCCTTTCCTGGTCTATTAAGTAGAATTCTTAATAAACAAAATATAAATAAAATTTTAATAGTGTTCATAGTCGGCCTTACCTCTAGAATTTTGGTTAATTGGATTTATAATGTAAACGTGTTTACAGACTATTTCAATACTATATCTATTTTATATTACATGTTAATGTCTATATTTATAGTATTAATTCACGAAATTGTTACATTATTTGATATCAATATTATACCTTATTCTACTTTTAATAATATTAAAATTAATTTTACTAACATTAAAGTATTTGGTGGTGTAAAATTAAAAGACTTAACTATTTCTTCAATAAGAAACATATTAAAAGAAACTTCTTTTGATAATAAGCTACCAATGACCCCTAATGAACCTAATAACTCTATAAATAAAAGAACTATATCAGATAATGCTTTTAATTCTAACATAAAAAATAACAGTCCAAATATTAGTAATAATGTAGAAAGAAGTAATAGTAGTGTTAGCAGTGAACATAACTATACAGATAATAGAAGAAATAATAGATTAAATGTTAATAATAGAACAAATAACGGGGTAAGTAATAACACAGTAATATATAATGAATCTAATAATTTAACTAATCCGTCTAGTCAAAGTAATTGACAAGACCATCGTGTTTATAATAACGATGTTTATATTAATCTTGATGATATTTCAATTATTACTAATAATAACAATAGTCCTATTCCTAGAACACCACCTTCTGCTCCTAATCCTTATTCTAATCTTACGACTCCCTCTACAATCGGGCCATCAGAGAATTTTGATAATAATTCACCTAGAAGATCTACGGATTCGACTTATCAAAGTCAACCTGTTGACACTTCTGAAACGACTGGTGCAGTAACAGCGTCTGCACAATATTACAATGGACCTATTGCATCTGAACCTTATCAAAATTTACCCGATGCTAATCAATTTGCTGTTGCTGCTACCTACACACCAATTAACCCTGATTGTAATCAAGTTCCTGTTACTAGAGGGTTAATTAATAACCCTAGACCTGAACAAAGATATACTACTGTTAATAATGTTAATTGAGATAGACTTAGAAATCAAGTAGAAGATAATTTCGATTGAGCTGGATACTCAGATAAAGAAGTTGTAATTCCTGATAAAGGAATTAAGGGTAAATTAAAAGTATGTTTTAGATACCTTAATGAAAAAATGCATAACGCAGATAGTATATATGTTACTTATAAAGATAAAAGTAAACGTAAGTTTATTTGAACTCTTTGAGAAAGTGAGTCAGGTAACTACGAATCCTATAAAGATTTTAAAGAGTCCTGAGATCCTAATACTAGTGTTTTTAAAGAAATTAAGGATAGGGTTCGTAAAGATATGCGTGCAGATATTGAAGCTATTATAGGTGTTAATAGAAACACGAGAGGAACTTTAGGTAATACTATGCAAAACAGAATTGAGCCTCTTTCTAATAAAACAACTACTAGAGAAGTAAGGAATTTAGTACGTAATAATGACCCTTTTAATAATCATGAAAGTTCTGTAAATGAAAGTGCTAGAATTCATAATAATAATGCTACAAATTCTAGTAACATAGGGGATCCTGAAACAAGACATAAGCGTAAACATAGTCATTCTAGTTCTAATCATAGTTCTAATCACAATCATGGTCATAAACATAGGCATAAACGTAGCCATGGTTATGGGAAAAGTCATAATTATGGAAGTAGAAGAAAATAAGATACATAATTATTTTCTCTAAAAAAATAATAGGTTTAGAGAAAATTGTCTCTTTTTAATTAAATACCTGAAAAAACAAATGGAATCCAAAATATATTATAATAATTTGCCTTTCACATGTAGTAATATTAGTACTGAATTATATAAGTTTTGAATGGATAAAATAATAAAGCATAAAAACAAAAAAGTATGGTTGACTGTAAACGTAATTTTAACAGATAACTCTGAATTTACAATAATAGATAAATTACCTTTCAATACATCTGATTATTATGATGCATTAATAAAACTAGAGGATAGATTTAAATTTAATTTATTATTTAGTAGAGCGGACTTATTAGACTCTATAACTTTTACTTACTTTATTAAGGAAAGAAAGCTAGATTCTAGCTTTCTTATGATTAAAAAGACTCATATTTTATGTATGTTTGCTTTTTTATTAATAATACTACTTATTATCATATATCATTGTGTTATTTATAATCAGCCTTTATATTTTGTGGAAATGTCTACTGAAACTGAAAGTGAAAATTTTAATAGGTGTGTTTTTGGTATATTTTCTGAGTTTTTCAAAATAAGCAACTCTTCTTATGTGTATTGCCCAAGTCAATTTTTACCTAGTAATATTAGATATGATATAAATTTTGAAGAATTATCCATATTAGACCATGTAATGCATGTACATTACGAAAAGTTATATGACCTTACTCAAATAACTATTGAACATGTAGAAACACTGCGTGGTATTATTAAAGAGATTTCAAATAGCATTAACAATGTTTAGTATAAACACTTAAAGTTTAGAGGAAATTGCCTCTTTTTATATAATTTAAAATAAATTTTATGACAAACAAGAAATATAACAATCCAATTATTACACCATCCAATTGTATTACTTTTAATACGAATAATTTTACTTTAGTTAATTTTTGTGAAGAGCTATCTTCTTTTTATTCCAATAAGTTATTAGGTAATTCTTTACAATATGCTCATGTTTTTAATAAATTTGGATTACTTTTAGCTCCATTTCCTATTAATGAAGATCAAACTTTAAAATTTGATCGTGAATATTTAGAACCAGATTTTATTTTTACTGATGAGGATAAAAAATATGCCTTTAATTTAAAAATGGATATAGCTAGAAATGATTTTACATCTACATATAAATATAATATATTATCTTTATATGGTGGAATAATAAGATCTTATGCTGATATTATTTGTCTTGATAATATTGATAGTATTTTTTTAAATAGTATGGCATTACATTCTAAGGAGGAAGTAGATAAAGAAGTTGAATTTCACCTGTTTATTAATAATAATCCTATTACTATGCCTGAGTTTGAAGTTATTCAAAATAATTTTTTACAAGAGTACAAATCTTTGTAACTTTCATATAATATAAGAACTTATAAAGTTTAGAGGAAATTGCCTCTTTTTAAACTATATAATAACAATAATAATGACAAATTTAGATTTAAAACGAACATGAGTAGGATACCATATTTTACCTTGTTCTAACGAAGAATTTACTTTTAATCGCCTTTATAACAGTGTTATTGATAACACTGTCCCTTTTTTAAACAAAGAATATCTTATACGTATACAATCTGTTAATTTTGATGGTATTCCATTAGACGATTTAATAGTTTTCGATACAAGAAAGTCAGATACTTTTACTGCAGTAATGGAACTACATTCTTATATATTACATAGCATTAATAAATGTAATAAACTTAATAGCAATGTTACGCCCTCAGCTATTTATAAAGATAATTTTGACAAAGAAATTAAAAAAATTTCTTTGATTTATTATCTTTAGAGGGTAATTGGCCTCTTTTTATTAATACTTTTATATGTAATTAAATACACATTAGTAATGGTGAATAATCATTATTTAAAAAATTTTATTCACCATAAAAATAAATGTGAAACTACATTATAATGAAAATGGTTTATATGCTTTAGAGAAAATTGTCTCTTTTTTTTTAATAACTAATTAATTTTATGTGTAAAGATTTAAAATCGTTTTTTAACCCTTTTTGCTTACTTTTTAAAAAAATGTTTTATAGATCAAATTTAAATAAAGTTATTTTTATTTTTACTTTTGGTCTTATTTCTAGAACCTTTATAAATAACATTTATAATGTTAATGTTTTTTCAGATTATATGAATAATATATTTGTTATATATTACTCCTTTTTTTCATTATTTATAATGATAGCCCCCGAATTTATTAGTTACTTTCATATTAACAATATTTCATCCTTTCCATTTATAAATATAATATTAAATAGTGTTGTTAATTTTTTAGGATTTGTTGTTAGAATTCTTATATCTATGAATATAAGAATATTCCACTACAAACTTGAGGATATTAAAATATCTTCAACATCTTATGTTAAAAAATTTTTTAAGTATTTGGGGTATTTCTATAATAGAAATAAAGCTATTACATATTATAATCAAACAAATACTTCTTGAGATAATGATAATAAAACTAGAACTCTATACAATGAAAGTGAAGAATTTAGTAATTCACTTCGCAATTATGATAGTGATGCTACTATTTCTGATACTGAATCTAACAGATTAGCTGAAACTAATAGAATTAATAAACTAAAAAGTGAAGAGGCTGATAAATTAAGACGTGAAGAATCTAATAGAAGAAGAAGGGATTATATGAGAAGATATAATGCTGAAAGAAATAGGATGATGAGAGAACTAAGACTACTAGAACAAGAAAGGGCTACGGGAAGATTAGAAAGTGAAGAATATGAAAAATTAAGAAGAGAAGAGTTAAATAGACAGAGTGTAAGAAGATCTTATAATCAAATTAGGACTAATAGATCTAGATTGCAAAGTCGTAACTCAAACTGAGATAATGCATTTTCAAATATAAGTTCTAGCTATAATCCCAATGATTTACCTTCTATATCTCAGACAATAATAGATCCTTCAAATAACCTTGTACGTCCTCTACCTTATTCAAATAATACTTTACCTTCTTTGACTAATACTAAGCCTGTTTATCCTGATAATCCTGTGGTTATTGTGGAACCTCGTACAGGATGATTAGTTAATCATCCTCCTGTGAATTATAATCCTAATAATAATATTGATCCTAATCCTAATAATAGTAATGGTAATCAAAATAATCCTTATGGTGATAATAATGATACAAACAATAACAATAATCAGGGTAATCGTTAATTATACTAAGTTTTCCGAGTCGGAAGAGATTAGTGTATATAAGTATATATATGAACATATATATACTTATAAAGAGCATAGTTTAATGGTAAAACCGGAAGCTTGAAGCTTCAAATTTTCAGTTCGAGTCTGAATGCTTTTCTTGTATTCTAAGAATATAACTAAGAATGCAAAACATAGTTTAACTGGTAAAACTGCGATTTTGCATATCGTTATTTCAGGATCGAGTCCTGATGTCTCCATATTTATTTAAAGATTTATTCTTTATAAATTAATTATATATAAGCTCGAGAAGCTCAACCTGGTAGAGCGGAACTCTGAAGATGTTTAGGTTGTAAGTTCAAATCTTATCTCGAGCACAGTATAACTTATTATACTTATTATGCTTATTGTACTTATTATACTTATTAGAGAAAATTGTCTCTTTTTTTTGTAAAAAAAAAATTAATTTATGAAATTAACCATAATTTTTAATTGAAAAAAAATAAAACTATTTCTAAAAATTATATTTTCTATATAATTTAATAAGGAATAAAAAAATTTTTTTTAAAGGTAGTGATGGAATTGGTAGACATGAATAGCTTAGGACTATTTAATTTTTTTTAATTTTATCCGTTCAAGTCGGATCTACCTTAAGACACCTTTTTTTTACACTAAAAATATAATTAAAACTATATGTTGTGGACTAATCGGTAAGTCATAAATTTTTGGTATTTACCATTGAGTGTTCGAATCACTCCAACATAATAATTATAATAAATAGTATTATTTTGTTTGCTACTTATATTAATATTTGAATGTATACTTATTAATAATAAAAAAAAATTATATAAGGTGAATATAGTTCAATCGGTAGAGCGACTGTATGTGGCACAGTATGTTCCCTGTTCAAGTCAGGGTATTCACCCTAATATACATATATAATTACTTATATAAGCCAGGATAGTTCAATTGGTTAGAACAT
>WNFY01012691.1_pt1 | contig 15563 bp, 11 predicted proteins | sample 5400091 | NCBI WGS metagenome assembly WNFY01 (sample SAMN13153364, study PRJNA577476) | soil metagenome | isolation source: 60 cm soil or saprolite under grassland replicate 1 | place: USA:California | collected 2016-06-15 | reverse complement strand
CAAAATCAAAGCGCCGACCAGCTACTGCTGCCAGAGTCAGAGTATATCTTGCCTCGTGGCTAAGATGCTCCATGCGTTGTTGTACCGCATCCTGCACACTGCGCGGAATGTGTATCTCTCGCAGAGTGCTACGATTCCAGTATCCATGCACATAAAAAATGGTTCCCGCCGTCATGAGTGAAGTGAGAATTTCTTCGACGAAAAAGGGGTTGCCCTCTGTAAGCATATAGATGCTATCCAGAAGTTCACTATGCAGAAAGCGTCGCATATCAATGGCCGTATGTTGCTGCTCAAAGATGGCAGAGAGCATTGCATCGACCTCATTATGTGCAAGAGACATCAATCGAATTTCCTGCGCCAGACGCTCACGATCGAGTTGTGCGAGCCACTTCCTCAATGATTGGTGTGCTTCATCATCACGATAAGTGACCAGGAGAAAGAGCCGTTCAGATACAGAGCGACGTGCCAGAACATGCAGGAAGTCCAGGCTCGTCTCGTCGCTCCAATGGAGGTCTTCAACAATCATCAGTACAGGTTGCTGCCTTGCCAGGCGCAAAACGAAGTTAGTCATAACTGCAAAGAGGCGACGTTTCTCTTGTTCAGGATCACCCGACGAAAATGGAAGTATAGGATCAGAGACCAGTTCGGGCAGCAAAGGAAAGAGATCACATGCAAATTTTTCTATATCAACACTGCTTATTCCCGCCGAGGGATGAGCAAAAAAGGTACGCCACAGATCAAGTAGTGGAGCATAAGGGCAGGTAAGATCGGTAAGGAAACAATTCCCTTGTAATAAAAGAAACCCCCGGGTGGTCGCATACGCTTTTGCTTCGGCAACCAATCGTGATTTGCCAATCCCGGCTTCTCCACTAATAAGGGTCAGTCCTCCCTCGCTCCCTTTTGCACGACTGATACGTTGCTGCAAGGTAGTGAGCTGCTTTTCTCGTCCAATCAGAGTTGGGCAGATAGTCAGTGGAGCGATTGAGTTTACCATAGAGCCTTCCCAGCATGGAATAAGATGATTTTATGCCTGCTTGTTTTGTATAGACCCTGTCATTGTAGCAGAAAGATACTACTAACAACAAGTAACGATCTCTCAAGGGATAGAGTGATTCAAATTATTACTTTAGATGATTGATGATCAAATAGATTGATATAGAAAGTCATTTATGATACTCTTAAGTACGTAATGTGTATATTATGGACACAAGGAGCGTAATGTTCCTGACCCACGAAGGGAAACAGAGTATATGATGGTGACAGGATCAACTAGAGCCATCAAGATATTCTTTAGCTATGCTCATGAGGATAAAGGCAGACGTGAAGAGCTAGAGAAACATTTGGGCGCGTTGAGGCGTTCGGGCAAGATAGTGACATGGTATGATCGGGATATTCAGGCTGGAACACAATGGGAGCAGGAAATCGATACGCACCTCAATAGTGCGGATCTTATTCTGTTGCTCATTAGCCACCATTTTATAGACTCAGATTACTGTTATGGTATCGAGATGAAACGAGCATTGGAAAGACATCGTGCAGGAACAGCTCGTCTTATCCCCGTTGTTTTGAGTCCTGTCGATTGGGAAGAAACGCCCATTAGTACCCTTCAAGCATTGCCGATAGGAGGAAAACCCGTTACTCAATGGCGCGATCGTAATGTTGCCTTTGTCAATGTCGTGCAAGGTATTCGTGAGGTGGTTAAAACCATACTGGTACAACAAGAAGCTGCCTATGGAGCAATTACGGAACGGAGCCAGCAAACAATCGATACCCATGAAGCGGTTAAGCTCTTTCACCACCTTATGGAGCCTGAGCACCATTTCCGCATTTTATACTTGATTGGGCAAGCCAATATGGGCAAAAGTCACTTGCTGACAAAAGTATTTCCAATAATTGTGGAACACAAATATCATGCTCGTCATATACTTATTGATCTGCGCAATACTCCTATTTCTTCTGTCCCTGATATTTTAAACACTGTTTGCGCTCAACTTGGTCCGCAGAATTGTAGTAATTACTATCATGCTTACCAAAAATTGATGGGCGAGTCCAGTTCAGGTATTACACGCCTCCTCACTGATTTTTCATATTTAGATACCTCTCCAACTGCTTATAGCGATATTCAGAAGAGAGATGATCGTCTGACGACACAATTTATGCTTGATTTGAGTGGGTTACAGGACAAACCAGTGGTATTTTTCTTTGATAGTTTTGATCAAGCCACAGCACAAATGCAAATCTGGCTCACGACATCTTTTCTGATGAAAGTATCTTTGCTTCCTTATGTACGCGTCGTTGTTGCAGGACGAACGTTACCCGAAGTTCCTGGTGGCTATGTGGACCTGCATCAAGTGCACCAGCTCTACCCTGTTAGAGAAGAGGCGGAATATCTTGCGTATTGCCAGAATACCCAGGTGAAACTGGCTGAGCAAGAAATCGTTGCTGCTGCCCGTGACTGTAACTATACACCAGGCATGTTTGTAAATTATCTCTTTACAAAGCTCGTTCAGCAGAAGGTGTAACGTGGAAGATTCTCTCTTAAAAGCATTACAGGCAACTGAAGATCCCTTAGAAAAAGCTGCTCTTGTCGCCGAGGCTATCTTTGAACGGCTGCCTAGGGAAACAACGTTGGCAGCGCGTCGTTGTATTGTTCTTCATTGGTTCGATCTATCAATTGTTGAGGCCCTATTAGAGGAGAGTGAACTCACGATAGATGAAATGAACGATATCTACGAACAACTTGCGGCATTGCCTTTTGTTGATACGATACAATCCAGATTACTATTTCAAAATATCACGCGTCAGGGCTTGCTCGCTCGCTACAGTCTTAACCAACCAGAACTCCTTAGGACTGCAGCACGCCTCGCGGCACCGATCTATGAAGCACGTGAAGAGGATGAGAAGAGTATTGCAGAAGCTTTTTTTTGCTATAGAGTGTCAGGAGATCGAAAGGCAAGTGTCGCAATACAAAACGAACTCTTTGAGCAAGTGAGTCATCAAGATTGGCGTCGTATTGAGAATCTCTTACGCTTGCAAGACGAAGCAGAAAGTCTTTCTTTCGTTCAACCACTACCTCGCACAGAACTGCAATTTCTGCTACGAGGGCTCGTTCATAGAATGAATGGGGAGCAAGAGGCAGCGATTCTTGATTATAACCAGTCGCTCTCACTCAATCCAAAAAGCACTCTTGCCTATATTAATAGAGGTACCACGTATGCGGAGCAGAAGCGCTTCGATGAAGCATTAAGCGATTACAATACTGCCCTCCAAATTGATAAAAGTGTAGTCCAAGCCTATGCGAATAGAGGCGTAATCTATGCTAAGCAGGCGCGTTATGCAGAGGCACTCAAGGACTTTGAGAGGGCTATTGAAGCAGGACTCTTAAATAGTTTTGTACTCCGCAACAAAAGCGAGACCCTTAACGAATTGGGAAGATATGAAGAAGCATTAGTGACCTACGATGAAATTCTCCGTCTTAGCCCAGAGGATGTAGAAGCATACATTGGCAGAGGACAATCGCTGCCTTGAATGGGCTTGAGCGTTATGTAGAGGCACTGGTAGCTTACGATCAAGCGCTGGCACTGGATGCGAATAGCGCCGAGGCGTATAGAGGGAAAGGAAAAGCACTCAGTAGTCTCAAACGGTATGAAGAAGCATCAGCCACCTATATCAAGGCAGATCAGCTTGACCCACAACACCGGGAAGGTATGGTTGAAGACGAAAATATTCGAGAGAGTACAACTGCTCGGCGGCGCAAGCGATCTCTCTCAAATAACCAAGGAGTCTTTACAAGCTTGTGGGCAAAGCGGGCACAACTATTTCATTTATCACCATCACAAATTAGATCTAATATCCCTGAACGTAATCAACGTGGCTCAACTATAGGGGTTCCTGCAACCATTAAGGGGCGTAGTTCCGCATTGGTCGCGGTAAGTCTCATTATTTTGTTCTCCTTGCTCTTCTTTTCCCACACTGGCACATTCACGGGGGGAAAAGAAAACTCATTACCTCCTTACTTTTCTGGAAATGGGCAACTGACGCTCTATGATCCATTGACTGATAATAGCAAAGGGTATCATTGGCTCCCAACGACATCGTCTGGTCTCCCGACCAAGAATGGGAACTGTGCCTTCAAGGGTAGAGCTCTGGATGCCAGTGTCAATGGGGATGAAAACTATACCGTGTTATTTCATCCTTGTATTGAGAGCACGACTGATTTTGGTGACCTTGCTTACGAAGTAAACATGACCATCAATGTGGGTGATTGTGGTGGTGTTACCTTCCGAGGCGTGAATTCAGCGTTATATTACTTTGTGATCTGTCATGATGGTCGCTATCGGCTTGTGCGTTATGCGAAAGATCCTGGTACGGATGTCACTCCAGCGCCGACACCAACGGATACACCAACTCCAGCGTCGGCACCAACGGACACACCAATTCCAGCGCCGACACCAACGGCCACGGCCACCTCGGGAGTGACCCCGACGCCAACAGCAGTGTCACCAACTCCTGATCTCAATCCAGCCTTGAGAGATTCGACTTCTCAGTCCATCAACACAGGCTTTGGCCAGAGCAACACCATCGCGATAGAGGCAAAAGGCTCCCATATTGACCTGTATGTGAATCAGATGAAGATCGATAGTGCAGATGATCCTACAGGCTATGATGCAGGTTACCGTACTGGTAAAGTAGGAGTCATTGCCAAGTCGTGGAGTCTGCATGATCTGACGGATGTTGCTTTTACGAATGCGCGTGTGTGGACGCTCACCCCGCAGAAAAGGGTCAAGATAACGTGAGTTAGCAGCAGTATCCATGCGCTCAGCTACAATTGTTCTCTTCCTCATCGAGTACTGTAACTCCCTGATTTTGTTTTTACAACAGCAATAGCACTCAAGAAATATCTTAACATTACTACTACCACTTCTCTATCCAAAACGGCCAACCGTCCATACCGCAATGGGCACAACCACAGAGTTATCCACAGCAACCATACAATTCACAATATGCACCGCTGCCAGTGCAGCCACCGTATCCACAACAACAGATGTATCAACCGCTGATGCAGCAACCCATACAACAGCCCTACAGCCTACAGCAGCCTGTACCAGTGATGAATACGATGGTTAACGTTAACGTACAGCAGCAGGGACCGGGCTTCTTAGTACGTGCGCTGTATTTTTGTTTTATCGGCTGGTGGGCAGGTTTCTTCTGGCTCAATCTCGGTTTCTTCTTGTGCGCACTGATCGTCACATTACCTGTTGGACTCATCATGCTCAATCGACTGCCCCAGGTAATGACGCTGAAGCCTGCTGGCACGAGGACCAATGTGAACGTCTCGACGATGACGATGCAATCTCCAATGGGACCGATGATGCAGCAAAACATCAATGTGAGCGTTGGAGGGACGCAGCAGCAGAGCTTCCTCATTCGAGCAATCTATTTCCTGCTCGTGGGTTGGTGGGCTGGCTATCTCTGGGCAAATGTAGCGTATATATGTTGTTTGCTCATCGTTCTGTTGCCAGTTGGAGTGATGATGTTTGATCGGTTGCCGATGGTGCTCACTTTGCGCAGAAATTAAGCGTAGGTGAATCCGGTATCACCGTTTGAAAGAAGCAATAGCGGCGCTGGCAAGATTTGTGCTGTGAGTACTATCGGGCACGATGATCTGGCGTCGCTGGCCTTGCTCTCCTCAATGCGCCCGTCTACGCAGAATCTCCTCGGTTGAACCAAAAAACTTTGTTGGCTGTACACGAATGGCCGCACCAGTTGGACATGCCTGTACACATGCTTGGTCGCTATAACCAGCGCATAGATCACATTTAATCGCGATCTTCTTACGTAGCTCGTCATACCCGTCTGGCGGTTGTGAGAAATCCAGCGGGCCGGAGGAAACACTCTTGCTCATTAATAGAGTTCCGTTCGTCATCGGCAAATACTTACGCGTTCGCTCCTTACCATTACCTTTCGTGAAGAAGCTGCCGAAGCGTTTCCAGGATGATGCCTCTACAGGCTCTTCGTTGAGGTTCACAATTGAGATGGCTCCATATGGACACCGTTCCGCGCAGATCCCGCAACCAATACAGCTCTCGGTAATATAGACCTCGCCGTTGGGACGGCGGGCAATGCCTGCCCGACTGCATAACATACATACCGGGTCCTGGCATTGTCGACAGGCTGTGGCGATACTGATATTCTCGACCACCATTCCCTTGCGATTCATGCGCGAGTGTCCATGCCGCCGCTCACAGGCTTCCTCACATTCGTTGCAATGGATACATTTGTCCAGGTCGATGACCAGTACTTCGGTTCCTTCGACCACGCCTTCATTGATAAGCGAGTGCAGACCGGCTCGCACTGTGGAGTCGGCAGGTGTCGATTGTGGCATATATGGCTTGAGCAGACCTTCTTCAAAGATAGCACTCTGTGCGCTGGCGGAACTCTCGATATATTCGCGCAATCGTAAGGCGAAGCGCTGATTTACTTCTGGATAACGCTTAAATAGCGCAAGCAAGGCCGATCTCGGCACCTCGGCGACGCGTGTGCGCGTGATCGCACTCACCGTTGCAGCTCGCCCATCTCCCAGCAGATCAAGGCCACCTGCGAAGTAGTCTCCACCCTGTCGGTAGGCGATGATGCGTTCGTTGCTTTTATTTTGTCCCGTCCCGGCTGTGGTGAGGCGCGAGACTTTGACAAATCCTTCGAGCATGATATGTAATGTCTCGCGTGCTGGACGCCTGGCAACGGCACCCTTATCGTCTTCAGTAAAGAGGCACTCGTCGCGATCGTAGGGTTGTACCCTGGTCTGTTCAACAAGAGCACGGATATTCGCGTCTGAGACGCCCTGGAAGAGGGCCATGCGCTTCAAAATCCCTTCGATGGAACGTGCATTATTGAACTGCTCAAAGAAATGGCGCGCCTGGGGCACAAGTTCCATCAAGTGCTGCATTACCTGCTCGGGTACCTGCAATACCAGTGCGGGAGTCGTTGTACGCACCGTGGTATGGTGTGGTTGCCCGGTGAGCATTCCATATTCTCCGGTGTATTCTCCCCGGTTGATGATGGCGATCTGCAACTCTTTGTTCCCTACTTCGGGTGTTGAGACTGAGAGGCGACCTTCCAGGAGGAAGTAGAGATCTCGTCCATATTCGCCTTCACGTAGAAGCGTTGCGCCTGCCTCCAGTGCCAATAACTGAGAACTCGCGAAGAGGTGGAGCAGATAGTTCTCCGGTACCAATTGGATGTCGCTGAGTATTGGCTGTTCACGCAGGCGGCTGATCAGTAATGGTACAGACCAGCCAGGTGGGAGCGCATTGGTGACGCGATGGATATCCACATCACCATTCCAGGGAACTCCGAGCCGTTGCTTGAGTGAGAGCATCAAGAGGTCTCGGTGGTTATCGACCGGACAGACCGGAACACAGGAACCGCACATGATACATTCATGTGTGAAGCGTCTGATATGTGTGGCAACCTCGTCAGAGACGGTGGCCTGGTTCAGGTCGGCGATATGGACCGTTGATGACATCGGTATCGGACAGGTGCCCATACAGCGATCACAGCCAATACACATATCGATCTCGAATTGCAGTCGTTTATCGCTCAACGTCTGTATATCCGTACGGTGTCCAAGGCCCGCTACGATAGGGGGCTTGCCTGTTGCTTGTTCTGAGTTCTCTCCTGGCAACGCTCTCGTTTTGACCGTTGGGAGCGGAGAGGGCGAGGCTGACACCGCTTGCCCGCCTATCTGCGGGAATGAGCAGTAGATCAGGGTGTTGCCGATGACGATGCGATCTCCATTGGTGAGATGATAGGGATTGTTGATCTTGACCTGGTTGACAAAGACTCCATTGCTGCTGTTCAGATCGCGGATGTAGAAGCCGTCAGGCGCTCCGAGTATCTCTGCATGCTGACGGGAGACCGCAGTGTCCTTGAGTACGACCATGTTGTCTTTGTCTCGTCCAATCGTAAGACGCTTCCCCATAAACTGATCATATGATACAGGTATGATTCTGAGATCCGTATCTTTCGCCAGCAACACAAAGGATGGTTTGTCTTTCACCTCCGCAAGTGCAGCTTCCGGGATAATGCGCGTCGTGTCGCTATGGAGTTGGGAGTCATAGATATGCTGGAAGATGTTCTCGGCCTGCTCCACGGTATTCTGCACGTCCGTGCTGGAAGACTGTGTCCGCAATTGGAAGCGAAATTGTACATCGCCAAAGCGTACTTTATCGTCGTGGCGCAAGGAATGCGTTTTGTTAAGCGGGAGTGGAACATTATTGACGAACGTGCCGTTGGAACTGCCCATATCGCGCAAAACGTATTGCCCGTTGCCAGAACTAATTTCGGCATGGTGCCGCGAAACCGAACTGTGTTCGATATGGAGTGTAGCTCCCACCTGCCGCCCAATGAGAGCACTTTGTAGCTGCGCGCTGAGGGGTGTCTCCTTGAGAGATACAGTAACTCTGGGATCAAGAAGCGGCACCAGGTAAGCGCTGAAAACTATGTTTTTACTGAAATGCCTGTTGTTATCAACAATAGCTTCTGGTATGTTTTGTTTGTCAAGCCAGTCATCCAGTCGGAAATCAGTGGCAAATAAGCGATCCAGGATAGGTGTGAGGGGAACGCGGTGATCAATGGCACGCTTGAGGGAGAGCGCATGCTCACGGTCGCCGAGCAGAAGGGCACCCATCGGGATACCATCTTTTAGTAAAATTTTGCGGTAGCTAAGTGGCCCTGGTTCTGCAACGATCTCCTGGTAATATTGCTGTCGTTCTGGTTGCAACGTGACGCCCAGCGCGACAAAATCCAGTCCGTACAGAAGTGTAGCGTTATAGAATGTACCTGGTCTATTGCTATCGAGCTGATCAAGCATACTGTATGCTGCGGTACGAGCTTGCTGGATCGTGGGAAACCATTGCCCGAGTACGCGTGTCTGACCCGTCATAACATCGGTTGTTTCAATAACGTCGCCAGCTGCATAGATATCGGGTGCATTGGTACGCATGGCTGCATCGACTTTCACGCCACGACTGCAGGCGATACCACTGGCCTGAATAAAGTCGATGTTTGGTGCGATGCCGATTGCTATCAGCAGCAGGTCACAGGGGATGCGTGCACCACTTGTGGTAACTACAGCTGTAACCTGTCCACGCTTGCCCACAATCTCTGTAATCGCTTCCCCTGTGCGTACATCAATGCCCTCACGCCGCTCTTCTTGCAATACTATATCAGAGGCAGTGGCATCGAGGATCTCGGACCAGAGCGTATGCTTGCGTAGCAGATGGGTCACGGAGTAGCCCTGCCGACGCAGCGTCTCGGCGCTCTCTAACGCCAGAGTCCCGCTGCCGCAAATCACAACCCTCGACGTATTCGGCAGTCGGCGCAAAATCTCCTGATAGTCCGCTACAGTACGTAGTGTACTCACGCCTGCCAGGTCCAGACCGGAACAAGTGAGTTGTCGTGGGCAAGCACCATTGGCAAGCAAGAGCTTACTATATTCCAACTGGTCACCATTCTGAAGTTGTACCAGGTGTTGGGCAGGATGTAGCTGTAGCACGCGACCAGGGATAAATCTCACGCGCTGCTTTTGATAAAATGTGTTCGGACGCGCCCATAATTTTTTCTCGGGAATGCGTCCTCCCAGAAAATCCTTGAGCGCGGGACGATAATAGACGGGGAAAGGATCATCGGCAACAATCGTTATAGTGCTATTTCTATCAACAGAACGCAAGGTTTCTGCTGCTGTTACACCCGCAATACCATTTCCAATAATCAGATAAGATACCGGCTTACCCACGCGTACACCTCATAACAGGATATCTACTTGTTTATGATCATATGATCTCTTGTTACCAGGATACTGTATTGATGCGCATCCTTGCTGAGAATGGGAGAAGAGTACCAGACGCTGAAACCATGAGCGGGCTTTTCATGTCTCTGAAAGGGGATAAGAGTACCATACACAAGCGTGACTTCTTGACTCAGCTTTGTCTGCTATATACACTAAGTATCCAGAGGGGATGAACATGCGAGACTGACTGTGCCAGTATACTCGCAGCCATGGGAGGCGGTTTAACAAAGCCAGGGGAGAACATATGCAGACACTACCACCACCTGTAGACGAACTCGTAGGGAAGAGGCTGGGACACTATGATGTTGAGCAGTTGCTTGGCTATGGGAATGTGAATGCCGTCTATGCAGCCCAACAACAGCCGCAAAATCGTGCTGTTATGCTCACTGCTTTTACGATGCCTGAGACATTTTCTATCCAGGCGCGTGAGCGTTTTATGACGCGTTTTACTCAGGAAGCCTCGGCCCTTCTGCGGCTGAACCATCCACATATCCTTCCTGTCTATGATTTTGGCGAGCAGTTTGGCTATCCCTATCTGGTCACTCCCTTTGTGGCAGGTGGCTCGCTCGCTAAGATACTGAAGCAAGAATCTCGCTGTACTCCCGAGCGTGTGCTGCCCATTTTGAAACAGATCGCTGAGGGACTCGATTACGCTCATAAGAATGGTGTGGTCCATGGAATATTAAAGCCTGCCAATATTCTTTTGGATAACGAGCAACGTGTGCAGATTGCCAGTTTCGGCCTGCTGAATATTTTAAAAATGCGCGGTGTTGAGCAGATCGACCATCCCTATGCTCATTTGATAAGTATCGCTGGTGCATTTCTTGGTACTCCCGAATATACGGCACCCGAAGTGATTCAGGGGGCGCCAGTTGATGAACGCTCGGATGTGTACTCTCTGGGAATTGTGCTGTTTGAACTACTGACAGGAAAACTGCCCTTCACCGGCAATGATCCTTTTGCGATTGCCTCATTGCATGTACAGCAGCCCGTTCCTTCGCTCCAGACATTCTGTCCTGATCTCCTTCTCGGCCTGGATCTGGTAGTGCAGCGGGCGTTAGAACGCAATCCTGCGCAGCGCTTTCAATCTGCTGGTAAACTGGCAAGCGCCTTCGGGCGTGTCCTGAGTGTCATCTTGAAGGCCACTACTTCCGCAGACCTGACGAAGCAATCTGCATCCCTTTCCCCTGAAATAACGATGCCTCCGACCGTGAACTGGTTCGATGAGGATAGTGCCGCTAATGAGGGGCGAGTAAAACCACCTGCTTTAACCAGACATTTGCTGGCAGCACTATCCGATACATCTCCCAAAACCACTGCTCCGCAGCCTGAGACTGGCCAATGGCAACTCAAACCGCCAGTGGTCACCGGGCGTATGCCTGCTATCGAACCTCCATCCGCCCAGAAATCTTCTTTGTTAGAATATGCCAAAACTCCTGTAATGCCTGAAACAACGGAAGGAAAAAAGGACATCGATCCGTTTGTCTGGTGGTCAGCAAGCGTATCGCCAGACGCAGAAGGAACTCAACCTGGTACGTTTAAACAGGGGCACAAGAAGCGGTCCAAAGCTCCTGGCTCACAGGGACAGCCCGCTAATAAGAGTCGCCGTCGTGCCATCGTCATGCTTGCTACCGGTGGAGTTGTTGCTGCTGGTGTGCTTGGCGCTGGTGGCATAGGCCTGGCGCGTTTCTTACAAATGGGCCATCCCCAGACTGCTGTCGCACAACCAACAGCCACTGCTACCACCCAGATAAACCCTATGAAAAGTAGTACACCCACCAGTACAAAGAGCCCAACTAAGACGGCTCCCACACCCCGTCCAAAGGCTACGCAACCCCCGCCGCCTCCCACGCCACAACCTGTGCCGCCAACGAAGCCTCCACAGCCAACTCACACGGGAATGGTAATTGGTATGACGAGCCAGGGTACCAACAGTGCAAAAGGCTGTAACTTTGCAGCCTACGAAAGCGCCTGCACCCACGAAGGTGTAACCGTCTACTATAATAGCAGTACACAAAAACTTGTGTGTCCCAGGCATGGCGCTACCTTTGATCCTGCCAACAACGGACAAGTGTTACAGGGTCCGGCTCCCAGCCGCCTCCCGGCTGTCCAGATACGTGTGAACGGTGATGGTACGGTTACCACTGGTTGATATTCCGTATAACCGAGGTATTACACACTGTAAATTTGGAAATTCCGTGAGTGGAATTTTGACAATTCCGTGAGCGGTCGGATATACTGGGACGGAGAGCAGATGAGAGGTACTTATCTCTGGGAGATGGCTTATCATGGCACAATCCCCTATCCCACTCACGGCCCTTTCAGAGGACCAACGAGCACAAGCTCACACCCGCTTTACGATCATCCGTCCGGCTCTGGAAGATGGTGTCACCCAGGCCCAGGTAGCTCGTACCCATAACATCTCGGCCCCTACCGTGCAGCGCTGGGTGAAGCGCTATCGAGAAAAAGGTCTTGTAGGACTCGCCGATGCCAAGACCCGTTCCGACAAAGGCAAATCACGCCGCTTGCCTCCCAATGCCATCACCTTGGTTGAAGGGTTAGCCTTACAAACTCCTGTGCGTTCTATGGCTGCTATTCACCGCCAGGTGGTCACCATTGCAGGAGAACAGGGATGGAAACCTCCCAGCTATGATCGCGTCCGACAGATCATCAAAAACCTCGATCCAGCGCTCGTGACGCTCGCCCATGAGGGAGCCGCTACCTATCGCGAAGAATTTGACCTCCTCTACAGGCGAGAAGCCACTCACCCCAATGCGATGTGGCAAGCTGACCATACGTTTCTTGATGTGTGGTTACTCGATGAAGCGGGCAAACCGGCCAAGCCCTGGTTAACGGCTATTGAAGATGACTACTCCCGTGCCATTGCCAGCTATCGGCTCAGTTTCCAAGAATCTACCGCTCTCACGACCGCATTGGCGCTGCGGACGGCCATTTGGCGCAAAGAAGATCCCCGCTGGCATGTCTGTGGCATCCCCAGTGTCTTTTACACTGATCATGGGAGCGACTTCAAAAGTCATCATATGGAACAGGTGGCCGATGATCTCGACATGGAGCTGATCTTTTCGCAAGTGAAGGTTCCTCGTGGCCGTGGAAAAATCGAACGCTTCTAAAGAAGCGTGAACGAGCTATTTCTGCAAGATATCCCAGGCTATACTCCCAAAGGGTATCGAGCCTCAGACGCGAAACTCACCTTGCCAGCTTTCGAGCAGAAATTTCGGACCTGGCTGCTTGAGGAGTATCATCATCGAGTCCATAGTGAGACGAAATGCAAGCCCGCCGATCGCTGGGAAGCAGGAGGATTTGTGCCGCGCATGCCCGATTCAAAGGAGCAGCTTGACCTCCTGCTCTTAACGGTTACTAAAACACGCCGCGTGCATCAGGATGGAATCCGCTTTCAGGGGCATCGGTATATCGATACGACCCTGGCCTCCTATGTCAAAGAAGAGGTGCTCATTCGATACGACCCCGTTGACCTCGCAGAAATACGGGTGTTCTATCAAGATCGCTTCTTGTGCCACGCCATTTGTCAGGAACTTTCTGGGGTCACCGTGAGCTTGAAGGAGATCGAAAAAGCGCGGAGTGAGCGCCGCAAACAAGTCCGGGCTGGACTCGCTACACGCAAAGATGTTGTGGAACACTTTCTAGCTGTCCATCAAGAAGAAGTGCCACCACCACCCAGACCGGTTCTGGAACCGGAAACCGTGGGACGGCCGCGACTCAAGGGGTATATCAATGAGTGACGAGGGCGAGACGAAGGAACTGGTGTTTGCCACCACCAAGCAGCATCTCCAATTCGGCGAATTCTGCGATGCCTGTCGGAAATATCGCTATATCGGTCTCTGTCATGGGGTCCCAGGCGCTGGAAAAACGCGCTCTGCACGAGAATATGCCAGTTGTGATGCGCTTTCCCCATTATTTCCCGAAGAGTTGTTTACGCTGGTAGGACGCAGACATGCCAACGACCAGTTTCCTCACAAGACGAGATGAGGTGGCTGCTCGAACAGCGCTGGAATCATTTGGGGATGCATATCCGCGTCGATGATTTTACCGATCAAGAGGCTCTGGCTACCATTATACGTATTACTGGAGGAAATTTTCGTGTCATTCACCGTCTTCTGATGCAGATTGAGCGTATCTTGGAGATTAACGACCTCCATACCGTGACCAAAGAAGTGGTGGAAAAAGCACGAGAGAGGCTGGTCCTCGATTAAACCTGAGAAGATGAGCTGTCTCGAATTCGTTCGTTTGTTGCGACTTAAGACGCATTGTTCCCCTGTGGGCCAAGCTCCGCAGCGTTTCTTTGGGAGGCAAGCTGTTTTGGCGCTTCTCGTGGAAGAGATCGCTTGGCAACGAGGGTTCCAAGCCCCCTCTCACAGAGTGTCCTTCGTCAGCCCTGCATCTCTCGCACGAATAATGGCCTCCGCACGTCCAGCCACTTGCAGCTTGCTGAAAATCGTGGAGACATGGTTGCGCACCGTCTTGGGACTCAGGACCAGGCGTTCGGCAATGGCCGGATTGGTATAGCCCTGCGCGATGAGGGTCAGGACCTCCCGTTCACGCTCGGTTAATTCGGGAAAGAGGTGCGCGCGCAGTGGGCTCTGGCGCGGCCTTGCAAAATAGCCCATCAAGCGGTGCGCAATCGCCGGGCTGAAGATCGCCTCTCCTTTGCTCACCGTGGTGATCGCTCGGATCGTCTCCTCCCCCTCTGCTCCTTTGAGCAGGTACCCACGTGCTCCCGCACGCATCGCCGCAAAGACGGACTCATCATCGTCGAACATGGTCAACATCAGGATCCCCATCTGAGGCGTTGCCGCCAGAATACGGCGTGTGGCTTCAATCCCGTTGAGCCCTGGCATGTTCACATCCATGAGAATCACGTCTGGCAGACGCTGTGCAGCTTCGGCGACGGCCTCCTCTCCAGTGGTGGCCTCTCCCACCACCTCCATTGTTGTCGCCTCCGTCATCAAGAGAGCACGCAGGCCATAGCGAAAGACTGGATGATCATCGGCGATTAAGACACGAATGCGGCTCATCACACTCCCTCCTCGGGCTTTGCAACCTCGTTCTCCTCGTGTCGTTCGACCAGGAGCGGGAGCCGGGCATACACCCGCGTTCCGCCCGAAGCCCTGGCTTCAACCAGACACGTGCCCCCCAGTTCCTCTGCTCGTTCACGCATGGAACTGAGGCCAACACCACTATGCACTCCTGGTGGCAAGCCTTGTCCGTTGTCTCTCACCTCTACCACCAGGGCCTCCTGCACGCGTATCTGAACCGTCGCAGCAGTAGCGTGAGCATGGCGCACGACATTGGTCAGGGCCTCCTGCACCATCCGGTAGCAGGCGATCTCAATGGCGGCAGGCAGCGGGGGAAGCGTCTCTGGGGCATCCAGGGTCAGCACGATACCGCTCGCATGGTACTGGGTCATCTGCTCTTGTAAGGCGGCCAGCAAGCCGAGATCGTCGAGCGCTGGCGGACGGAGCGCATAGACGAGACGACGAATATCGGCAATGGCCTCCTGTGCATGGGTGATGGCGTCACTCAGCAGGTGTTCGGCGGTATCGGGGTCCTGACGCAGCAGTTTCTTGATCGCTGAGAGCGTCAAGGTCTGGCTGGAGAGTTGTGGACCCAGCCCATCATGCAGATCCCGACGCAAGCGCCGCCGTTCCTCCTCCCGTGCGGTCACCAGGCGCTC
>WNFY01004433.1_pt1 | contig 15564 bp, 13 predicted proteins | sample 5400091 | NCBI WGS metagenome assembly WNFY01 (sample SAMN13153364, study PRJNA577476) | soil metagenome | isolation source: 60 cm soil or saprolite under grassland replicate 1 | place: USA:California | collected 2016-06-15 | reverse complement strand
ATCATAATCGCAAAAATCAACCACTTGCATGTTTTAAGCCTTATCATAAAATATCTTTATGGAGTTAAATTATAAACTATTGGCGGCAACTTTCTTCTACCGCCCGGACCTTGCACCATTATTTCATCAATAGATACAGTAGTGCCGGGTCTTGTTTTTTCAATCAGATCCCTTACGGGGTCAAACTTATTTCCATTAACTTGTTTGAATTGCAGTGTCGGAAAGCCAGCACCCGTTAATACCAAAGTGTAACTTACCACATCAAATTTTACACCCTCAAAAACAAAGTTTTCTAAATCTGCTCTCACGCCAAACTGAGCTTTAAATTCATTTGCTTTCATTGGACCGCCTTTATTGTTACCAACCTTGGCAACAGGGTCAGGAACTGTTTTTACTCTGAATTCAAAGTCTTGTGGTTTACCATCCACCACCAGATGAATATTGGCCTTACCAGGTTTAGAAGGTTCTGCAATATATTTACCAGGCCCGGTCTTTGTTAGGTTGCCATTATCAATCGATGCCTGAATTTTCTCATCACCAACATTACTACTGACAGATAAAGGATTTTGTAAACCAATATATAGAACTTTAACAGCATCGGCACTTACGCTTGTACCTGTAGGTGAACCAACTGCATAGGTTACCGGAAAATCTACTGTTTCCGATTTTCCGGAAGACTGATTAATATAAGATATATGCACCGTCTTAGTATAAGATCCCGTACCTCCAACAACCGATTTAAATTCAGCAACCCCATTTGCATTAAGATTCACGGGAGAGCCATCAATGGTAACTTTTGGTTGGGCAGCACTATTGTAAGCGCCGATACCTGCGGTAATGGTTAACTCCTGCCCGGGCATCAAATAATTTGAACTTTGACCTACCAAAGGTTGATATTTATTAATAACAAATTCTACACTGCCTACTTGCTGATGGCAATAATCAACAATCATTGCTTCACTGTTCTTGATGTCGTTTTCAAATTTGCTAAGAATGGTTAATGCAGCAACAGCTGGAACCATATTAAAATAAATATCCGACCAGCTTTTCTTAATATCTCCGCTGCTTGGTGGTACGTTTAAATCAAGAGGCAATTTGTTTTGAAAGGTCGTTTTTATTTCAGGACTAATGCCTAAAAGACTATTCTTGTAGACAGTTAGTTTTTGCAATAACTCATTACCTTTTGTTCCCGGGTCAGCCATTATGTTTGTAGGTCCTTCTAAATTATCTTCATTAAAAGTGGTGTCAGAAGGAGGATCATATCCTGCAGATTTTTTAATGTCCAGCTTTACCCCTTCAATATAACTTATCATTTGGTTAGATAATGACTGTGCCTGTAATGCAAGAGGAGCCCATTTATTAGCACGCTCGGCATTTTTGGGATCTTTTTTTAGTTCCTCAAATGATTCAAAGAGTTGCTGGTTTTTTACATCAATTGTTCCGTTTGCAGTGGTCAAACTACGATCAACTGTTTTAAAAGCATTTAATATCTCTGCTGATACATTCAGTGCCAGAAGCGCTGTAAGTACCAGGTACATAATATTGATCATTTTCTGCCGTGGCTCCTTAGGTAATGCCATTTCAATTCTTAGTTTAAGATTTTACTATTTAAAATTCTGTTGTTTTTGGTGTTTTTATTTTGATTAAAAAATTATCAATTTCTTGTTGACGTTATTTGCTGCCTTGCATTGCACCAATCATATTACCATAGATCTGATTTAACCTGTTAAGATTAGTAGCCAATAATGTTATTTGTTCTTTTGCCTTGTGTGCATCATCAACAGTACTTACCATTGCCTTAGATGTTTCAGCAAGTTTACCATAGAATTGGTTTAATGCTTTCAAATGATTGTTGCTTTCCTGAAGCTCGAGTTCATAAATAGTATTTAATGAAGAAAGATTTTTGGTAAGCACCTGTACCTGGTCATGGAAAATTTTTGCACCTTCCGAAGCATTATTAAAATTGGTAGCAGAATTTGCCGCTTTCGAGTAAGCATCACTTACGGCAGTAAGTGCTTTTGCAGCCTCCTTTGTTTTTTGTGTATAATCGCCGGTAGCAGCCACCACATCACCAATCTCACTCATTTTTTCAACAGTAGTACCTAATTTTTGAAACCCTGAACTCAAGCGGGTAAGATTCGCAGGAGTAATATCTGCTTCCTGTAACATTTTTTCCATGGTTTTTAAAGCAGGATTGCCCATTGCAGTTTCTGCACCTGCGAGTTTTACCTGGTGATCATCAATAGCAGGGTAACGCAAATACAATAAACCGTAAACGGTGAATACAACGGTTTCAGTACCCATGGCCATAATAAGCATGGTATCAGCACCTTTCCAATGCTCAAGTTTAAATAATGCACCAAGAATTACTGCTGCTGCTGCAATAGACACAAAAATGTCAACGATTCTGCTTACTTTAGGTGGAATAGCGGCTGCCATAATATTTTACTTTTTTAAATTGATTAAATTGTTGATGATGATAAAAATTTTTAGTGTTAATTATAATAACGACAGGATAATAAAATTATTTTTTACGAAGCTGGGCCGGCAAATCAATTACGCAACGAAAACCGATATAAGATTTGGCGGTATCCTGGTATGTACAAAATTGTAGGCGCTTTCATAAAAAAGAGAAGACGTCCATTCTGAAACATTTCCTGACATGTTATATAAACCAAAATCGTTTGGCCAGTAAGCATCGGCACGAACAGTATAAAAACCACCATCCTCAACATAATTACCGCGACCTGGTTTAAAATTGGCGAGCAAACAACCTTTTTTATTGCGCAGATAATAGTTACCCCATGGGAACATAGATTGGCTGCGGCCACCACGTGCGGCATATTCCCATTCTGCTTCTGTAGGCAGGCGGAAATCACTTTCCATGGCCTTCTTATTTTTTATCAGCCACATATTAAGATACCTTGTTCTCCAGTGGCAGAATGCTACAGCCTGTTTCCAGCTCACTCCTACTACAGGATAATTGCCATAAGAAGGATGTGAAAAATAACGCTTGGCCATTGGCTCATTATAAGAATAAGAGAAATCTCTCATCCAACAAAGTGTATCGGGATATACAGCCTGATTATAACGATAAATGAAATCTTTTCTTGGTCTTCCTTTATTTTCAATTTTTGCTGCTTCCTTCAAATCAAAACCCTGTACATTATAAACGATTTTATCAGGGTCAATTTCCATTTTCCCATACAAACGATTATCGGGGGTAAGCATTAAAGGACTCAATTTTTCCAGCGTTCCTCTATCATTCCATTTAATAGTTGCAGCTTTTTTCCAATCAATCGCAGTATCTCCTTCATTGCTTTGTTTAAAATAACCCAATTGAACGGCAGCAAGTGAGTCTCTTGTCCATATTAAAAACTGACGATATTCATTATTGGTAATTTCTGTAGCATCCATCCAAAAACCCATAATGGATATCTCCCTGTTGCGTGCAGTAAAATTATAATTCACATCTTCATCACTGGGACCCATATGAAATGTTCCTGGCGGAACGTACACCATTCCTATTGGCTTACCCATACTGCTGCGGGCACTTGGAGAAACACCATGTAGTTGCCCATCATCAGGCAGTCCTTTTACCTTACCTTTTTTAAAACAACTTACTGATCCTAAGACAAAAATCGTAAGTACTGAAATTGCTAAGAATCGGGTCTTCATTTATGATGTATTATTGGGAATTGAGCAAATGTAATCATTAAATTAAATCGTCCAATTTTCAACGATTAACTGTTTGTGATGATTACCACCATAAACAGTATCTCGGTAATGTCTATTAACGAAAATCATTTTACCTTATTGTACAACTTTAATTTTTGAGTAATAAAATGATTTCTTCTACTGTTTCTACCGGTTGTTTGCAGGAATAATCTCTGCATAAGTATATCAAATTCTTGTTTTTGCCGATTAATTTTCCCTTTAATAAAGGAAATTCATCAGCGGGAGTAATGGCAGTTTGAATTATTTTATTTGGAATATACAATTTGTTTACTGCAGAAAGAAGGTTCATAGAAGTTGGTCCTATTAATGCAATTTCATTAATTCCTGTACTTATCTGTTGCAGGCCTAATGCCCACACGCCAAACGATGTTGGATAACTTATTATTCCCTTGCCAAGGGATTTCAACATTGTTTCTGCCTTTATTCTCCATTCTCCTATATCAAACACAATAGATAAATACAACAGGTTTAAAGCCATAACCGCATTACCTGAAGGCACAGCTCCATCATACACTTCTTTCTTTCTTGCAACAATATCTTTTTGTTCTGCATTAGTGAACCAAAAAAAATCTGTTTCAGTGTCAGCAAATGCATCTATTACTTTACCAGTTATTTTTTTTGCACTTACAAGATATTCACTGTTACCGGTAACTTCCTGCAAATGAATACAAGCCTGTATCAAAAAGGCATAATCATCAAGGAAAGCGGGGTACTTTGCCTTGCCTGCTTTCCACGTATGATACCATTTATTTTCGCTTTGAAAATTTTCTTCCAGGAATGAAATATTTTTTAGTGCCATCATTAAATAAGCGTCATCGCCGGTAGCTGCGTAGGCTTTGCAGCATGCAGTTATCATTAAAGCATTCCAACTTAATAAAATCTTATCATCAAGTAAGGGCCGGATACGTTTTTTGCGATGGCTTAATAATTTTTGTTTACAAGCATTCAGTTTTTCACGCAATAAAGCTTCATCCACTGATAATATTTCAGCCCACTCTTCTATTGGTTTAGGTAGCCAAAGAATATTTGTATGTTCCCAATTACCCTTTTCTGAAACATCATATACTTTACAAAAAATATCTGCGTCTTCGCCTAAAAGATTTTCTATTTCATGTTTACTCCATACATAATATTTTCCTTCGACGCCTTCACTGTCCGCATCCAAAGCGCTGTAAAAACCTCCTTCGGATGAGGATAATTCTCGTTGCACAAAATGCAGTGTTTCTTTTATCGTTTCTGCATATAATTCATTTTTTGTCAGTTGATAAGCTTCTGCCAGAATATTTATAAGCAATGCATTATCATATAGCATCTTTTCAAAATGAGGAGCGAGCCATTTTTCATCCGTGCTATAACGCGCAAAACCGCCGCCAATCTGATCATAGATTCCGCCCTGTATCATTTTATCAAGACTTAGCAATGCCTGCTTTAATGATGCCTCATGACGAGTAAAGTGATAATGCCTGAGCAGATACTGAACAACGAATGTTTGAGGAAACTTTGGCGCTCTTCCAAATCCACCCCATTTGGTATCTGCTGAATTCAGGATATTGTCCGCAATCTTTTGCAAGTTTTCTTTTGAAAAAAAAACTGTTTCCTGTTTCTCTCCCGTTTGAGATGTGCCAAAAGAATTCGCATTAATAATGTGTTCAGTAAGATTGTTAGCCTGTGTATCAACTTCATCTTTGCGTTTTGTGTATGCATCATGTATCGCTAGTAAAGTTTCCTGCCAGCTCATATGATTATAGGCTCTTACAGGTGGAAAATAAGTGCCGCCGTAAAAAGGTTTTGCCTCAGGCGTTAGAAAAACATTTAAAGGCCATCCTCCACTGCCTGTCATTGCCTGAACGGCATCCATATAAATATGATCAAGATCTGGCCTCTCCTCTCGGTCAATTTTAATGTTGATAAAATACTTGTTCATTAATTCAGCAGTTGCTTCATCTTCAAAACTTTCTTTTTCCATTACATGACACCAGTGGCAGGCTGCATAACCAATGCTTGCCAATATTGGTTTGTCCTCATCCTTTGCTTTTTGCAAAGCTTCTTCATTCCAGGGATACCAGTCTACAGGATTATGTGCATGCTGCAACAGGTATGGACTGGTTTCATTGATCAAATGATTGGTGAATTTTTGTGTTTGCATAATGAGATAACTAGAATTTTTATGCCATCTTTTTAGAGCTGTGAGCTATGAGCTTTGAGCGGCGAGTTTTTTCATAGCGGAATATAGTTAAGAATGTAAAAGTGTACGACGCAACGAAAGATTCATAGATGATAAAAAGCCTGGCTCCAAAAAATTAAAATCACAATATTGTATAGCAGCTTACAATTATTTATTATCAGCCGCAATATTTTTAAAGCAAAATGAATTTATGAGGTATCAAATTTTACTGCTTTTAAAAGCTACATCAAAATGGTCAGGACTTTCTAAAACATACAGGGATAAAATATTTACAGATGTTGTATATCCTTTATTTCTTCAATTTACCGATAAGTTGCAAATACAATTATTTAATACAGAAGTTTTTCATGTTACTGTTTCTGATGTTATAGCTATTGAAACAGAAAATATAGAAAATTATTACCGTTTTTTACAGCAACTGAAAGGTTCGAGAATATTTAGCGAAGGATATTTTGAATTGCAGGATATTATTGCAGGAATGGAAAACTGTTTCAGAAAGTTTAATGAAGAGGCAAAAAAAGAGAAAGGTTTGATAATGAATTAGCAGTTGTTTATTATACATTCATTATTTTATTTTTCGCAGGTATTCACCATAGCCACTTTTATTATATTCATTGGCAAGACGAAGCAGTTGTTCCCCATTGATATAACCCATACGGTATGCCACTTCTTCTATGCAGCCAATTTTATGTCCCTGTCTTTTTTCTATTACCCGCACGAATTCACTTGCATCACTTAGTGAATCAAATGTACCGGTATCGAGCCACGCAATGCCGCGATTCATAACACCCACTCGCAACTTTTTACGCTCAAGATAAACTTTGTTTACTTCTGTAATCTCATACTCACCACGTGCAGATGGTTTGATATTTTTCGCAATGTTCACCACTTCATTATCATAAAAGTATAAACCGGGAACAGCATAATTTGATTTTGGCTGCTCTGGTTTTTCTTCAATTGATATAGCTTTAAAATTTTTATCGAACTCAACCACACCATATCTTTCAGGGTCATTTACTTCATAAGCAAAAATTGCAGCGCCATCTATATCATTAAAAGATTGCATTAATTTACTAAGCCCTGAACCATAAAAGATATTATCACCCAATATTAATGCTGCTTTGTCTGTGCCAACAAAATTTTCACCAATTACAAATGCCTGGGCCAGGCCATTTGGTTTATATTGAACCGCGTAAGAGAAAGAACAGCCAACTGAACTTCCGTCGCCCAATAACCGTTGAAATTGCGAAGCATCTTCCGGCGTTGTAATGATGAGAATTTCTCTAACGCCTGCGAGCATCAGTACCGTTAATGGATAATAGATCATTGGTTTGTCATACACTGGCATTATTTGTTTACTGATCGCTTTCGTAATTGGATACAAACGTGTGCCCGAGCCGCCTGCAAGTATAATTCCTTTCATTTTATAGTATAGGTAAAATGTCTTTTAATAATGGATTATTTTTATCCTTCTCACTTAGTATTATTTCTTTCTCAGGCAAACGCCAGTTAATTTCAAGAGATGGGTCGTTATACCTAATGCCGCTTTCAGCTTGCTTATTGTAATAATTATCACATTTATAAAAAAATACAGCACGCTCACTCAATACAACAAAGCCATGTGCAAATCCACGTGGAATGTACAGTTGCGTACCTGATGTTTCTGATAATTCCAATGCAAAGTGCTGACCGAAAGTAGAAGAATTTTTTCTTATGTCCACGGCTACATCAAGCACAGCACCCTGCAACACTCTTACTAATTTTGCCTGCTCAAATTCTCCTTGCTGAAAATGCAAACCACGCAATACTCCTTTGGTCGAACATGATTGGTTGTCCTGTACAAAATTTGCATCAATACCAGTAAGCCCTGCAAATTGTTTTTGATTAAAACTTTCAAAAAAATAACCACGGCTATCTTTAAAAATAGTATCGTGTATAATGTAGCAACCTTGTAGCGGTGTAGTTTCAATTTGCATTATATCAATTGAATTTTATCTTTCGCAATAGTTTATAAGTTCACGAGCTCACGAGTTGGTTAGAATGTATTATCTCAATATCTCAATATCTGAATATCTCAATATCCCACTTTCACATTTTCACATTTTCGAATTAGCACATTATCTCTCCGCATATTGCTTCTCATAATATTTTTGATAGTCGCCGCTCGTTACATGCTGCAACCAATCTTTATTGGCAAGATACCAGTCAATCGTTGCGCTTAATCCTTCTTCAAAGGTAACTGACGGATACCATCCTAATTTGCGATTGATTTTTGAAGCATCAATTGCGTAACGAAGATCATGCCCTGGTCTGTCTCTAACATAGGTAATTAATTTTTCACTTTCACCTTCTGCCCTTCCCAGTTTGTTATCCATTAATTTACACATCAGCTTTACAAGGTCGATATTTTTCCATTCGTTAAAGCCGCCGACATTATAGGTCTCTTTATTTTTTCCTTTATGAAATACAATGTCTATCGCTCTTGCATGATCAATTACATAAAGCCAGTCTCTCGTATTTGCTCCTTTACCATACACGGGCAATGGTTTTTTGTTAATGATATTATTGATAAAAAGTGGGATCAATTTTTCAGGGAAATGATTTGGGCCATAATTATTGGAACAATTGGTGATAATATAAGGAATACCATAAGTTTCTCCGTAAGCTCTTACAAAATGATCGGATGATGCCTTGCTTGCTGAATAAGGAGAGTTGGGTGAGTATGGTGTTGTTTCTGTAAACAAACCTTTTTCACCCAGTGTGCCGTATACTTCATCGGTTGATATGTGATAGAAACGATGAGACTGCAAATCATCTTTCCAATATTCTTTTGCCGCATTTAATAAGTTCACAGTTCCGATGATGTTCGTATAAATAAAATCCATCGGGGAAACTATAGAACGATCAACATGAGATTCAGCGGCAAGATGAATTATATCTGTTACGTCGTGTTTTTTAAAAACATTTGCCAACGCATCTGTATCGAGAATATTTACTTTCTCAAAAAAATAATTTGGCTTGCCTTCAATGTCTTTCAGATTTTCCAGATTGCCTGCATAAGTAAGTGCATCCAAATTTATGATCTTATAATCGGGATATTTATTTACAAATAGCCTTACTACATGAGAGCCAATAAATCCTGCACCGCCTGTTACTAAAATATTTTTCTGCATTGTTTTAAATAGTTTGCAAATATATGGGTGAAATTAAAGTCAGGAAGTCCGAAGTCTAAAAGTTTGGAAGACAGAGGTTTACTTTTCCTTGCTTTCCCCTTTACAGACTTTCGGACTTGCTTATAAATGTTCTAACAGTACAAGAGTGCGACGCAACAAAAGTTTAATTGAATACAAAAGTTGGGTACATAAAAATCCTACCTAATGTTATAATAGTCTTTATACCACTGAATAAATTTCTTTACTCCTTCTTCAGCAGGCGTATCAGGCTTATAACCAGTATCTCTCACAAGATCGCTTACGTCTGCAAAAGTAGAAGGCACGTCGCCGGGCTGCAATGGTAATAATTCTTTTTTCGCCTTTATGCCGAGTTCATTTTCTATGGCTTCAATAAAATCCATCAGGCATACGGGTTTATTATTACCGATATTATAAATTTTATAAGCGGCGCTTGATGCGGAGGGATCAGATGTGCTTGCATTCCATTTATCATTTACTTCAGGAATGTGATGCATCACCCTTATAACGCCTTCAACAATATCATCTATGTAAGTAAAATCACGTTGCATATTACCCTGGTTAAAAACCTCTATGGGCTTGTTTTCGAGAATTGCTTTTGTAAAAAGAAACAGCGCCATATCGGGTCTGCCCCAGGGACCGTATACAGTAAAAAAACGCAAGCCTGTTGTTGGCAATTTGAATAAATGACTATACACATGTGCCATCAGTTCATTGCTCTTTTTACTGGCGGCATATACCGAAATTGGATGATCAACATTTTGGTTTGTTGCAAAAGGAATTGTATCATTTAATCCGTACACACTTGAACTGCTTGCGTAAACAAGATGCTGAATACTGTGGTGCCTGCAACACTCGAGTATATTTGTAAAACCAATAATGTTGCTGTTAATGTATGCACCGGGATTTATAAGACTATAACGAACTCCGGCCTGTGCTGCAAGATTTATTACAATATGTATGTTATGCTCTTTAAAAATCTCTTCGAGTGACGCTTTATCTTCAAGATAGAATTTGTAAAAGATATAAGAAGGTGTTTTACTACTTATATGTTTGTTCTTATTATCAGAAGCAGCATTAATTCCCGAAAAAGCGAGCCGATCATATTTTAACTGCACATCGTAATAATCATTCAAGTTGTCAATACCAATTACAGTGTGACCTTCGCGCAGTAACCGGTTAGCCAAATGAAAACCAATAAAGCCGGCCGTACCTGTAACAAGAATATTCATATTATTTTTTTATAGTTGAAGCAAGGCAATCTGCATATAATTTTCTGAAAGCATTTACCTCTGTCTGTTTGGAGAATTTTTCTTTGGCGAATAGATATCCTTTCTCACCCATAGATCTTCGCAGTTCTTTATTTTGAATTAACAATGAAAGTTTATCTGTAAACTCGGCAACATTATGATCACTTATAAGAAAGCCTGATTCGTTATTTATAAATGTATCTCTTACGCCACCTACATCAACCGCTACTACAGGTTTACTGCAAATCTGAGCTTCAATAAGACTTACAGGAGTGCCTTCATTAAGTGAAGTAAGTGCCACTATATCCATACCATGAAGTACAGATGTAATGGGCGTTACCCATGATGTAAATATTATTTTCACATTACAATTCTGTACATCATTGCTCCAGGTAATACCTGCGTTTGAAAGATGCGTTTGCAGTTTAGCTTTAAAGTAACCATCACCAATAAAAAAGAATTTTACATTTTCTTTTATTTGTGGCAATAAGTTTATTATAATATCAATAAATAAAAGATGGTTCTTTACCGGTACTATTCTGCCAATAATACTAATAGCTACGGCATCATCTGTAAGATGGGCTTTCTTTCGAAACCCGGCGCGTAATATTGCTGCGTCATCGGTATATTCATTTTCATCAATACCCAGTGGAATTAGATCTATTTTTTCTGATGGAATGATTTTATAGCGCTCACTTATCTCCCTCTTTTGCTCGCTGCCAAGCACTACAACTTTTGTTGAAATCCTTCCTAATAATTTTTCCATGCGTACAATTATATACGAAACAAACCTGTTATAGTATGAGTGAAACAAGTGACCATGAAATGTATGAACAATAACAGGAACTTTTGCAAACCATGCTGCCAGTCGGCCAATAACACCGGGCTTTGCTCCATGTGTGTGAACAATATCAGGTTTAAAGTTGCGGATAAGTTTGAACAAAGCAAAAAAAGCATGTATATCATTAAACGGATTTATCCTTCTTTTGAGAGAGGAAATTTTTTTAAAGTTGACTCCTCTGTTATCCAGCAATGAAGTATATTCCATTTCATCTTTTTCTTTTTCACCATAAACAACCAAAATATCGTATTCATTATTTAAGTGATTAGCTAACGGTATTGTATCAATCGACTGACCACCTACTACCAGGCGATTAATAAATATAAGCAGACGGGGTTTCACGATAAGGATATTGGATTTTAGTTATTGAAGATTTAACCGGTGCAATGTTTTTTCATTTATAATTTTTCTTTCTTTATCCCGAAACCAACCCCATTTATTAAAATATTTTGTGGCTGAATTTATATGATATTTTAGCAATTGTGGATTGGAGTATGATTCCTTTTCAAACCTGTGCAGTATACATACATGCGGATAATATAACGTTTCACAGAGTATATGCATTCTCCTTGTAAAATCCACATCCTCCATATACATAAAAAAACGTTTATCAAAACCATCAACTTTTCTTAACGCTTCAGTGCGTAAAAACATGAAGCAGCCTGATAAGTTTGGGATGTTAGCGCATTGATTGTAATCAAAATCTTTCAGCTCATACCTATCGTTAAGCTTTTTTGTCCACCGCTGGTTCTGAAAAAAGCGGCGACTAATAAGATCAAAAGGCGAGGGAACAAGATGACATAATTTTTGCAGTTCGCCGTCTTCATAAAATACTTTTGGCATTAACTGACCTACATTTTTATGCTTTTGCATAAAGTGGTAAATTTCTTCCAGCACATCTTTTTCAAATTCTATATCTGGATTCAACACAAGATGATAAGGTGCAAGTTCCGGGGCTTTTTGTAAGGCAACATTGTGTGCACTCCCAAAACCAAGATTACAATTATTGAAAATATATTCAGTTGAACCATTACAGGCAAACTTTCTTAGATCATCGGTTACTGAGTTGTCAATAAGATAAAGTTTTACATTCAGGTTTGATTGTAAAACTGATTCTATAACCTTAGTGAGAACAGCTGGTTTAGTATTATAAAGAACTATTGAACAGGTTAATTGAAGCATTGGTGATTTTCAATTATGATGTTACGAAACTGAAATAGCGAAAATAAAATCCACTTAGGCGAAACAGCGATGCATGAATCTGCTGTCTGTGTCAAACTAAATAAAATATTACTTGATACCTACATTGTAATAATTAGAAAGAAATAATTCTTTTTTTATTAATTCATTATAAACCATTTTGATACCTTCCTCGAGACCAATGCTTGCTTTCCAGCCAAAAGATTTTAGTTTTGTAATATCCATCAATTTACGTGGTGTGCCATCAGGTTTCGAGTGGTCAAATTTTACTTCACCTTTGTATCCTGTAATTTTTGAAATGAGGTTAGCCAAATCAATAATACTTATATCTTCACCTACGCCTATATTTATAAAGCCAGCTTCATTATAAGTTTTCATTAGAAAAAAGCATGCATCAGCAAGATCATCTACATGCATAAACTCTCGCCGCGGCGTTCCTGTTCCCCATAATTCAACAAAAGGAGCTTGCTGTTTTTCAGCAAGAATAAATTTTCGCAGCAACGCAGGAAGCACATGAGATTTTTCGGGATCATAATTATCATTGGGACCATAAAGGTTTGTAGGCATCACAGAAAGAAAATTGCAACCATATTGTGCCCGGTATGCATCACATAATTCTATACCGGCAATTTTGGCAATAGCATAAGACTGATTGGTTGGCTCTAATAATCCTGTAAGCAAATATTCTTCCTTCAAAGGTTGCGGTGCCAATTTTGGATAGATACAAGATGAACCAAGGAACATTAATTTTTTTGCCTTATTTAAATAAGCCTGGTGAATTATATTGGCCTCTATCATAACATTGTCATAGATAAACTCTGCGCGGTATGTATTATTAGCCATTATGCCGCCAACCTTTGCAGCAGCGAGAAAAACATAGTCGGGCTTTTCTTCATTAAAAAACTCAGCAACAGCATTTTGATTACGCAAATCAAGCTGAGCGGATGTGCATGTTGTGATATTTGAATATCCTTTTTTTTGAAGATGCCGCACAATAGCTGAACCAACCATTCCTTTGTGTCCTGCTACATAAATTTTATCCAACTTTTCCATATTTATTCAAATTCATTTTTTACGCGAAAGCCTGATTCTTTTAAAATTTTTTCCCGTTTAAATAATTCAATATCTGCCAGAACCATTTCATTAATTAATTCGCCAAGGGAATATTGTGGCTTCCAGCCTAATTCTTTTTGTGCTTTTGAAGCATCGCCTACCAGCGCATCAACTTCCGTTGGCCGAAAATATCTTGAATCAACAATTACTACTTCTTTCCCTGTTTCCAACTGATATCGCGGATTTTCACAACTAATAATAAAAGCTTTCTCCTGTTCGCCTTTACCTTCAAAAGTTATCATTATGCCTGCCACCGCAAAAGCCTCACGGATAAACTCTCTTACAGAAGTTGTAATACCTGTAGCTATTACAAAATCTTCTGGTTGTTCCTGTTGCAAAATAAGCCACATAGCTTCAACATAATCTTTCGCATGTCCCCAGTCTCTTTTTGCATCAAGATTTCCCATAAATAATTTATCCTGCAAACCCAAAGCAATTTTGGCTACACCTCGTGTAATTTTACGCGAAACAAAAGTTTCTCCGCGCAAAGGACTTTCATGATTAAATAAGATACCATTGCAAGCAAACATATTGTATGCTTCCCTGTAATTAACAGTTATCCAATAAGCATATAATTTAGCAACAGCATAAGGCGATCTTGGACGAAAAGGGGTTGTTTCTCTTTGAGGAACTTCCTGTACCAACCCATATAATTCAGAAGTGGAAGCCTGGTATATTTTAGTTTTATTTGTCAAACCAAGTAACCGTACTGCTTCCAAAATCCTCAGTGTACCGATGCCATCAGCATTGGCGGTATATTCTGATATATCGAAACTAACTTTTACATGGCTCATTGCACCAAGATTATAAATTTCATCGGGTTGCACTTCCTGTATAATGCGAATGAGATTGGTACTATCCGTAAGATCACCGTAATGAAGTTTGAACCGGATATTTTTTTCATGAGGGTCCTGGTATAAATGATCTATGCGCTCTGTATTGAAAAGAGATGAGCGACGTTTTATACCATGTACCTGGTATCCTTTGGATAATAATAGTTCTGATAAGTAAGCTCCGTCTTGTCCTGTAACTCCGGTAATGAGTGCTTTTTTCATATAATTTGATAAAAAAGTTTGTAACTATTTGGTTCATTATTCAGTTAAATATTCTATATCAAAACGTGATTAGCCTGTGTAAGAATTAATTCTGCAATTTCATCCGAGGTTTTTATCCATGTATTTTTTTCTATTAATTGAGGAAATTTTTTTTGATATTCACAATGATTAAAATGAGAAGATGCCATTAATGTTAGAGCGTCACTTATTTCCTTTATACTAAATGGATTTACGTAATAAACTGCATCACTATATATTTCTGTTAATGCTCCACTGTTAGCCACAATAGATACTTTATTATTTATCGCAGCTTCAAATGGCGGAAAGCCAAATCCTTCATGAAAACTGATGTATACGTTGGCAATACATTTTTTGTACAGTAAGTTTAAAAAGTCAGGCGATACGTATTCCATAAAGATTATATTACTGATATTTTTTTGAGCTGCAAATTTGCGAAGCTTATTATAATATTTATTAACAGCACCAATAATAACCAATGAACTTTTGACCGGTGCTTGGTTTACTGCTTCAATAAGTCTTTCTATATTCTTGTGGGGATAAGAAGCTCCCACTGTTAAAAAAAATCTTTTGCCTGAAATTTGTTCTTCCAGTTTTTTTTCCTCTTTAGAAAGTATAAATGTACCTGCATGTTTTAAATGATCTCCACCATTTAAAATAACTATTAATTTATCCGGATCTACTTTATAACGCTTTATCACTTCACTCTTTGTGAATTGAGATATGACTACAATTTTTTTTGAAGTTTTAATAATATAAGGCATTATGTATTTAAAATATAAAAATTGGAACCTGTGTTGTTCCGGAAAATTGAAACAGACGAGATCGTGTATTGTGATAATTTGATTTTTTATGAACGGGCTTCCATGACTTGAAAATGAATAAATCAAATCGTATTTTTTGGCAACAAAAGGTAAATAAAACAAATTCCAGATTAAACGATGCAATGAAATAAGTCTATTAAGCAAATATT
>WNFY01003532.1_pt1 | contig 15567 bp, 13 predicted proteins | sample 5400091 | NCBI WGS metagenome assembly WNFY01 (sample SAMN13153364, study PRJNA577476) | soil metagenome | isolation source: 60 cm soil or saprolite under grassland replicate 1 | place: USA:California | collected 2016-06-15 | reverse complement strand
GCTCCATGGTTGCGGTACGCGAGTCGCTAGCCCAACTTGATAAGACACTGGTCGAGTCCGCAGCCAATGCGGAATCCAAGATGCTTTATCAACTCACCAGCCTGCGTTCCCGCGCCGCCCGGGCCGAGTTGCGGGTGAGTGAAGTTGCCGAGCGCCACGCGAAGTTATTGAGCAATGCTTTGTATCCGGGAAAGACTTTACAGGAACGCGAGTTTGCCGGAATCCATTTCCTGGCCAAGCACGGTAGGGAACTGCTCGACGGCCTGCTTGAACAGATCAACCCTGAATGCGTTGATCACCAACTGATCACCCTGTAATTGTCTCGTCAAGAATGGGATTTTGCCGTAGAGACGTTGCTTCCAACGTCTCACCCTTCGTTTCAGAAGACGTAGCAATCTACGTCTCTACAACTCGCTCCTTGTGGGAGTTAGCAGGCTGCTGCTGCGTCATGCAGTGAATGGCGCCGAATCCCCAGATCAGATCGCCGCAATAGATTCCCACAACGTCGCGATCCGGAAAAATGTCCGCCAGAATGTCCAACGCAACCCGATCGTTCGGGTCGTTAAACACCGGCACCAGCACCACTCCATTTGCGATATAGAAATTTGCGTAGCTCGCAGGCAGCCGGCGGCCTTCGAAATACACAGGAGCAGGCATCGGGAGATCGATGGTCGCCAGCAGCTTGCCGTCTTCCGTTGTAGCATCACGCAGCCGTCGAATGTTCTCGCGCAAAGCTTCGTAGTTCTCGCTCACAGGATCGGCGTCGACACAGGTGACCACGGTGTCGGGTGAAACGAAGCGCGTGATGTCATCCACGTGGCCGTGGGTGTCATCCCCGACGATGCCCGAACCGAGCCAGATCACATTGCTGACGCCCAGGTACTCCGCAAAGATCTGTTCGTAATCGCGCCGCTTCATTCCCGGATTTCGCTGCTGTACGCGGCTGGCCTGGATTACGTGTGCTCCTGCGGCTTGAGCCATGAAGCTGCCGATTTTATTGTCGCGCTGCCAGTTGGGATATTTTGCCCATGCATTGAAGCGCCATTTGATGGCATGCAGTTGACTGGCACGGGCGAGGGCGCGCGTGCCTCCACCTGAAATTGGGTGCCCCACCCCTGTCGCGCTTTGCGCGACAGGGTGGGGGGGTTGACTGTCGGACTTTGCATGGCGCAGAGCCTCTGGCCCTGCGGTCTGATCCCTCAATCTGGTCTGGGCTTTAGCGCCTGAGGATTCGCGGACAAGAATGTCCGCGCCACACCGCACCACAAAGGCGCAGCCTGAGTCCCGCGTCCATACACGGTTCGTCAGCCAGCGATGAAAATGAATATTGTCATTCAGAGCGTGCGCACGCTTCAGAATCCTGCGCGCATCTTTTTCTGCAGCGGCGTCTTTTACGATGACCTCGACCCGTTCACCGCGAGCCAAATACCGAATGATCTCCGCATAGACCCACGGAATCGGCTCGAACTTTCCCGGCCAATCGAGCTTGTAATGAGGCCACGCGAGCCAGGTCGCGGCATGCGGCTCCCATTCGGCAGGCATGCGGAAGGGATTCACTTGTGAGGAAAGCTTGCGCGTCGCCATGGCCTTAATCAATGATCCGGCTGGTGATCTGCCCGTAAGCATCGATGCGGCGGTCGCGCAGAAATGGCCAGTTACGCCGAGTGTCTTCGATCACGCACGCATCGACTTCGCCAATCAGGATTTCTTCTTTATCGTGCGAAGCTTTGGCAATGACACGTCCGAAGGGATCGGCAATAAACGATCCACCCCAAAACTCCAGACCTTTGCCGCCAGCCTTGCTGCCGCGAATGTCGCCATCTTCGAAGCCCACGCGGTTCACGCTGCAGACGTAAAGCCCATTTGCAATGGCGTGGGCGCGCTGAATCGTCTGCCATGCGTCACACTGCGCTTCACCGTATTGCGCCTTTTCGTCCGGATGCCATCCGATCGCCGTTGGATAAAACAAAACCTGCGCGCCCTGCAAGGCCGTAAGCCGCGCACCTTCGGGATACCACTGATCCCAGCAGACCAGCGTGCCGATTTTGCCGACCGAAGTGTCGAATGCCTTGAATCCAAGATCGCCCGGTGTGAAGTAGTATTTCTCGTAGTAAAGAGGATCGTCGGGAATGTGCATCTTGCGATAAATCCCACGCAGGCTTCCGTCGGAATCGATCACTACCGCCGTGTTGTGATACACGCCCGCTGCGCGCTTCTCAAAAAGTGATCCCACAATGACGATCTGCAACTGCTTTGCCGCTTCAGCAAGTCGGATACTGGTTGGTCCGGGAATCGGTTCTGCTAGATCGAACAAGGTCGGATCTTCGCGCTGGCAAAAATACTGGGTGCGGAATAGCTCCGGCAGGCACACAATCTGTGCGCCTTTTGCAGATGCGTGGTGTAGGCGATCAATAGCGTGGTCAAGATTCTTATCCGGATCGGGCGTGGCCGACATTTGCACCAGACCTACGCGAAACTTGTCCGCCAATTCGTCCTCCTCGCGACGAGATAGCATAACAACAGCGAATGACTCCTAGCTAGTAGCAACGTGAAAATCGATTTCACCGCGGAGTACGCAGAGATCGCCGAGAAAAACTAATACTCTTCTCTTTGCGTCCTCGGCGATCTCGGGCGGTGAAATGTTCTTGCACGCTAGCACGATCACTCGCGGCTCTAGTAAAGTATTTCTTCCACCAAACTCCACGGGGGCCCAATGAAGCACGCCAATAATGACGGCAGCGGCATCGACCGCAAACTGCACAATCCCATCGAAGATCGTTTGATTCCGCTCGAGCCGCTCGATCTCTCGAAGGTGCGGTCTATCGACGACCTGGTTCGTGCGATGTCCAAGACCGCCTTTACCGGGCGCCAGCTCGGAGAAGCCGCTGATGTGCTCGAAGCCATGGCTCGCGACAAAGACTGTTTCGTCGTAATGACGCTCGCCGGCGCGATGACTGTTGCGAAACAGGGACTGATTATTGCCGAGTTGATCGATCGTGGCATTGTGAACGCCATCGTCTCGACAGGCGCCCTGATGGCGCACGGCCTGGTGGAAGCCACTGGGCGCTCGCATTATCAGTACAACCCCGATGTCCCCGACACCGAACTCTACGAGCAGGGCTACAACCGCGTTTACGACACGCTGGAGCCCGAGCAGAACCTCGACGACGTCGAGCACGTCATGGCCGAGGTGCTGGCCAACTGGGACCAGTCCGAGGTCATGTGCTCCTACAAACTCAACCACGCCATCGGCGAGTTCCTGGCAAAGCGTTCCAAAGAGCAACGCGGAATTCTAAAGTCAGCTTATGAAAAGGGCGTGCCGGTCTTTGTGCCGGCATTCACTGACTCGGAACTTGGCTTAGACGTGGCGCTTCACAACCGCATGCGCGAAGGCTCCGGCCGTCACAAGATCCGGTTCGACCCGTTTGAAGATCTCGAACATTTTGCCTCAACCCTACTGCGTCAGACGCGCTTGGGCATCTTCACAATCGGTGGTGGCGTGCCGCGCAACTGGTCACAGCAATTTGGCCCATTTCTTGAACTTCGCCACCGGCGTCTCGGCGAAAATCTTCCACTGAAGCGCTACCACTACGGCCTGCGCATCTGCCCCGAGCCGGTGTATTGGGGAGGCCTCTCCGGCAGCCCCTACAGCGAAGCGATTTCCTGGGGCAAGTTCGTGCCTCCGGCGGAAGGCGGCAAGTTTGGCGAAGTGTTCGTAGATGCGACCGTGGGCCTGCCGTTGATCGTGGCCGCAGTGCTGGAGAGGTTGGGGAAGGAGAAGAATGCCAGCGGCAAAGCCAAAAAAGGCAAGGTCGCCGCAAGGAAATAGGGCGAGCAAACGCCAGACGGTGCCCAAGCTGAAGGATCTTGTGAAGAAAATTGCTCCGAAAAACCGATACGCTGAACTCTCCTGCGGCCCAGAGCGGGCAAAGGAAATTCTTGAGTGGTAGGGATTACTTCAGCTGCGGAAGTTCGATTTCACGCTCATTTTTCTTCGCTAGAGACGAGCTATCGAAAGCCGCCGACACGAGACGCCGATTACGCTCGTAGAGGAGGTCAATTTCATTCCCCATGAGGCTCGCGACGTGTAAGTCCCTTACCTCATTTGCGACTTCAATTGTGTTCCGGATGGCGTCAATGCGCCAAAGATATCGGAAGGACTTTTGTGCCCTCATTAGAGGTTCAAGTAGCTACTCAAAAATAAATATCGCCGCCGCGATCACCGTTGTCCACAATCCCCGCTTGTCGCCGACTGCAGATTGGGTCACATTCGCCGTGCGCACGATCTTGTTGGAAATCCGGTAGATTTCTTTCTTCTCGTCCCACGAACGCTCGGGGTCAAACTCGACGTTCAGCGTTGTTGCCAGCATTTCTGCGGCTAATTCTTCTGCGTAGTCGCCCGCGGAGTCTTCCGTCTCGCCGAACGAGTGGTGTTCGCTCAAATATCCGTAGGTATTCCGGTCTGCCGGAATGGCAACGCCGATGCTGGCTGCCAGCAAGCGGTGTGGCTCATGCGTAGAATTCTCAGCTACGACTGAAAACACCACTTCACCCGGATGTAGATAGGGAAGTCCCTGCGCGCGCGAAATCAGCTTGCATTGTGGTGGAAAAATAGAGGACACCCGGACCAGGTTCTGTGCGGCAATGCCGGCATCGCGAAGGGCCAACTCGAACGACGTCAGGCGCTCTTTGTGCTTACCGACCCCCTTGGTGAAGAAGATCCGCTTCGGGACCATGTCTTTGGACAATTCAGAAATCCTCCGCCCTTTTGTGAATGAATCGTCAAATTTAACACAGCTAAGCCGTAGTGGAAGATGAAATTACAAAAAAAGACGGACCAACTTTGGTCCGTCTCTGAAATAGAGTTGGGGAGGGTTCCAGACTACTTTGCTGCGCTGACCTTGCTCACCTCAATCGTGTCCCCGGCAGCCGTTCCGCTCACTTTCGCTTTCGCGCCAGCCAGTTTGTCCAGTTCTGAAAGAGCTGCCTGGTCCGTCGTCTTGAGCGTGTAAACCTTGTCACCCACAACCAGGGCATAGTTGGAGCCCTTCTTGACGCAAGCGCGAGTGCAGGCTGCGTTGTCTCCTGCCATCGCGTGCTTGGCTCCGCACATGGAGTCGCTGACTTCACCGGTGAATGTTTGGCTCTTTGCAGCGGCGGAACCCACGAGTCCCAAACCGCACAGCACCAGCACTGCAAGAGCAGTAGACAATTTCTGGGCAACAGATTTCACGGAACACCCTCCTAGGGGGATATGAACTGCTACAGCAAAGGATTACCGCCGCAGCTTTTGGTTACAACTTATCTTTGGATCTTATCGTTTTGGCACAAAATGCAGAGCTACTGTGACCGTTTTATCCCGTGGGTTGACCGTCTGCTTGGGAACCACCGAATAGGACCGGCTCACGCCGATGTCGTGGTACATGACCTGGAAAAATCGTCCGAGATAACTGTCGTCATATACTTCGCCCTTCTTGATCTGCCACTGAGCTGCTAGTTCGCTCGCCGCCTTGGCGTCGATTCCGTCTACCTGTAGGTCACCCATCTGGAAGACATCGCCCTCGATCACGTTCAACTCGTACGCCACTGTAGCTGCTGAGTCGTCAAATGCTGGATGCGCTCTCGCGCCGGCCATTAAATAGCCCTTAGTACCGTAAAGCTTCTGCACGGATTCCATGTCGCCCTGCAACTGGATGGCATTGGCCGGTTCACCTTGTTTCAGATGAATGAGTGCTTGCAGTTTCTCCGCAGGGAAGGCTGACTCTCCGGCCCACTGCACTTGCGAGACGCGAAACTGGATTCCGGGGGCGACTGGAAAGCTGACATCGACCACGGTCCTCGGCCCGTCTTCTACGACCTTCGCCTGTGAGTCGGAAAAATGCGCCTTCAAATAACCGCGCGAAAGGTAGACCGGCATCAGGTCCAGCTTCTCGTGCGGACGCATTACCGAACGCAGGTACTCCTGATTAGCCATGTTCTTCGCTGCGGCCTGCAACGCCGGAAGTTCCGCTGGCGCGGCGCCCGGAAAATCCATGTTTCGCACCACCACCGGGTGAAACTTGACTTGGTACAGATAGGAATCCATCGGGCCGTTCATGGCAGCGCTCTCGATGTACTCGGCATGGCCTAATATTTTGCGTTCAGCAAGGATCGCATTCAGCGCATCTGCAACCTGATCCGGCAGACTACCCCGCAATGGCAGCTCTCCCTCGAACAACGGTACTCGGGAGTGCACCTGTGAGATGAGCTCGTCATCGGAGAACCAAACAAAGTTGTCAAAGAGAATTGGAACCAGCTTGTCGTTCTCCGTAACCTGTAATTCCAGGTAGCAGCCCGCTGTGGTGTAGTGGTAACCGTACGAGAGATCCGTAAAAAGGCCGGTGTCACCCAGCGTTTGCACTGCTCGCTGAAAATCTTGCTCATTCACTGAGCGTCCCAGTGACAGGCCGGAGGCGCGAACAATCTGCTCTTCCTTGAAGTGGGTCAAACCTTTAACGTGGATGGAAAGTAGTTTGTAGCTGAGCTGTGCCTTGCCGCCGTTTTGCGCCGAGGCGCCAGCGATCAGCACGAGACTTGATATCAAGAGAGAAACAGCTCGACGGCCCACGCGCGAATTGTACAACAGCGCCAAACCCCAGCTAGAGTCGTTTTGACATCACAATGCAGTGACACTCCAGGCCCGCTTTCAGCGTCCTGGAGGGATGGAACTCCTCCGTCCCTGATTCAACGTATCCGAGCTTGCGATAGAACGGCGGAAGGTCAGGGCGGAGGCTCACAACCACTAAATCCAGTGCGCCGCAGTCGCGGTTTCGACAATACTCTTCGGCAGCCGTTACCATCACCCGTCCGAGTCCGTTCCCTTGTTGAGCGGGATCGACTGCTAACATTCCGAGATAACCGCGCTTGCCCCGCACTTCCACGTACACCGAGGCCACGACCCGCCCCGAACAATCTTCTCCGATGAGGAATTCGCCGTCCGTCATCATTTCGGCAAGGCGCGCCTCGTCCGTCCGGGTGCCCTCCATGAATTCCTCAATGGCAAAAGCTGTATTGATGGCGGGAGTCATCGCAGCACGGTCGTCGGGAGTTGCGATGCGAATGCGAATGCCTGCGTTCATGACGGAGATCACAACCTCTTCAAGAATTCTTTCGCCGCATCCAGCCGGTCAAACAATTTCTCTTCTGCCTGAAACTCGGCGGAATGCACGCACCGGCGGCTGCCGCGTAGTTTCACGGGATGCTTCAAATGCAGCATCTCGTGATAAACGATGTATTCCACCACATATCGCGGCACCCGCGGGTGGTCAAAAACACTGCTGACGACAATGGCATTGTGCGCCGGGTCGTAGTGCCCGAGCCGGTTACGCGACAGCTCACCGCTCCACGTCATCAGGGGCCGCGCCAGCAGCCCGTAAAAATATCCCCGATTGAGGTCTTCAAAGACGTCTTCCAGATGATAAACGTGCCCTTGCGCCGACCCAATGCGCTTGCGGCCGCGCATCTGCCGCACCAGGTGGGCCTTTTGCGACATGTGGTGGGTTAAAACGTAGCGGCGATAGCGCGTAGAGTGCTCCCGCTCAATCGGCTTGCGGTACATCTTAGCCACAAGGATATGCGCGATTGCGCGCATCACAGGCTCGGGTGCGCCTTCAAGCAAGTCTGAAATCCGTACCAGCAGCCGGCCTTCGCGCAGGCGAATCGTGTTGTTCACGCTGACAAAGCGGAAAAAACTCACGCGGATTTCAGGGATTGGAGTGCGCGGCCGCAACTCGCTAAACGTCTCTTCAAATATCTGGAGTAGCTGTTCTGGCAAGGGATCAACTGCAGATTAGCATGACGGCAGTGGGTAGCGGCTAGTGGTTAGTTGCCAGTAGACCCGAGATCAGCAAGCGAGGTCGTTGAACGTTGAACCAGTCACCAGCCACTAACCACTACCTATTAACTCACTCTCCGTGCTGCCGATCATCTTTGTGGTCCGGTTTCTTCTTCGCGTTTTTGAACTTCTCTTCCTGCTCGGCTAGCAGATCGCGGTGGTCTTTGGCGCCCGCGTCTACGGCATCGAGGGCACTCCCAATCAGGAAATCGTATTTCGCCGCTTCCTCCCGCGAGTTTGCCAGCGAAGTCTTGAACGCACGCAGTTTCGATCCAAACTCGGTGTCCGCTTCAATGACCGGCTTAAGCGGCTTACGAATGTCATCGCCGCGGTCGGCAAAGGTGTCCACGTTGTCATCGAGTTCGTCGTAGATATCAAGAAAACCCTGAAGGGCATCGTGAATCTGCTCGTCACGATCGGCGGCTTTGGGATCAGAATGCAACTGTTGCAGCTTGTCGAGCCGCGTGCGGGCGAACTCGACATAGAGTTTCAGCCTGACATCGGGCGTTTGCGCAGCATCGCGAATTTTGTTGATTTCGACATCGTTCAGCGGGTCACGCTTGTGCCCCTGAGCTACTGCGGCCATTCCAGTCAGAAGCAAAACCGCAATGCCGACTCTAATCATTGCCCTTGCCTCCAAACATTTTGCGCAGCAACTCGGTCCGAAACTCCTCGAGCTTGTTGATAACCACTTGCACCTTTGGCTGATCGTCAAGCGCGACGTCCAGTTTGACGTCCTTTAAATGGCCGGAAATTCTCCGAATCCTGATTTCCGTGTTCTTAATGTGCTTGGTGGAACTGATTGCAGCCGCTCGAGCCTTGTCGCAATACTTCACAATGTCTTGCAAGTCTGCCTCAAACTCTTCCCAGCGTTCTGCCTTCATTGCTTCCATGGCAGTTTTTCTTTGCCGGTCTGCCGCCTCCATATACAGATCGGGCTGCTGATCAGGTCGTGACGTCTCGGCCCGGGCGATCAACTCAATCAGCGTCTCTTCCTTCCGCCCGAAGGAGAACGCCGCTAGTGCCAACAGAACCAACGCCACGGACCCAGAGAACTTGATCATTTTCTTCCCAGTCACTTCTTAGGCTCAATTGCAATCAGGCGATGCTTCGCCTGCCATTCCTGCTCAGGATACTTTCCGCCCGCTTTATCTAGGAAGTCATGATAGTACTTGGACGCCTGCTTGGCATCGCGCAAATGGTCGTAAGCCGTCGCGCGAAGGAAGTACGTCATCGGATTCTCCGGCAAGAGCTTGCCTCGCGCATCCATCGCTTTGATTACCAGCGGATAATCTTTATTCTCGTTCGCGGCCATTGCCAGATCTCCATAGGCGTCTGCCAGCTCGGGCTTCAATTGCAGCGCCTTGAGCAGCTCCTGCTCAGAGTCGGCGAACTTTTTGTCCTTGAGCAAAACTCGCCCTAACATGTGATGCAAGCTCGCATCGTTGGGCGATGCCGTCAAAAGCCGAGCGAAAATCTGTCTGGCATCGTCAAACTTCCGCAAACTGACGTAAATGTCCGCCAAATCGGCCTGGGCTTTTACGTCCGCTGGATCAAGTTTCAACCCCGCCTGGAACTCATTGACTGCGTCCTCATTCTTACCCGCAATCGAAAGCATGCGACCGAGTTGAAAATGAACGCTCGCGTCGTCTGGATGGGCGATGGCCAGCTTTCGCAAGAGATTTTCGGCATCTGGAAACCGGCGCTGTTCCATATACAAGTTGGTGAGCGCGGTCATCGCGTCTGTCGATTTGGGGTCAATCGAAAGCGCCAGTTGGTACTCTTGTTCGGCCTCGGGGCTTTTGGCTTTCTCGAGCGCTGCACCAGCCAGCAGATGCGTTTCAGCATCCTTCGGATCAAGGACAGCCGCCTGCCTGAACGCATTCACGGCTTCTTCGGGATTACTCGACTGCAATAGGCGACCCAGCGCCAGCCATGCCGTCTTGCGGCCCTGGGCAGGGTGCGAAGCCGGGGTAAGTTTAGTTGCCGCCCGTAGATACTGCTCCGCCTCGAGGTTTCCTGTCTGCGCCAACGCTAACCCGAGATTCAGGTTGGATTCGAATAGAGTTGGTTTTGCCTGGACAGATTTCTTGTAGGCGTCGATGGAGTCGTCGCTGCGCTTGAGTGCGTGATAGACGAAGCCCAGGTCGTACCATGCCGAGTAGTCGTTGGGGCGCGCTGCGACCACTTCCTTCAGGAGTGGCTCAGCAGCTGCGTAGTCTTGTTTGTCAATGGCGGCCTCGGCGGCAGCAAGTTTCGTCGAAACTGGATCCTGTTCCTCAACCTTGTGGCGGCGAATTGTGGTGTGCTGGGGGAAAAGATAAGGACAACAGAAAAGCCATGCGACCGTCAGCAGAGCAAGAGCGGTCCGTCGAGCGCGGAACCGGTCAGTTCGGACGTGTTCGCCGTCAGTTTTCCCCACTTCCACGCGAAGCCCCATGCTCCTCCAGTACCCGCGCCAGAAACATTCCCGTGTACGACTCCGGATTACCGGCGATTGTTTCCGGCGGTCCTTCGCCCACCAGTCTGCCTCCCCGCTCGCCGCCCTCCGGGCCCAGGTCGATGACCCAATCCGCCGTCTTGATCACTTCCAGATTATGCTCAATCAACAGGATTGAGCCCCCTGCTTCGATTAGACGGCGAAATGCCGAGAGTAGTTTACTGATGTCGTCAAAATGCAAGCCGGTGGTTGGCTCGTCAAAAATATAGAGCAGGCGCTTCCGGAGCTTGCTGGTGGAGCGATTTTGGGCTGCCGTGGCCGGTTGCAGGTGTGCGGCCAGTTTCACCCTCTGGGCTTCTCCGCCCGAGAGCGTTGTGGCCGATTGCCCGAGTCGCAGATAACCAAGGCCGACCTCCTCGAGGACGCGCAGCTTATCGGCGACTTTCGGGGCGCTCGCAAAGTGATGCATCGCCTCGCGCACCGTCATGCTGAGAACGTCATGGATGCTCTTCCCACGATATTTCACCTCAAGCACTTCGGGCTTGAAGCGCATGCCCTTGCAGTCCTCGCAAATAAGCTCGACGTCAGCGAGGAACTGCATTTCGACAGTGACGGTGCCGTCTCCCTGGCAGGTTTCGCAACGTCCGCCCGGCACATTGAACGAAAAATGACCTGCCGCAAATCCCCGCTTGTGAGCCTCCGGCGTGCCTGCGAACAAATCTCGAATACCGTCAAACGCCTTGATGTAGGTAACTGGATTCGAGCGTGGAGTCCGTCCAATTGGCGACTGATCGACCAGTACAACTTCGTCCACGAACTCGTCACCCTCGATCTCTCGAAGGAAGGGGAAAGAACCCGGGTGCTCCGTCCTTGTCTCCCCGTTTGTTGCGGAGATTGGGCGGGGATTTTGATCTTGCCTCTTCAGGGAACTCAGCGCCTTAAACAACACGTCGTGCAATAGCGTGGATTTCCCCGACCCCGAAACACCGGTGATCGCCACCAGCATTCCCAACGGGATCGTCACATCAACATTCTTCAGGTTGTGCGCCCGCGCACCATGGATCACGATCCGTTGCCGCCCGGGCTTGCGTCGATTACCCAGGATCGGTATTCGCAATTCATGCGAAAGATAGCGGCCGGTGAGGGAAGTGGGGATTCTCTGAATTTCATCATAGGTTCCTACGGCGATCACCTTTCCGCCGTGTTCTCCAGCACCCGGCCCAAGGTCGATGATGTGGTCGCTGGCGCGCATCACGTCAGGATCGTGTTCCACCACCAGCACTGTATTTCCCAAGTCTCGCAGCCCGTGCAGAATTCCGATCAGCCGGTGCGTGTCGCGGCTGTGTAATCCGATGGACGGTTCATCGAGGACATAGAGCGTCCCTACCAATCGCGAACCAAGTGATGTCGCCAGTTGGATCCTCTGCGCCTCGCCGCCGGAGAGCGTTGACGTCAACCGGTCAAGCATCAGGTATTCCAGCCCCACATCGTTCAAGAATGTTAGCCGTGTGCGAATCTCTTCGAGAAGCCTATCGGCGATATCGGCTTCCTCGCCCCTCAGTTCAAGCGTATCGAAAAACGCGGCCGATTGCTCCACCGTCATCGAGCAGACTTCGCAGATGTTTTTGCCGGCAATCTTTACCTGTTGCGCTTCGCGCCGCAACCTTGCTCCTCCACAATCCGAGCAAGTCGAGTACCCGCGATACCGGCTGAGAAACACTCGTACATGCAGCTTGTACTTCTTGCGTTCGAGGTATTGGAAGAAGCCCCTTACGCCAATGAAGCGCTTGTCGCCCTCAACTAACAGACGCCTGTGTTCAGGACTCAGTTCCGCCCACGGCACATCCAGCGGGATACCAGTCTGCTTCGCATACCGCTTGAGTTCTGCAACGAGCGGCTTGCCCTTAGGTTTTGTCCAGGGCTCGATTGCGCCTTCACTCAGACTCTTTGTGGGATCAGGAATAACTAGCGCGAGATCAAAATCGATTGTGTTTCCAAAGCCTTGGCAGCGTGGACAAGCGCCAAATGGATTGTTAAAGGAAAACAGCCGTGGCTCGGGCTCCTGATACTTGATTCCACACTTTTTGCATTCGAAGCGGTTCGAAAATCTCAACTTCTTCGCAGGTCCGTCATCGCGTGGCGCCGTCTCAAAAAGGATCTCGCCGCTCTCACGAAAACTGATTTCCGTGGCATCCACGATCCGGGCGCGGGAATCCGCCGACACGGCGATCCGGTCCGCCAGCACAAACACCGGCTCCGCAAAGTTCACATCGAGCAGCGACTCCGGAGTCGAAAACTCAAAAACCTGCCCGCGTTGGAATAGCCGGTTGAACCCTTTCTGGCGCAGTTCAAAAAGCTTGGCCTTAATGGAATCCAGTAGCGCTCCGTCGGGCGGCGGTTGTTTTTTTTCCTGTTTGCGCTTAGTCGCCGAAGACGCTGCTTTTCGCTTGGTTCTAGGGGGTTCTCCTCCGCTCACCGCGGCACCGCTCGGCGCTATAACCGGGAACAACACATTCAGCCTCGTTCCCTCTCCCAGGGCCAGCACCGCCTCAGCGATCTCATCGACCGTATCTTTCTTGACCTCAACCCCACAATTCACGCAGTAGGTTCGCCCCACACGGGCGAATAGCAAGCGCAAATAGTCGTAGATCTCAGTAGCTGTCCCCACTGTCGATCGCGGGCTGCGCGTTGTATTTTTCTGCCGGATCGCAACCGCCGGGGCAATGCCTTCAATATGATCGGCATCCGGCTTCTCAATCCGCTCCAGAAACTGCCGCGCATACGCCGAGAGAGACTCAACATACCGGCGCTGGCCCTCGGCGTAGATTGTGTCGAAAGCGAGCGAAGACTTGCCCGACCCCGACACTCCGGTGACCACGGTCAGCGCGTTATGCGGAATATCAACGTCGATATTCTTGAGATTGTGCGTGCGTGCCCCGCGCACCACGATGCTATCGTTGGAGGGCAACCCTGGGGCTGAGCCTGGCGCTTCGAAGCTATTACTGGAGACAAGTGTGGACATCACGTCGACGGGCGCGCCAGGCGGGTGTTTCCGATGCGTAGGGCCACCAGAAGACTCCAACAAGGCTGCCGAATCTTTCTATTATAAAGGGTCGAGAGACGTTGGATGGACTGCACCGATAACACAACTGACGGTACGTCTTATGGATTCACTCAGGAAGCAGAAAGGTCTAGTTCTTTTCCGCCGCACTCTCTTTCAAATACGCCGCGCTCAGTGTCCCCTTTGCCTTAGCCAATGGAAGCAGCGTCGGATAGAACTGCACAAAAGTTGTGTCGACCGCTACGTGGGCCTGATGGCCCACGCAGCGCCGGCGGGGAACAGGTTTCCGACCTCCCATGGTCGAAGCCGAAGAACGCCCATTGACCTGGGAACTTCGCTTCGTCCTTGATGTGCACCTCAATATCCATAATATCCATGACCCCACCGCTTTGAGAGTTCCCGCGCTGGTTGATCGAGGTTCTCTCGGCGCCACGCGAGCATCGTCTTGTCGGGCCAGGTGCCCGCCTCCTGGAATTTCTTAAACGACGCGGGGTTCACGAAAACATCGTCGAACATGTGATGACTCGTGTTTCCGCCCGCGGTGTAACTCATATCCATGTCCATGCCGGTGCTCAGATACACCCACTCGCGGTACTGCTCGGGCAGCTTAGGTTCGTCCTTGGCTGTATAGTGCGGCGTACCCGCGTCCGATCCGGCGGTCTGGTTGAACGCCCCAACTGATACCAATAGAACGATAGCCAGCAGAAGCATCTTGTGGTCATGGATTGCAAGTACGCAACCTCCGTTATTTGAGTTCTCCCAAGAAAGTAGCCCGCTATCTCACCACGCCCGGCACATATTTGCCTTCACCATCGGTTGTCCCGCTTTGCATCCCCATGCCTTCTGGAACTCAGGCATGTTCTGCACCACGCCGTTGGTGCGGAATCGGCCCGGAGAATGCGAGTCAACATTGACCAGCATTCGCGAGTACTCAGGCCGGCGCTTCTCGCACCATGTGCGTGCGAATCCGAGGAAATAGCGTTGCTCCGGCGTGTACCCGTCGATCTTCTCGGGTGTTTTTCCTGACGTCTCGATCATTTTCTCCAAAGCCATGAGCGCAATTCTCGCACCGCCGTTGTCGGCCGTGTTCTCGCCCAGAGTGAGTTTTCCGTTCAGTTTCAGGTCGTCTACCGCAACAAAGTTGCTGTACTCATCGGCGATACACGCGGCCCGCTGTTCGAACTCTTTGCCGTCCTGTTCTGTCCACCAGTCGCGCAGATTGCCATTGGGATCGAACTTCCGTCCCTGGTCATCAAAGCCGTGTGTCAGTTCATGTCCAATCACGGCGCCGATCGTTCCGAAATTGACGTTGTCATCGACTGCTTTGTCGAAAAACGGAGGCTGCAGAATTCCAGCAGGGAAGACGACCTCATTCATCGACCCGCTGTAGTACGCATTCACCGTCGGCGGGGTCATGTCCCACTCTTTGCGGTCTCGCGGCTTGCTGATCTTCGCGATCTCCCGCCGTGAGTCGAATTCATTCGCGCGCAGGAAGTTCCCCATCAGGTCGCCCTGCCTCACCTGCAGCTTGGTGTAATCCCTCCACACATCCGGATAGCCGATTTTATTGCGTATGGCCTGCAACTTGATCTTCGCCTGCTTCTTGGTATCTTCGGTCATCCAGGACAACGTGCTGATGTCCTGGTCGAGCGCATTTTCGAGCGCGTCCACCATGGTCAGCATGCGCTGCTTGCCTGCTGCTCCGAATGTGAGTTCAACATAGCGCTGGCCCAGGGCCTCACCCAAGGCTTGGTCTGTGGCCTCAACACACTTTTTCCAGCGCGGTTGATCTTCGTCCTGCCCGGTCAGGGTTTTGCGATACTTGAATCTCGCCTCCACGTAGGCTTTCGGCAGCCACTTTGCCGAACCAGCCAGCACGTGCCATTGCACGTAGGTTTTCAACGCGTCCAGCGACTCCGACGCAATGACCCCGTTCACCTCTTTGAAGAACTCCGGATTCGAGACATTCAGGTCCGAGAAACTTGGGCTGCCCATATCACTGAAATATCGCGAAAGATAGAAATTGGGAGCCAAGGCGAGCGCGGCGTCGCGGGTCATTTTGTGATCACGGTTTTTTGGATCGCGCCTCAGCGTCCGATCCATCGACGCCTTGGCAAGAGCGCTTTCAATTCTCAGCACGGTCTGTGCGGACTCAGCAGCCTGCTGCGCCGATTGCCCCGACAAAGTGAATAG
>WNFY01003105.1_pt1 | contig 15567 bp, 16 predicted proteins | sample 5400091 | NCBI WGS metagenome assembly WNFY01 (sample SAMN13153364, study PRJNA577476) | soil metagenome | isolation source: 60 cm soil or saprolite under grassland replicate 1 | place: USA:California | collected 2016-06-15 | reverse complement strand
GAAAAACACCCAAAAATTATCCACGTAACACCTTCCCATCAATACCCGCTCGGCATGACAATGAGTTTCGAGCGCAGGAGCGCGCTGCTCGATTTTGCCCGCGCGCACGATGCATTCATTTTTGAAGACGACTTTTACGCGGAGTTTCGCTTTACCGGGCCGCCGCTTCCCTGCCTGCAGGGAATCGACAATTTCAGCCGGGTCATTTACGCCGGAACGATGAGTAAAATCCTTTATCCTTCCTTGCGGCTGGGCTACATCGTTGCGCCAGAGCAGTTGATCGATTCGTTGGTCAAAATCCGCAGCACAATAGACCAACATTCGTCGGCGATTGACCAGGCTTCACTTGCGCGTTTCATAACCGAAGGGTTTTTCCTGAGCCACGTCAAACGAATGCGAAAACTCTACGCCGAGCGGCGAGAGTTCTTCATCAAAGAATTCAACAAATTGCTCAGTAATCGCTTCATCCTCCAGATTCCGGAAGCCGGATTAAACTTCGTCGCCTGGCTTCGATGCGATGCAGATTTCGCAAGAGTCGCGCGTGTCCGGGCCGAGATTGGAATCAAACCAACCCCGCTATCATTTTATTGCATCCAGGCGGAGCTCAAGCCAGCATTTGTCTTCGGTTTTGCTGCCTGGACGCCGGCGCAAATTCGAGAAAGCCTCCTCAGGTTCGCATCTGCACTCAGGTAACAAGGGAAATTTTAGCGTTTAACTGAGATTGATAACGCTCTTGGTACGCTCAGCAATCTCCCTCTATCAACGATGGGGACGAACTCATGATTAGAATTGAATCGAAGTTTGTGAGGTAACTGCACGGGTTTGCTCCAAATCGCTTTTCAAACGCGCCGGAAGCGCGAATCGCTGAATTCGAGTTCGAGAAACGCGGTCAGCAATTCAACTACGCGCACTACAAAACGCTTTCCGTTGTCGCGATGTGCGTCTGCAACTACGCGTAAATGCGTTGGCGGGCCTCAGTCCGACCGCATAACCCCGATGATTCGGGCCGACGTGATGGAAAGCCCATGGCCACCATACGTGGCAAAAAAATTGGCTGCGACAATAACCGCATCCTGACCAGACGCCTCAGCTGAACCGTGCACTTTTGTGCCGTTATATGAGAATTCCACTCGGACTGGAAATGAATTTGAGTTTGTGAAGCGCGCGACTCGGGAGCTGCCCAAACTCTCGTACGAAACTGTTACACCGCTCTTTCTGTTTTGCCCTGTTACAACAGCCACTTGTAACACCAACATGAAAACGGAAAGGAAGAGAATGTATCGACACGTCCTAGAAAGAATGGTCATGGCACATTTCAACAACAAACTGATTGCCTATGTCAATACCGGAATCGACCCTGGTATGGCAGGCCAAACGCGGTCAGCAACGCAGTTGACTACGCAAAGTTTCGCAGGTCACTCCACTCAACCCGTCGCCCTCGGCGTGGGGAGGTGCAATGCCGGCGCGCTGAGTTGAGCATCGGGGGGCTGCGTCGTCGGCGCGATGTGCGTCTGCAATCCAGATCGTTCGCCCGTTTAAATCCACCGCTGAAATATAGCCCAAGCTTAAACCGGCGTTGCTAAGATCGTCAGCGGACTTCCCTCGACCCAGGTCGGAACCTGAGTTTCCTGCTCTAGCGGTTTTAACGCTTCCCTAGCCCCGGCGAAGCCTTGGCGACGGAGGCCCTTCAACCCAGTCTCTCTCTCTACTTGCCGCCGTGGCCACGACCACCGTGTCCCATCGAACCCATGCCGTGAGATCCGCTGAAGCTACCAAAGTGGCTCATCGAACCCATGCGATGAGATCTGCTAAAGCCGGATCTAAAGCTCGAGCCGTGACCAACACCTCGTGTAGTCGTTATCTTGGAAGTGTGGCCTCTGCCAACGTTTGTGGTGCTCTTGCCATGAACGGTTGTGACGGTCTTGCCGTGAACCGTGCTGGTGTTCTTCGCATGCATGGTGGCTTGGCTTGAGCGGCGCGCGCCGCTTACAACTTTGCCGAGGTTCAACCCGTAGTCGTGTGCAATTTGTCCCCAGCCTTCATGGCCCTGGAACTTGCCTGCGATGGTATCGAAGCTCTGCCCAGACGCGTTAGCCAGCAGGTGCGCTTTCTCAAGTCCGCCCCAGCCTAGCCCGGTCGAGGCCCTTTCTGCCTGCAGCGTAGCGACGGGAATTCCGGTTTCCGCCGAAATTCTATCTACATTCGCTCCGCGCGAAGCAACAGCGCCAAACAACAGAATGAATGCCGCTATGATTACACTTAACCCTTTCATATCTTATCAGCCTCCTTACTAATATACCTTTCGATTTTGGCCCGACCGATGGTTCCCTGATGTGCTGTGGAAATGCTGCTGCTTTATTGGGGTAGGCAGGCGGATAAAGACTGTGCACATCTACGAAGTCCGCCCGCGCAAGGCGCGTGAAGCTAGGAGCGACCGGGCCCGCTTTTCAGGATTGCGCTAGAATCGTTTTTGATTGCAGGACATTAAATGATCGCGTATTCCAATGTCGAGGGGAAAGACGCGGGCCGGAACCGGAGCGCATACTCTCTTTGGCTCGCGAGTAGATCACAGTCTCGGCGGGAATCTCCCAAGGATTCATAAACCTGCCGAGGCTGTTCTTTTGAATCGACACCTTTCCCAGCTTCTCAGGATCGCGCTAGAATCGCTTTGATTCCCGGGCGGTGACTGATCCGGACAGCATGTCATCGACGATTTCTGCACGCATTGAAATGAAATTGGGTGACCTCGCGAATGTTCGCCTTTTGGAAGAACGCCGCGCTGAATTGAGGCGATTGAGGCGAATGCGTGATCGCTACATTGCAAATGCACAGGCAGACGTCGTTTTACAAACTGACGAATTCTGGCGTCTGGGAATGCTTCAGGAAATCGGGGCTGCGGAACTCAATGAGCGTGAATTGCCTCGCCTTTGCCACGGAATCGTCAATTGCGGACTACAAGACCTTCGACATCGAGAAATATCAGCGGCGTCGATCTAATTTCCGATGCGCTGCCATTCGCTGGCCTGTGGGACGTGGAAGTCAGCGACGCAACCGAGTACGCAAAGTTTCGCAGCCGTTCATGTCGGGCTGTGATCCGCATTGATGATGCAATGGGCAATGTGATCGAAACGCATGACCAAGCGGCAATCTCAACGAGTGGTGGGTTTTGCGAAGGAGCGGAGATACTTTGTGAGTGGGAAAAATGAGTTTTCTCGCAGAAGCGTTAATTGTTAGAGGTAGAAAATCCGCCGAATCGTTGAGGGGCAAATTGGCGGCGAGTTTTGAAAAGATTTCATACGCGCGCGTGCGAGTGGAAAGCCGATGCAAAGATGATAATTTTGATCGCGTGGACGACTTACGCAGCCGGAATGGGGTTGCTCTAGTCAGGTCTTATTGCACCATGCCCGATGATCGCTTTCAACGCTGGGTTGACGCATCCTCCGCAGCGGGTGCGGTCGAGCCGTTCATGATCCCTCTCGTTCAGGGACTCGGTCGCTTCGATTGCCATCTCATCAACGAAGACGCCCGTTCCGCCGCTCTCAATCAGGAGCAATCATCGTCGTTGCACGAGAGTACCCGTCTCACCGACCGATTGACATTGTCCTATTTCTGGGTCCTTGCTGCGTATGAGCTTGTCCGCACGCTAGACCGGCGTTGGCGCACAGGTGCGACAACTCTGCCGGACGAGTCCGGTAACCGTGTTGCCGCGTTGAAGCGCAGGATGGAACGGCTGCGGATTCCACTCGCAAAAATGGAGACAACGCGTCGATTTCCGACAGACAATGCCATCGCGTACCCGACAATTAGTCGCGATTTTGGACTCGCATGGCACGTCGCGCAGGACACGTACATCAGCCGGCGGGAGCTATCTGATCAGCTGTTGGATTTTCTCGCCGACTTAAAGAAGCGTCAAACGCAAAAAAAGACCTAACCCTATGTAAGATGTCAAGCGTTGCGGGCGAGTGTGGTTGAAGGGGCGGTTAGTTCATAAGCTTTGTTGATCGAAGTTGAAGGAAAATGCTTCACCTTGACTCATCACTGTTCACTAATCACTTATTACTTTCCTTCAAATGGGCGGTTAGCTCAGTGGTAGAGCATCTCGTTTACACCGAGAGGGTCGGGGGTTCGAAACCCTCACCGCCCAGTTTGATTTTCCAATGGAGAACGTGCGACCCCGTTGCCGCTAATTCAGCTCTTCGTATCCATTAGTGGTTACTGCGAGCTTGTTCCCCTCGCCCAAGTCGAACGAAAATCAAAACGTGCGATGCGATGATAAGCGGCACCAGAAACGTAGGGAGAAGACTGAATGGAAGTTCCCGCAGCGCGTGCATTGATTGCCGGTCTTTCAATCCAAATCGTAGCGCGCTGAACACAACAAAGATAATGTCGATCAGTCCGATCGAGTTCCAAATAAGCAGAAGCGCCTTCGCAAATGGAGTCCACATCAGAACAACAACAACCAACGCTAAGAAAGCAACGATCATGTCGCCCCAACCCGCCGGTCTTGCGAACGCACACGGCAATTGGCCGCGCTCACAAAGCAGCAGAAAGTAAACGCCTGCAGGCAATCGTGTAAGATGGAGTAACAGCAGCCAGCGAACATCGACATTCAGCGCCCAAACTCTGATTGGGGTGATTTTCCAACACGCGAGAAGAACAAGCGCGGTCAACGTCCATACTATGGCGGCCACTGCCGGTGCGCTTGCATTGTGAAACCAGCCAGCTACACCAACCGCAAGGCACAACCAACCAAGAAGAACCAAGGTCACCAAGCGGTTCGAATGAGTAGCCATTTCAAGTTCGCCGGGCGAAGACTTTCCTTACGAAAGCATTTCAGTCACGGCAGCTTCGACGTGAATCTTTGTCGTGTTGAGAAACGGAATGCCGTTGTGATCAGGATCGCGTAAAATCAGCGGCAACTCTGTTCCGGCGAGAATGATACCGTCGATGTCGCTCCTTGCTTTCATGCGATCGACAATGTCGAGCAAACCGGCGCGAGTTTCGGCTAGAAATTTCCCCGGAACCAATTCGTTCATGTATTTATCGTGAATGTAATCCTGATCGTCGCGCTCGGGCACGAAAAGCTCGATGCCTTCGCGCGAGAAAACTTTCGGGTAAAAAGCGGCCTGCATGGTGTAGCGAGTGCCAAACAAGGCGAGCCGTTTCAACTTCCGCGCTTTGGCAGTGGCGCATGTTGCTTCAACAATACTGATCAAGGGAATCGGCGACTTGGACGCGACCTCATCGAACACGATATGCGGCGTATTTGCGGAGATCAGGGCGAAATCGGCACCCGCGTCGGCAAGTTTGCCGATCCCTTCAAGCAAAAAATCGGCCATGCCGCTCAAATTGTTTGCATCCATGAAAGCAAGTCCCTTCTTCAGATCAATGCTGCTAATGACGAATTGCGGATAACTCCCGTCAGTGGTGCGCTCGCGATAAAGCGCAATGATGTTTTGATAATAATCGATCGTACTCTCAGGCCCGAGCCCGCCGATAATTCCAAGAGTCTTCATTTGCTAACCACGAATAAACACGAACTGATACAATGACGAAATCCGAATGCCGAATGTCGAAGGAATGACTGAATGACGAATGCCGAAAAAGCGTTGCATCTCCATTTGTCATTCTGGTTTCGTCATTCGACATTCGGGCTTCGGCATTTCACAATTCGTGTGCATTAATGGTTAATGAGAAACGCCGCGCTTCGCTTCGTTCTCATCATCGGCATCGCGAACTTCTTTGCTGATTTTACCTATGAAGGTGCGCGCGGAATCGTCGGCCCATTTCTCGGTTCGTTAGGCGCGAGCGCGGCGATCGTCGGGTTTGTCGCAGGCCTTGGCGAGCTCATGGGTTATGGGCTGCGCTCTGTGTCGGGGTATTTCGCAGACAAATCGCATCGGCATTGGGCGTTCGCCTTCGTGGGATACACCGTCAATCTGCTCGCGGTTCCTGCCCTCGCACTTGCAACGCAATGGCCGCTTGCCGCCACTCTGGTAGTAGCGGAGCGGACCGGGCGAGGCATCCGCAAGCCGACTGTGGAAGCAATGCTTTCGTACGCCGGTAAATCGATCGGCGCTGGATGGGTTTTCGGACTGAATGAAGCGCTCGATCAGGCGGGCGCGACGATCGGTCCGTTGCTCATGGCGCTGATTCTTTATTTTAATGGCGGGTTTCGGACCGGATTTGGTGTGCTGCTAATTCCAGCGTTGATTTGCCTCGCGATTCTGGTCGCGGCAAGGTTGCTGCATCCACGTCCGCACGAACTCGAAGAAGGCGCGGGTCACACGTTTGCGACGACGAAGCTGACGCGCGCTTACTGGATTTATCTGGCGGCTGGCGCACTAATTGCCGCTGGTTTCGCGGACTTCGCGCTAATCGGTTTTCACTTTCACAAGGCAAACACGGTCTCCGCAAACTTAATTCCAGTATTTTATGCAGTCGCAATGGCGAGCAGCGCGCTCGCGTCCATCCCATTGGGACGATTGTTTGATCGGTTCGGCCCAAATATTTCCCTGTTTGCGTTTCCTATTTCCGCCGCGGCTGCGCCGTTTGTTTTTCTAGGCACATCTGTTCCTGCATTGATCGGGATGATCCTTTGGGGAATTGGAATGGCCGCTCAGGGTTCGTTGCTTCAAGCGATGCTCACCGGCGTTATTCCACCACAGAAACGAAGCACGGCGTTTGGGCTTTTTGATACCGGATACGGGATCGCGTGGTTTCTCGGCAGCGTTGTAATGGGATTGCTTTACGACAGATCAATTGTCGCGGTCGCGCTATTTTCAGTCAGCCTTCAACTTGCGGCGCTTCCGTTCTTTTTTATCGCAAACAAGAAGCGTTAACCATCTTAAGATGGAATAATCCTGTCCAGTTTTCCTCTGAGGCGCGGTTGACTTCGGAGTGCGGCGATCCCGCGACTGCGGGACCGCTTTGAAAAGCGCGGACGTGTCCGCGCAGTCCAAAATGAGGGCGTTCGCAGTTGAACGCCGCTGGTCATTGAGAGTCGAAGAGTAGTCAAAGTTCAATGGATCCGTACGCAAAACCAAAAGAGCGAAAAGTGGGTGCGGATCGGCCGAAGATAAAGCACCTGCCGCAGGCCGCCGAACCACGAACAAGACGAGAACGCCAAATGGAGAAAGAAGCGGTAGTGGCACAGCGACGCGCAATCAAAAAGGCAGCGCGCCGCCATTTGAAGCAGCAACTGCTCAAGGAATTGGAGCAGCGTGACTGAAGCTATGACAATAGACCGTTGTAGCCGCTTCGCTGTGCGAAGCGTGTCCCTCGCAGGGCAACAGCTAAAGTGAAGCACTAACGATGGTGCGAACACGTGATATCCTTTGCGGCTTTCCCATTTGACATTACGATTGCGCGGGTGAAACCAGCTGACGTTTTCCTGATCGTAATCGTGTTACTCTCACCGGGCAGTTCTGAGGCACAATCACCGTCGGGCCGCAATCCCGACGTGTCGAACAAGGCGCTGATCACAAAATCGACGCCTAGCATCAGCGACGATGCCTTCAAAAGTCAGAGGGCAGACGCACCCGCCGCCTTGCACAAAATGGCAGACAATTACTACGCGTGGCGGAATGAAAACTATCCCGTCCGCAGCAGCGACGCCGGACTGCATACGTGGGACGATCGGCTCACCGATTATTCGCCGACAAAGATAGCGGAGCGCGCGCAGCAGGTTCGTTCGCTGTTAGACAAGGTGCGCGCGATGAAGACTGATAACTGGCCGAAGGACGCGCGCATAGACTGGATTCTTTTCCGATCGCAACTGGAGAACGTCGATTTCGGCAATCGCGTCCTGAAATTCGAGCGGACAAATCCGCAGGTTTACACCGGTGAATGCACGAGCGCGATCTTTTCGTTGCTAAAGAAGGACTACGATACTCCAAAAAAACGCGCGCTTGCCGCCACAGCGCGTCTGAAACAGATGCCGGCGCTGTTAAAGCAAGGCCTGAGCAATTTGCAAAGCCCGGTAAAGCTTTACGCGCAACTCGCGATCCAATCGGCGCGCTCAATCGATCCGCTCTTAAATAAGAGCTTGATGGCGCTCGACGTGGACCTTGCGCTTAACGAGCACGATGACCTGATCAAAGCGCGCGATGCAGCGCTGGCTGCTTTGCACAGCTACGCCGACGAACTCGAAAAACGTCTACCGCAAATGGCCGATTTCTCGCCAATGGGCGAAACGAACTACAATTATTATCTCAAACACGTTTTGCTTCTACCGCTCAATGCGTCACAGGTGGAAATGATTGGACGCGCCGAGCTCGCCCGTTACCGAGCGCTGGAGGCTCTTCTCCCCGATCCAAAGCTGGCCGATCCCGATCCAAAACGCGCCGCGCACATCCCACCTGACCAGGAATCGTTCCTGAAAGCGTACGAAAGTCGCGAAGCAGAAATGATCAGCTTCCTGAAGGAGCACAATCTTGTAACGCTGCCGGATTATCTTGGGCCGTTTCAAATTCGACAATTGCCGGACGCATTCAAGCCGACCAGCCCGGGCGGCTTCATGAATCCTCCCGGCGTCTACGACAAAGATCCAACCGGGTTCTTTTTCATTCCGACCTACAACCCAGAGTCGAAGAATTTTTACATCCGCGCGGCGATTGAAGATCCCCGGCCAATCCTCGGACACGAAGGAATTCCCGGGCATTTTCTCCAACTCTCAATCGCGAATCATTTAAGCGACGAAATCCGGCGTCAACACGAGGACACTGTTTTTGTGGAAGGCTGGGCGCTTTATGGCGAAGAGATGCTGATGCGCACCAGCCTTTACCCGAACAACTCCCCGGCACAAGGACAAATCATGCGCCTGTCGCGCTATCGTGCCGCGCGGATTGGCGTAGACGTAAACCTGCACACCGGCCGGTGGAATTTCGAACAAGCCGTCAAGTATTTTATGGACGCGGGCGGACTGGATCGCGAAGCAGCCGAAGGCGAAGCAGCCGGTGCGGCTTCAAGCCCAACGCAAAAAATTAGCTACATCACCGGCAAATGGCAGATCATGAATCTGCTCGGCCGCTACAAAGATCGACAGGGCGACAATTTTCGGCTTGGTCAATTCCACGATGACCTGATCAAGAACGGCAGTCTGCCAGTCTCCGTCGTTGAATGGATTTTGCTCGATGATCCGACCTCGGTGCAGCAAGCAATGAAGTAACCGTTGACGTCGATTGCTAAACGAAGCCTCTTCCGATCTTGACACGCGGCAGCGAACCGGAGCAAGATCGATAAGCTAACGAACCGCGCCCTATGAACCCGAACACTTTAAAGAATTTCATCGTTCGAAATACTTTCCTATGCGCTGCCGCAATCGTCATCACGAGTTGTGGCACTGCGACTTTCAGTAAATCCGGCAGCGATGCCACGATCGAAAGCTTGCGCAATTTTGAACTCGCCTTTATTGACGAGTTCGCTGTCCCTGGAAAGAAGTTCAACGCTGCCGCGTTCAATGCCAAAGTGAATGAAGGCAACGCGATGTTTCAGCAGGCCATTGCGAACGAGAAATTCACCGCGCGTCGTCCGGTGCTGGTCGATCTGAAGGCGCAATTTGATGCCGATGCAACACATCTGCGCAGCAAGGCCAGCCAGGGTAAAATCACTCCCGCGCTGGCGGCTGAGATGAAGAAAGACGTCAACAAGATTTACGATCATGCCCTCGGACGGTAGGAAAAAGCGCAAGAAAACTTCGAAGAAAAAGTCGGAACTCGACTCTGCCCTCGATCAGGTCACCGACGAATCCGTCGCGGCGGCAATGAAAGAATTCCAGGACTTGCTCGGGGAAGCAAAAGGCGATACCAGCGAGTTGATCCGCCAAAACGCAGAGGAACTCGAACGGCGTCTCGTTCTTTTAAAGAATGGAGAGATCGATACGGAGGACTTCGATTTTTTCGTGGAAAATCAAAAGCGCGATCTGCGGGTCTTTATCGATGGCCAGCCGGCGCAAGCGCAGGAACGCGCCGAAAAACTGACGTTACATATTCTGGAGATAGCTGCGACAAAAGTTGTGCCGGTATTGATCGCAATGATCTAGTGGGAGCGGGATCTTCGCATTTCGCACGAAGTGCTGTTGGAGTGCGATGCGTCGTCGCATCGCTTTTAATGCACAGTGCCTACCACCTAAAAGCGACGCGAGGACGCCCGCACACGGCGGGCAAGCAGTGCGCACTCTGAAAGCTTCGCGAAGCAGATAATACCGTTCACCGGAAATGCTTCATGATTTCACGCAACCGGTCGTGCGGAAGCGCGTCTACGCGATGATTATCGCGGCCGGTCATTGAATGGTTGTCGACCAACGCGTTCACGACTGCTTCTTCGGTCGCTTGCACCACGCCCGCGAAGAGCGGGTCCATGAGATCGTTCGGAATTGTTTGCACGTCATGTGTGATTTGATCGGGACTCGCAACGTTCGGATTCGCAGTTGAAAATGCGATGAACAAATCGCCGGAGCCATTTCCCGAAATTGTTCCTGTACGTGCGAGGCCGAGCGAAACACGGCGCGCGAGTCGCTTCAATTGATTCGGCAGCAGCGGCGCATCTGTTGCAACTACTGCGATGCAAGAGCCGCTTTCTTGTCCGCCAAAGGACGGATCCGCCGAGGTGGACTTGTAAACTTCGCCGGGAATTTCTTTGCCCACCGGTACACCCGCGATTGTGAGCTGCGGACGGCGACCGAAGTTTGCCTGTAAAAAGACGCCGACGATGAAACTCTGTGGCGAAGCGTCTTTCGAAACACGGATATCGATCTCGCGTGAGGCGGTCCCGTTGCCGCCCTTGAACTCATAGCAGATCATGCCAGTCCCGCCGCCGACGCTCCCCTCTTCGATAGCGCCACCGTGGGCGGTATCGAGCGCGTGCCAGACATGCTCCGGCTTAACGTGAAAGCCATTAATATCGTTGAGCCATCCGTCCCATGTCTCGGCCACTACCGGCAGACTCCACCAATACCCCGTCGCATCCGCAGCGCCGTGCTTAAACCGCCACGCAATGACTGCGTCCCGCGCGACGCCGACGCTGTGCGTATTCGTAATGATAATCGGGCCCTCGAGAAAACCGCTCTCGTCGACCCATGCGGTGCCGGTCATTTCGCCGTTGCCATTCAAACTGAAGAAACCCGCGTAAACCGGGTCGTTGAGCGAAGCATGACCGCGAGGCAGGATGGCGGTAACACCGGTGCGTACTGGGCCTTTACCAACTTCAAGTTTTCCTTCGCCACTGACCAACGTCGTATAGCCGACTTCCACGCCGGGGACATCCGTGATGGCATTAAGTTTTCCCGGAGTCCCTTCAAACGGAATACCCAGATCGCGTGCGCGAAGGATTTTCGTCTGAGTTGTCGGCGGCGGAGATTTGATTGGCTCGCGCGCTGAAGAATAGAGCGCGAGCAGGAGCGCCACTAAGAAGAGGGAGAGCAAGCCGCGTCTTGACTTTGTGAACATGGAGCGAACGTCCAACGCTCAACGTCCAACGTCCAACGCTCAATCAAAAGCTCAAAATCCTGCTTCGTTTTCCGTTCCTGGTTAACAGATTTGTGTTTTGAGGCGTCAATCAACGCATTTAGATTAAGCGCATGAGCTACGAGGTCTTCGCCAGAAAATACCGGCCACAGACTTTCGACGATCTGGTTGGGCAAGCGCATGTGTCGCGGACGCTGAAAAATGCTGTCGCACAAAATCGGCTTGCGCACGCCTATCTCTTTGTCGGCCCGCGCGGCGTTGGCAAAACATCGACGGCCCGCATTTTGGCGAAGTCGCTCAACTGCGTTAAAGGGCCGACGGTCACGCCATGCGGAGAATGCGATAACTGTCGCGAGATCGCAGCAGGCAATAGTCTCGATGTGATCGAGATTGACGGCGCGAGCAACAACAGCGTGGAAGATGTGCGCCAGTTGCGCGAGAACGTCCGTTATGCGCCAGCCAAGGGCCGTTACAAAATTTATCTGATCGACGAAGTCCACATGTTATCAGCGGCGGCGTTTAATGCGCTTTTGAAGACGTTGGAAGAGCCGCCCGAGCATGTGAAATTTATTTTCGCGACAACCGAGCCGCAGAAAGTTTTACCAACAATACTGAGCCGCTGCCAGCGGTTCGATCTCCATCGTATCCCAGCGAACCTGATCGCGCAGCACCTCCAATTCATCGCCGGAAAAGAAAAAATTACGCTGCAGCCCGCGGCGGCGCATGCGATTGCGCGCGGAGCGGAAGGCGGCCTGCGCGATGCGGAATCAATGCTCGATCAGTTGGTCGCGTTTTGCGGCGAGAAAATCAGCGAGAGCGACGTGCTTAATGTTTTCGGGTTCACGAGCGAACAAACCGTGATCGATCTTACGGGGCGGATTTTGCGAGGCGAAACGCCAGACGCGATCGATCTGTTGTATCAGCAAAGCGAAAGTGGAAAAGACATGATGCGGCTCATGTCAGATCTGATTGCTTACCTGCGCGATCTGCTCGTGTTCAAAGCCAAACCTGACGCGCTCAAGGAAGATGTCGATCCTGACGTGCAAAAGTCGCTCGCCGCCCACGCGGAATTGATTACTACGGATCGTTTGCTCGATCTGATCGATCAGTTTGCCGGCGCCGAGGGCCGCATGAAATGGGCGCCAAACAAAAAACTACATTTTGAAGTTGCGATCATTAAGGCAATCCAAACTCTGGGACAGGCGACGCTGGATGAGGTCATCGAAAGACTTGGCGAGCTTCGCGATGGGAAAACCACTTCACAAAAAGGATCCGGGTTTGTGGTGACAGGCGTGGCTGCCACGCCGAAGCATCGCGAAGGCGGGTCACCTGCGCAGTCTGTAGCCGGCATCGGTGATGCCGGCCGGCAAAAATCGGCGGCGCAAAAGGCCGGGATCACCGCCCCCGGCTACAGCAAAGTGGCCGAACGTGTGGAATCGGACCAGCCAAATTCAAGTGACTTGTGGCAGAAAGTTCTGGCCGAAATTCCAGCGAAAAGTTTCTTGCGAACATTAAGCGAATTAATTCGTCCGATTGGAATCGACGGCCGCAATTTTTTGCTGGGGCATGCGCCGGATGACAAGCCAAAGGTTGAAGCGCTAGCCAGCGCAAATAATCGGCGACAGCTGGAAACGCTGCTGAGCGAAGCAAGCGGACGCGATTGGTCGGTGAAGTTTATGGCGAAAGATGGAATTCTCCCGAGTACTGCTGATGCAGCGAAACCAGCGGAATCGTTCAAAGACGACCCGCTCATCCAGCAAGCAATCGAACTGTTTAACGCGGAAATAAAAACCTAACCCACCGCCGTGACTCTTCTTGTCATGTTGAGCGTAGCGAAGCGAAGTCGAAACATCTCTGGCTATTGATTTAAAGTTAGAGATTCCTCGACTTCGCTCGGAATGACAGAAACGCTGACGGAAATGTTATGAACTTAAACAAATTAATGAAACAGGCTCAGAAGATGCAGGAGCAAATGAGCAAGACGCAGGCTGAGCTTGAAAAACAAACTATCGAAGTGAGCGTCGGTGGCGGGAAGGTAAAGGTTACGGCGAATGGCGCGGGTGAGATCATTGCGATCAAGATCGACAAGGAAATAGTCGATCCGAACGATGTCGAATTTCTCGAGGAAATGATCCTAAGTGCCGTCAAGCAGGCTGTTGAACAAGGTAAGGCGATCGCGCAGTCCGAGATGACCAAGATCACCGGCGGGCTTGGGCTTTAACCACGAATTAACACGAATTCATAAAACAATTCGCTCCCACTCTAGTTTGGCCCGCTTGAAATTAAGGATCACGCCAACACGCGAGTTTGTGATTCTCAGATAATTCAACATCAATCCACGTTCATGGTCAGTGATTCGGTCAATTACCTTTGTGTCTACAACGATAGAACCAAAGGCGATCAGGTCCGGAATGAACAGGCCAATCTTGTGGCCTTTATAGAGGACATCGAACGCCGGTTGCTGGCGAAGTGGAATCTTTCGGAGGCCGAGCTCCACGACCAACGCAGTTTCGTATGGCTTCTCAACGAGCCCATGGCCAAGCGTATTTAGGACCTCGATTGCACAGCCAACAATCTGAAAGACTTCGTCTTTGAGCAGCACTTTGTCCTCATTCGTGTCCATTCGTGTTCATTCGTGGTTGATGTTTTCTGCGCCGAAGTAGGGCTGTAATTTCTCGGGAATCCGCACCGACCCATCCGGCTGCTGATAGTTCTCGACGAGCGCGGCAAATAACCTGGGCAATGCCACGCCGGAGCCATTCAACGTGTGGCAGAACCGGTTTTTTCCATCGCGATCTTTAAACCGAAGCTGCATCCGTCGCGCTTGGAACTCTTCAAAATTTGAACAGCTCGAAACTTCAAGAAATGCCTCCTGACCGGGCGACCAGACTTCGATGTCGTACGTCTTAGCCGAACCAAACCCCAGATCGCCCGTACAAAGTTCCACCACTCGATAATGCAAGCCGAGCAGCTGCAACACCCGTTCGGCGTTCGCCGCAAGCGATTCCAGTTCTTCGTTTGATTTCTCAGGCGTTGTGATTTTCACCAATTCTACCTTGTCGAATTGGTGCACCCGAATAATCCCTCGCGTTTCGCGCCCCGCCGCTCCGGCTTCGCGCCGGAAACACGGCGTATAGGCAACGAACTTTTTCGGAAGATCGGCAGCACTGAGGATCTCCTCACGGTGAAGATTTGTTAGCTGGACTTCCGCAGTCGGTGCGAGAAAAAGCTGATTCTCTTCCAAGCCGTACATGTCGGCTTCGAATTTTGGGAGCTGCGATGTCCCGATCATGCAATCGCGCCGGACTAAAAATGGTGGACTAATCTCGACATAACCATGCTCGCGCGTGTGCAAGTCGATCATAAAATTGATGAGGGCGCGTTCCAGTTTTGCGCCGGCGCCTGTGAAACAAATAAAGCCGCTCCCGCTGAGTTTTGCCGCCCATTCGGAATTGAAAAGATTCAATCTTGTGCCAAGCGCAACGTGATCGGCCGGCTTGGTGAGTCGCGGTTTCTCACCCCAACTGCGGACGACCCGATTTGCATTTGGGTCTTTGCCAGTTGGAACGCTTTCATGCGGCAAGTTCGCGATTTGAAGAAGCAAATTGTTTTGCTCATCTTCAGCGACCGTTGCCCGCGCATTCAGTTCGGCAATCTGTTCGCCGATTTGGCGCACGTGCTGCTCCACCTCGTCCGTTGTTTCCCCGCGCGACTTCTTGCCGCCGATCTCTTTGCTCAAACGTTTGCGATCGGCGTTCAATTGTTGCAGCGCCGTTTCCAGTTTTCGCCGCTCCGCATCGACGCGCAGGACTTCGTCGATTTTGGCTTCGTCACCGCTGCCGCGCGTGGCCAGCCGCGCACGCACAAAATCGGCTTTCTCCCGAATCAAACGAATGTCGAGCATGGCGGACTATGAATGACGAATGTCGAATGTCGAATGTCGAAGAAATGACGAAGTTCAAAGGACGAAATGGAAGCCGGCGCACTCTTCGTGGTTTTTTTCATTCGTCGTTAATCATTCTTTCGAGCTTCGACATTCGTCATTTGAATCCGGGGCTCCAGCCCACGCGTGACATTTGATTCCTTCGCGCGGATGTTTCTC
>WNFY01003104.1_pt1 | contig 15575 bp, 18 predicted proteins | sample 5400091 | NCBI WGS metagenome assembly WNFY01 (sample SAMN13153364, study PRJNA577476) | soil metagenome | isolation source: 60 cm soil or saprolite under grassland replicate 1 | place: USA:California | collected 2016-06-15 | reverse complement strand
CGGAACATCGGGGCGAGGCGGCCGATGGTCATCACCGCGGTCCAGCGCTGCTGATAATGCCAGCGCCGCCATTTGCCCAGGACGGGCTGGGCGATGAACCGGGCGAACGACGTGGGCCAGCGCCACCGCCATGCACCCAGCACGGCCAGGATGAGAGCCGCGAGCCCGGCGAGACCCGGCCAGCCCATGTAGTGCCAGGCGAGGAACAAGATGATGACGATGGTGTCGGCGATGGGGTGGCGCAGGATGAACGCGAGCACGGTGATCAGCAGCCGCCAGAGCTGGACGATGGTGATCACCCAGCCGGGCGTGTGGTACACCGGGGACCGCCAGATCGGCGGGGCGAACGGGTCGGGGTTATCGACCTGGGCGAGCTGCTCGCCGGAGAACCCGGTCATTCTCATGACGCCGCCTCCGGCACGGGCTGCACGCAGTCCCGGTAGGACATCAGGGCGTCGTGGGCGGCCATGCGGCGGTCCGGGATGTATGTGGCCTGGTAGGTGATCCGGCCGAAGGTGCGGGCGGCGGTGTAATGCCCGCCCGTGCTGGTCTGGTCGGCGGGCGTGACGGCGAGGAGGGCGGCGATCCGGTCGACCTCGGCACGGTTCCGTGCCTCGGTGGCCTCGCGGGGGTAGACGTTCAGGTCCCAGCCGAACGCGCAGACCGGCACGTCCGGGTGCTGGTCGAGGTAGGCGGAGAGCTGCCGCAGGCCTGCGATCACCTGGGCGCGCTCGATGAGGTCGCCGGGGATGACCCGGCTTTGCTGGTCGGTCATGATGGTGCTTCCTTCCTGAGTGCTCCTCGGGCGGGAAAGGTTGGGAGCCCCGGCCGGTGCTGTCATCACTGGCCGGGGCCATCAGCCGTCACCCCGGGGCGGGGACGACAACGGGCAGGGACGGGAGCCCGCGGTAGGTGCGCTCGACCTCGGCCGCGTACCGGGCGGTCAGGTCGGCGAGCTGGCGGGCGAACCGGACATGCCCGGCCTCGATCCGCTCCGGCAGAGTCAGGGTGACCAGCAGCGCGGGCCGGGTGGCCATGATCGTCAGCAGTGGTGTCCGGCCGGTGTAGGCCTCGAACGCCACCCCGGATCGCACGTCCACCGGGACAGTCACAGTCGTGACCCTTCGTGCGGGCATCAGGCCGCGTCCTTGCCGGCCACCGGGCGGGCGGCCTTCATGCCAGTGGCGCGCAGCGAGAACGCCATCCGCGCCGCGCAGCGGCCCCGGCCCTGGCACCGGCCGGTGTCCACGTACGGGGTCACCTGCAGGTTCTCGAACTCCACCAGCTCGAACGGGGTCCGGGTTGGCGGCGCTGGCATCCGGTCGGCAAGGATCTTGACCACCGTCTCCCGGGACCGGCCCTCCAGCTCCGGGTCCATGTCCATCACCCGGCAGGAGAACACCGGCTTGCCGGTGTATTTGTCGACCGCCGGGGAGCGGCGGCCGGTGTTCTCGTCGTAGTCCTGCGCCTCCACGATCGAATCCGGCACCAGGTGGCACCCGTGCGGGAAGACGTCGTGCATGCTCACGCCAAGCCGCGAGCCGTTCCGTAGAGCCATGGCTCCTCCTCCAGGCCAGCCACGCTGGCCAGCAGTCTCTAGACGCCTACTCGTCTAGAGAAGATACTGCATGTATAGAGGAGTGATGATGCGGTGTCAACTGTTAATGCGCGGGCAGGTCGTAGCTCAGCAGGTACGCGTCGGCCGCCATGATCGTGTCGCAGACCTCCACGGCCCGGCCGTCGGCATCGAAAGCGGTGCGGACCAGCCGAAATACCGGCACGCCGGGGGACAGGGCCAGGGTGCGGGCCTCATCGGGAGTCGGCATCCGGGCCGAGACTTCCTCGGTGAACCGCTCCAGCGTGTGGCCGGATTCCTCCAGCCGGGCGTAAATGCCGCCCGGGCCGGGATTCGGGTCGGTGATCGGGGTCCCGTCGGCCAGGTCAGCCGGGATGTAGGACACAGCCGTCTCCACCGGCCTGCCATCCAGCAGGTAACGGCGCGAGCGGATGACGGCCCTGTCGCCGTCGGCCAGTCCCAGCCGCGAGGCAGCCTCGGCCGGGGGGACGGTCCGGCTTACCTTGATCATGTCTACGGCGGGCTCGGCTCCGGCCTGCTCGGACTCGGCGATGAACGCGGCCTTGCCCTCCTTGCGGTGCCGCTGGGCAAACCGGTCGGAAGCTAGCCGCCGGACTGGGGGGCGGGAGCGGACATACACGCCCCGGCCGTGCTCGGCGGTGATCAGGCCCTCGTCCTGGAGCAGCCGCAGCGCATTGCGCGCGGTCATCCGCGCCACGCCATAATGGGCCATCAGCTGCGCCTCCGACGGCAGCTGGTCACCCTCGGCCAGCCGCCCCCGGCCTATCGCCGCACGCAGGTGATCGGCTATCTGCCTGAAGACGGCACGATCACTTGACGGGTCGACAGTCTCGGCGAGCACACCGCTGGTGCTCATCCGCACTCCTCAACTCGTGCACATGTCTATGACTGTTAGGCTACCCCAGAGGTGATCACCATGAACACCCCACGGCACTCGGTCAGCGTCGCCGCCGTCATCACCGACGACCATGGCCGCGCCCTGCTCATCCAGCGCCGCGACAACAAGCGCTGGGAGCCGCCCGGCGGCGTCCTGGAACTCGGCGAGACCATCGAAGAAGGCCTGCGCCGCGAGGTCCGTGAGGAAACCGGCCTCGACATCGTGCCCGGCCAGCTCACCGGCGTCTACAAGAACATGGCCCGCGGCATCATCGCCCTGGTGTTCCGTTGCAAGATCACCGGCGGAACCCTTGCCGCCACCGATGAGGCCACGGCCTTCCGGTGGGCCAGCAATGGCGACATCCGGGAACTGGCTGCCGAGGTCTACGCCATCCGCGTCCTCGACGCGCTCAGCCCAGGCTCCAGCCCGGTCGTCCGCCAGCACGACGGCGTGCACCTGCTCTAGCAGCGACAACCCGCCGAGCGAGGCGAAGCGGCTCGCATGCACCGGCCCCGTCACGCCGTGCGTTGCCGAATTAATCCGTATTTAGATCAAGAGCGGCCCCGCTGCGCGGCGCCGCTGGCGCGCCCGCCGCCGGGCTCTGCGTTGGGACGCCCGCCCGTCACGGGCGCGCCGCCGTAGCCAGACCGTGCTCAGATCAATCGCGCTCAACCGGCGTGCAGAGCGGTGCTGCGCACGGTACCGTCTTCCTCGCCCTCGATTGTCCAGCTCGCGGCCACCCTGTCTAGGTCGCCCTTCGGGCGTCGCATGCGATCGGCTTCGCCGAACCTAGACAGGATGGCCACTCACAAGGGATCGGCGCCTGCGAGGAAAACGGGAGCAATGGAGGAGCCGTCGAAAGTAGCTTGAATCGTTGTCACGTTCATGCATTCGCGGCAATCACTGGCCAATTTCCTTAACTTCCTCGGCCTGAAGGGGGGAGCTTCTTCTTTGGTGCCTTAGCCACAGGATTAGGAACGCTCAGGGGGGTAGACGAAAATTGGATCATGCGAGGCGGGTAAGAATCTGACCTACAGTAAGGACAGTTGCGCTTGGTTGCTTCCGTGGGTGGAGTTGAACCCTCAGCGTGATGTTCGTGCCTCAGTTCGAACACCTCCAAGGCCCTCGTCCGTTCCCACTCATTCAGCGAGTAGTCCTTGGAAATTTGCTGGCCGCCGCTAAGTCTGACATAGGGGACAATAGTTACTTCTTGCTTACGGAGACCGTTTCCAACAATAAGGGCAAGGTCTAGATCCCAGGTTGCCTCATGATTCACATCAACAGTCACGGGCACCTCTGGACCATGAAGCCCAAACGAGCCATATGATCGAGCTGGCGAGACCTCGTGGACCCAAGACCAACCCTCCCCGAGTCCGGCGCCCACCGCCACGACGGCCACCGGTGCTCCACCCCGATTAACAGCCGTGACACGCAATCGCATGATGTGACCAATGTCGTCATCAACTAGGTCGTCGTGGCCCGCCACCTCCAACTCGATCTTGACGCGGCCACGGCGCCAGGTTCGAACCGTTGATACGACGTTCCACAGCAACGATGCAGCGGCGATACCAAGAGCTATCCAGGCTGGCATGCCTGCCATGCTAAGGTCAGCGCAGGTCTGACCGTGCCCACTGCGCGTGCCCGATTGGGTTGCAGCTTGGGTTGCAGTTCACCGCCGTACGGGACCGTCCAAAGAGGACCGCCGTAGAACACCGGTCCCAGGCTGAACCGATCCGGGCGGCCCGCGACCCGAGCTGGCCAATGCGAGTGGGGTATGCAGCCAACAGTGCAGCCTAGAACCCGGACCACGGCGGGCGCCGATGCACTGTCCCATCCGCTGCCACCAGCAAGCCCCGACGTGCTTGGTGGGTGCCGCGGTCAACTTGTAAACGACGGGTCTGTCTATGCCTCTCGACACGAGGCCACCCGTGGCCGGCACCCCTCGCATGATCTGGCACCTATGAGGAAACCGGGCAGGGCTAGGCAACAGCCACGGGTGCTGTCTGTGCGGGCATGCAGGCCCTATTGTCCGGCGTTTTGCTCCTGGGCAGCGCGCAGTTCCGCCCGCTCCGCTGGCGTCATGCGCTCCTTAGATGCTGATACCTTGCGCCTCGCATCGATTATCAGTGGAGTGATCGTGATTCCGTTCTTCTCCGATGCGAGAGCAGCCGCTTTCTCTACTTTCTCGCGCGAGGCTGCCGCCATCTCCTCATCGGTGTACGCAACGCCGACGAAGAAGGCGGCGTGTATCTCTTCGGCGCGCGTGTAAGCGGGAACCTGCTTCATGATTCCGTCCCAAAACCCGCTATTCCTCACAAGCTTCAACTCAACAAGCGCCCGATCTTTCCACTTCTTGCCGAAGACGAAATCGACAGGTCCGCGTCCGGCGCTCGACTCAGGAGTCACCAAGATGTTGTTCTGACGACAGAAGTTTATAGCCGTCAGATAGAAAAGGCGCTGAACGTTCGCCTCGGGTAGCCCACGACTCTTGTACCACAGCGAGCGCCATATCCCTTTCTGCTCAATGCAGTAAGCAAAGTTCTTCACCAAGGCAGCAACAAATGAGGGAACTTGACTTTGCGTCGTCGGCATGGTGGCTGCTGGATACTCAGACAAGAGAGCGGTGCCGGTCTGACCAGGGTTAAGCCGACGATGCGGATCGTCTTCAAGTGGGTACGCGTCCCATCGCTGATCCTCAAGCTTGGTGAAGTATTGGTCTATCAGGACAAAGTTGGCACGCGCCATCTGAGCCTTGAGATGCCTTGGCACATAGCGCGACAAGTTAATGTTGAACCGCCTGCGCAGATCCGCTGCGGCGGACACGTATTTTACGAAGCCATCAGCGCTCGCGACGGGAATATCCCGAATGAACACCTCAGGAGTTAGCAAGATCGGGAGTCTAAGCTTCGCATAGGCAGGGTTTATCGGAAGCTCAACCCTCTTTGATACCCACTCGTAGTTGTCGGCGCTCCAATCTGCGTTATGTACCAATACCTTGGTCATCGGAATGTCGTGGCGTCGGCAAACGTCTTGAGTGTACTTAATGAAGTAGCTCTTAAGAATATTGCATGTCATGTCGCTTATGCGATCCAAACCAAGCCCGCCAGCGAGTACGTCAATGTACTCCATATGTGGGATTGAACCCTTCCCATGAACGAGCGCCACGGATATGCTCTCGAGCATGTCCCTTTGCAAGCCCTCGCCAGCGCCCGCACCAAACGGAGTTTTCGCTGAGACGCCAAGGCAGAACTCCGCCGGTTCCCGAAACAACAACAGTTGCTCTGCGATCTTCCAGTAGAGCGAGTTCTTATCTCCACGGGCACGTCTGACGCAGTCGAACACGACAGCAAAAAACTTGAGTATGTGGTCGTGAGCCATGTTCCACCGCGAGCTGTCATCCTGGTAAATGAGAAATGGATCTACGCCGAAGTTGCTGTCCACCTCAATTGTCAGGTCGAACCAGTCGTCATCGTTCGTAGCAAAGATCCCGAACGCATCGCTGAAGCGTGTCAAGTTAACCTCGCTCACTAGCCTGCCCGAGGTGGCAAGCGCTCCAAGGTAAGTAATGACACAGACTGGGGCACCATGCAAGTTCCGTCCGGGCGGACAGAGGCCGACCCCACGTTCTCGCAGGTGCCTGCCAGAACTCAGCCGTAGCCTGTATGCCATGGAGCTTGGGCAGATCGTACGTGACTTCGCATCCGGGATGGAGGGCCGCCGATCACAAAGGCCCGCAAGCCGCGAACCAGCGTAACGCGGCCCGGTTGTACCAGCCGGGAATCGGCCCCTTCGGCGAAGACGCCGCGGTCACGCTGACGCTGGCCGAGATGCGGAACAGTCGTGGTGACGCCTATGCGATCGCAGGGAAACGCCGCTACCCGTCCGGCAGGTACGTGTGTGATCTTGCATTGGGTCATCTGCCCGACTGGGCTATCGAGGTGAAGATGGCGCGACTCGGACGGGACAACGACACCTATGAGGACGCGGCCATCAAGAAAATCCTGTCGCCATACGCCGACGACCGCAGCGCGGTGACCGACTGCCGGAAACTGTCGGACAGCGGCTTTGCCGGGAGACGGGCAGTCCTGATCTATGGGTTCGATGACCCTGACCGGCCCATCATGTGGCTGATCGAAGCCTTCGAGGCCGTCGCTGCGAGGACTGTCACCCTGGGACCCCGAGAATCGGCGCCACTCGATCGCCTGATACATCCCGTGTTCGCGACCGGCCACATCTGGGCCTGGGAGGTTCTGACAGCAGGACATGACAGTAACGCCACTACGCACCGGGCAAGCACCCACCAACCCTGAAAGCAGAGAATCGTAAGCAGAATGCTGGCGAGAGCAGCAACGCCACCGGACAGCGCTGGACCCACAGCGACGGACCACACGCCGCCAATTCACCCGCGCTGAGCCCCGCTCTTAATCCGCGGCTCCGGTCGTGCCCGTGGCGTGCCCGATCGAGCGGTCAGACACGGATACTCACGAGCACTCACAGGACAAGCGCCATGACGATCACCTGCGCGAGCACTGGTCCGCCAGGGACCCATCACAGCCTTCTAAGCAGTTGCTCAACCTCCGCGGCTAGAGGCCGATCCGTCTGATGCCAGTTGCCGCTGGGCATCAACGAGGCTTCGCAGCTCCTCCACGGTGAGCCATTGCCTGGTGCGATGGATCATCCGGTGACAGTTCGAGCAGAGCAGCACCAGGTCGGACAGCCTGGTCTGGGTTTCCCCTGTGACGTGCAGAGGGGTGCGGTGGTGACATTCGATGTAGTCGAGTCCATGGGCGCCGTACGCGTGACCGAAATCGAAGGTGCACACTTCGCAAGCGATCGGGAGCCTGCGTCGTTTCGTGTCCGCGAGCTTCCGGCGGCGGAGCTTCGGGTCACGTTCGCGCCGAAGGTGAGCGCGGAGAGCAACGCCACCTTCCCCAGTGCCGGGATCGTCCGTGTCCAGATCAGGGATCGCGGTGGCATTGGCCTCGCTGCCTGTTAGCAGCTCGCGGATACGGGCAGCCATCGCGTGCATCCCGGCCGGGTCGGCGAGGAAGTCATCAAGTACCTGCTTGTCCAGCCGGTTGCCGTTGCTTGGCGCGCCACGGTAAGCGGGGTGAACGGTGGCGATGTTCTGGGTCTTGCGGGCGACACCGGCCGGATTGCGGAAGTCTGGATGCCGCCAGTCGAGCGGGTGAATCGCCGGGCTCTGCAAAAGCGCAGAGAGCGCTTTAACCCTCTCATCACTAGCATCGAGCTGCTTCCAGCCGTTAGCCTCGACCAGCTCACACGCAAGGATGATCTCGTCGCGCGTCCAGTCCAGGTAAGGCAAGTACCGGACCGTGAAGCCAAGAGCATCCAGCCGGTGCGCCACTGTCTTGTCGCCACCGCTAAAACCCCCCGGCCCGAGCGGCGTACCTGCGCTGACGCCGTGGGCATAGCCCACAATGGCCTTGGAGTCATACAGTCGGCCGTCGTGTTCAAGGTAGTACGCCCGCGAACGGCCAAAGCCGGTCGAGCGCAGAAACCTGTCTCTACCGAGACGATCAAACTCTGCGACAGCGGCGAGTACGCCTGCACGTGCCACATCGGCAAGGGTCACTATCTGAATGTAGAGCGTGTCTCCAACAGAAGCCGGACAGATCGGCCAACCGATCAGCTGACTCCCGACCTGAACCTCCTTAGCAGGGACAAAGGCAACATTGAGCAGCATCGACACCGTACAGCCGCCGACAGACGGGCCGCAGCCAAGGCCCATACCGTTGGCGACGCAGAGGAGCCTGGACAGACCAGGACAGCTTGACGACCGGCCGAGCACATCTTTAATCCGTGGGACTCACTGCCTCGAACCACCAAGCGTCATAGCCTGTGTATCGTGGATCTTGATCAGATCGTCCAAGATTTCGCCTGCGCCATGGAGGCAGTAGACCGCCAGCAGCCTCAAGCGAAGAGCCATCGTGATACCACGAGGTTGTATCGACCCGGCATCGGGCCGTTCGCCGAGGATGACGCCGTGGCAAAGACACTCGCGGAGATGCAGGCGGCGAACGGACACCCCTATCTCGATGCCGGGAAGCGCCGCTACCCATCGGGCGGCTACGTATGCGATCTTGCTATAGGGAACCTGCCTGATTGGGCCATCGAGGTCAAGCTCGCCCGTCTCGGGCGAGATAACGGCACGTATGAGGACGCAGCTATCAAGAAGATCTTTCGCCGTACCCTGACAATCGGAGTGCCGTGACTGACTGCTTGAAGCTTCTTCGGAGTGGATTTGCAGGCAGGCAGGCAGGCAGGCAGGCAGGCGGGCGGTTTTGATCTACGGCTTCGAGAACCCGCAGCGGCCTCTTCACTGGGTGATCGAGGCGTTCGAGGCAGTAGCCGCAAGGAATGTCGTGCTCGGACCACGAAGAGAGGCACTCCTTCGTCAACTAGTGCATCCTGTATTCGCGGACGGTCACGTCTGCGAATGGGAGGTTCTGAGAGCCATCTCCGGGGGCCGGGCCGGATGACCCTCACGGGAACGACGGTATGGGTTGTGCCTCTGAGAATTTGTTAGCCAGGCACAACCAGCGCGTGCGGTAACGTTCCGGAAGTGACGAGACCTGCCCTTCAAGAGCAGCCCTTACTTCATCAAGACGTACTTGATCAAAAGCTATGGACAGATTTACCGGAGCGGCGACCGCTACGTTAACCAGCTCTTCCCAATCTTCTGAACGCATTTGCGTGACGATTGACGCCAAGACAGGGACGAAGTGTGATCGCAACAGCAGGCTACCATCAGAGGCTAGAAGCAATCCGCTTGCAACACCCAAGCGATAGTCCTCGGGCCAATCCCCAGGCCGGTCTTGCAGCGGGTCAACTCCGCTTTCCCGCACAACAAAGGTACCCTGCATGGCCCTGTGAGCGACAGCGACACCTAGACGCCGCTGGTCTTCAGCAGCCAAGGAATCCAGCCCGACCCCATCGAACCTCTCTTCGAGCTTGCCACGGCTGTAGATTGTCCCGTGTAGCTCCTGAATCAGGATGTCGACATCTCCTCCAAGTAGATCGTCAAGCCGGGCTAGCGCCCAACGAACCCACAGAGCTGCGGCGTCAGAAGCGACGACAGCAGCCTCCCGGCTAATCCGGGGAATCTGCGCGCGCCCATGGCCACTACCAAGCTCATTCCGTAGCTCGGACAGAATGGTAACGATGCTGCGAGCAGCCTGCGATAGATTCCGCACTGCAATCTGCGCTGCTTGGCCCCGGCCCGGAAGCCTGTCTAGCGTTTTGTGAGCAGCAGTCACTAGCTTCGGCACGTCGTCATTTCCGCCATAAGCAACCGCCCGCTCCTCAAGCACGACGCGGGCCACACACTCACACAAGTCCTTGGCTGCACCGACAACAGCGCCTTCATCCGCAGGGGGACGCCAAGCGCGGTCCAGCCGCTCCCTGTGGTACTCGATCGCCTGCCACGATTGATCACTAATTCCCCGGGGGCGGTCCAGTTCCATCGACCCTCACTGCCCGTCTCGGCGTGCGATCCGCGTGCGACAACCCCGGCAACCCGTCATCCTGATCCAACGCACCGGCTTGCTTGGCCTCCCGCCAAGACCACCATGCCATTAACATACCATTGGCCGGTCGAGCGCAGGGTGCTGTCCTGGCACGATGAGAGAATTCCGTCCGGTCGCGCTGCGGTGGCAACTCAGTGAGGGTCGAACTCGTTATGGCAGACTCCTGTTACGAAGGCTGCCCACTCAGAAGATGAGAACGATAGCATAGGCCCTGACGGATTTTTGGCGTCCCGGACAAGTACTGATTCGTCAATGAACGCTACCTGGACGCAGTTGCCGCCGCCCGATGCTGTGCTTTTTTGCCACGTGATGTCGGATCGCTCGGAATTGGTCATGTTCGCTTCCTTCTGGTCAGAGTATACAAAATCAGGGACTTGTATACGCTTAATAGCCCTATCGCTAAGGAGTCATAGCCTCATGAGCTGGTTCTAAGAGCACTGTGCTGCTCTGTTATATCATTTCCTCTGCCAATTTTCCAAGGTATGCTACTGAGCCATCCGTCCCCAAAGACAATTTCCGCAACTGCTCAAATGCCTCGCGATAGCTGGAAATTTCATCCGCAGAGTCCTGTCTGACCACGCCGCCCTGGCTTTCCAGGTACAAGACATCGTCGTCAGCCGCATCGGGGAACTCGTGGATCACGAATGGCCCGGCCATACCGGGGTGAATACCGACACCGAAGGATATTACCTCGATCGTCACATTAGGTCTATCTGCCATGTCCACCAGCTGTCTTATCTGGCGGTGCATGACGGCCTTGCCTCCTACCACTCGACGGGCGACGGCCTCGTCGAGAATAAAAAACAGTAGCGGAGGATTCGCTCGATCCAGCAGATCTTGTCGCCTCATACGCAATTCGACCAGGCTGTCCGACCGGTCCGCCGCGGACCGGTCGCCCCATTGGCGAGCAACGGCAGCCGCGTAGTCTTCGGTTTGCAGCAGGCCCGGAACGAGAAGAGGTTCGAAGTTCCTTATTATCGATGCAGCAGCCTCATATTCAAGGAATTGGAAGAATTGAGGCGGTATAATGTCGCGATAGCCACTCCACCAAGACCGTTCTCTCGCGGCCCGCGCGAGCGCGACAAGATCTCGGGTCCGGGCCGCATCCTCGATCTGGTATTTGTGGAGGAGCATCCTTAGATCGTTCGTCGAGATGTTTACCGAGCCAGCCTCGATTCGGATGAGCTTCGACAGCGACCACTCCATTGCATCGGCCACGGCCTCCTGGGTCAGCCCAGCGTCTAGGCGGGCCCGCCGAAGCTCGATGCGGAGTCGTCGGCGCTGAACGACCGGGGTCGGCGGATCAATCTCGCCCATCGCACCCCTCACTGCCCAGCAGTGCTACGGCGCCCCGCAGCTGTGATCAAAGCCTCAGAGGATACCAGGCAGTTGGCAAAGTGGCAAACTGACATATGGCTGATTGCTACCTTCCTAAACGCACTAGGCAGAGTGCATACTGGCAGAAGACTACCAACACTAAGGCGGCTCCCATGGTGGTTGCACTGATCTTCCTCGTGGGCGCTTTGCTGGGTGTACTCGTCGGCAGCACGCTCTGTGTCCGCTACCTCCGTCAGGAGGTTGCAGGCAACATTGGCCCGAGGCTCCGACGGATGCAGCGACAGCTTGAAAATCTCGAGACGGCGATCAATCTCGAACTCGTCACACGGCACGCGGAGCTGAGTACGCGCCACCAGAATCACCCGAAGCGCTAATCCAGCACCGTCTGTGGCTGACAGGCCTGGCAGATCAACCCAACAGATAGCCACGGCTGGACCCAACCTGGACAGTTCGCCCCATGCTACGGATCAGATGAGCAAGGCCATGTATCCCACGAGAGCCCCCGCCGTGCCCGCCGCGTGCCCGTCAGCAGGGTCGGCCACGGTGATTCACGGTCGCTCACGGGGCAACCGGCTGCGCACAAGCTTCTGCGCAGGTTGCCCAACCCTAACTACGGATGCTCGCCACCCTAGGGATGGCCCTACAGCGGCCCTAGAGCGCTGAGGACAGCATGGGTAAATGCAGGATAGTGCATGACACTCGACGAGATCACGTGACGGCCAAACACCAGGTCACAAGGCAAAAATCGCTACCGGAGCCGACTCACCGTCACCCTGATAAGGAAGAGGTCCGTGGTTCAAGTCCACCCAGGCCCACCCAGGTCGTAACCGTCGACATGATCATTTAGGCATCCCCCGCACTGCGGCGTGCCACTTCGGTGGTGGGCGCTAGGTGCAAGGACGTCTGCGCCGGCCACATCGGGGGAAGGGTTGATGACCAGGACCGCCGCTCGGGTAAGCCGCTGTCCGCCAATGCCGTCGGCGAGGAGCACCCATGACAGAATCTCAGCCCCGCAACGATTTCGCCAGCTTCCCTGCGCCCGCCGAGGGCATTCTGGTGACGCTGTTCCTCACGGTCCGCAAGGTCGCGCGATCGCGGGACTTCTACTCACGCGTCCTGGGCGGCACCGTCATCCTGGACGAGAACCCGTGCACTGTCAGGCTGTCCAATTCGTGGATCATCATGAACCCCGGCGGGCCGCCCACCCCCGACAAGCCAGGCATCTCGGTGGTCGACTACCAGCCCGACAACACCACCTCGATCTTCCTGAACCTGCGGGTCGCCGACATCCAGGCCTGCTACGAGGAGTGGAAGGCGAAGGGCGCAGAGTTCCTTACGCCGCCGATCGACCGCGGCGCGGAGATCCGCTGCTACATGCGGGACCCGGACGGATACCTCATCGAGGTCGGCCAGTCCACCGGCCTGCTGCACGGCCACCTCGCCGCAAAGCGCCCGGAGGATCTCCCAGGCTGACGTGTGACTCATGAGGCGTGCCGCATCCATGCCAGAAGCGGCCGATGCGAACAGCCCGGACCATGTGCTGCAGGTTGATCCAGGACACGGACCTGAGCACGGGAGCCAACGTGGGAGCCACCCGGGCGAACGACTTCCCGCGCCAGGCGGACGTGTACGAACAGGCGGGTGGCGATCATGCCAGCTCGCGGACCAATCCGGACGACGCAGAACGCCTGACAGGTATCTACGGATCAGAAGGTCGGCGAGCTGCTGACAGCAACGCCGACGAACACAGGATGCAGCGGACGCACTGCGCCCCTACCGGATTGCTGGACCGCACTGGTGCGCCCCATAAACAGCCAGTGCTGAAAAGGCGGCGCGGGCCTGGCCGGTCAGTGGTGTCTCGTCAGCCGTACGAACTTGTCATAGGAAAGCGCGTGCGGGGGCGCGGTGATGTGCTGCGGCTGGCCGATGGCGGAGAAGGTTACCGTGGTCGTGGTCACCTGGGCTCCCCGCCGTATTTGGAAGGCGCCCAGCAGCGCCTGGCGGGAGCGGCGCATTGCGAGTTTGAATTGGCGTTCGGGGACCCGCTTCCCGGTCCGCAAGTGATACCGGGCCTCATTCTTGATCGCGCGCCGCACCGCGCGCCCGGCAAGCAGGTATCTCCGCAACGCGGCCTTGCTTACCGGCTTGCTGAGCATGATGCGGGCGGGAGCACGGAAGGTGAAGGCCATGCGGTGCACAACCTCATGCTGATCCACCCACACTTCCAGCGACGCAACGGGTTGCCCCGACGTAAACACGACCGGCAGCAAGGCGCGGCGCGTCAGGCGCCCCGGGTCGGCGGCGCGCAGCACCTTCAGCCGGACGCCGCCGATCACCTGGTAGCCGGTGGCCCGGAACCGGGCGAAGGGCTCCAGCACGCGCAGCAGCGTGCGCGGGTCAATGATCTTGACGTTGTTATACACCTGGAGCGGGAAGTGGGCCCATCTCAGCCGCCCGTGAACCCGGGTGTAGATGTACACCTGCCCGTCCACGAAGCGTTCGGTCCCGGAATCGGTCTGCGCGGGCTCCGGGCCCCTGGGAAGAAAGGTCTGGGAGAAGGAGAAGCTCCGGTTCCTTCCCGAGAATGTGATGTCCTTGGTGCCGTAAGCCTCGACGACACCGGCTGTGACCACCCGGTAGGTGATCCTGGCCTGGCCGACCGCCGCGGATGACCGCCCAGCCAGGGCTGCGGCCCGCCGCGCCAGTATGGTCGGCTGTGTGGTCAAATGTCCGCGGCAGCCAGGTAATGGCGGAGACGGCCACCACAGCGCCCGTCACCAGGACGGTGGCGATCCCCGTCAGCCACCGGCGTTGACGACGACGTCGCGCCTCCATGAACAAGGCCTGTTCCGCACCGGCGCCAGACGAAACGGGACTGCCGGGCGGCGCGCTCAGAGTGCCCATGTCAAGCCTTGCCGGACCCGCAACATGGACCTACTATGACTAGCACCATGCTGGATGTCAACATCGACCGCTCAAGCCCGATACCGCTTCATGATCAGGTCGCCGCGCGGATCCGCCGGGCCATCGCCGAGGGCGAGGCGAGCCCGGGTGAGCGCCTGCCCCTGGCCAAGGACCTCGCCGCCGTCCTGGGCGTGAACAAAAACACCGTCCTGCGGGCGCTGCACATACTCAGGGAGGAAGGCCTGCTGGAGTTCCGGCGCGGACGTGGCATCACCGTAGCGGGGACCCCCCAGCGCGGGGCCGTGCTCGCCCGGACACGGGATCTCATCGAATTCGCCCGGCACCACGGCTTCGGGCCCGAGGAAGTCATCCAGATCATCGAAAGCCTTCCCTGACATCTCCACGCCGCCGCGCGGCGAGGCTTGTGCCCGCTTGCAAGGCAAGCAGCAACGGGAGCAGCAACGCCGATGCACAGACATCTCCGCTGTCGGCATTGTGATCGACTGGCAAGAACCTGATCTCAGGCGCGGTAACCACTGCCATGCCGACCTGGTGATCGGAGATAGGGCCAGAGTTCGTACTGCGCCGGGTCCTGTGGGTTCTGCCTTGTCAGGTCGCACACGTTCGGGTGTGCTGAGTGAGTGAGCGAGCCGGGAATCGGCGGGCGGTCAGATGAAGCCGTCCGGCAGCTTGTCAGGTCCGTGACCAGCAGCATCACCCTCGCCGCGGAACAGCTGCCCTGGTGTGAGCACGACCGCCCCCGAGGACGGGTTCGGGTACTGGTGCTCGCTGTGGCCGGATGTGATCATGTGGGCTTTCTGCTTTGGTGCAGCCCAGGCAATGGCGACAGCTGAGGATTTCCGTTGCAGCATGTGCGGCGGGCCTGCGCCGGATAAGGACCGCGACGCCACGGTGACCGCGAAGCCGCTGGGTTGGCTGGGTGTCTACTTGTTCCTGTGCGCGCAGTGCTGCGGCCATGATGACGGGGCTGAACCCTAAGCGAGTGCCGGACTTTGCCCGGTCGGCAGGAAGTAGGGAAGCGCCCAGCACTGCACCAAGATCGCCATGCAACTAACGTGCAACTAACCACGGTGCCTGGCGGTCAGCGACGGTAGTCGGCGGGCAGCCAAACTGGCTGGTCAGGCGGCCTCAGCGGCCGTATAGGACAGCTTCCCAAGCTGATAGTGCGAGTTCGATTCTCGTCACCCGCTCCGCCACGAAGGCCCAGGCCAGGACGGTGATCCTGCCCTGGGCCTTGATCATTCCTGGGCCGTTGTTGATCTTCCGTGGTGAGGTAGACCCGCGGGCG
>WNFY01003100.1_pt1 | contig 15586 bp, 13 predicted proteins | sample 5400091 | NCBI WGS metagenome assembly WNFY01 (sample SAMN13153364, study PRJNA577476) | soil metagenome | isolation source: 60 cm soil or saprolite under grassland replicate 1 | place: USA:California | collected 2016-06-15 | reverse complement strand
CACCCACAGACAGCTCAGGAGCAGCCATTTCTCCCATCTCGTGTCAGCACGTAGAACCGACACAAACGGCAGAACGGGCACCTCTACAAATACTGCCGCTCACACTACCGATTCTACTCCTACATTATTTCCTGCCCTCGAACGGGCTCCACAGGCCATTTAGCCGCCTTAGAAAGCTGAGGAGAAAGTGCACTCTAGAAAGTTTCAATCCCGAACGGGCTCCACAGGCCATTTAGCCTGCTGCACTCATAGTATAGCATGGGAAGCCACTTTATACAAGCATGTGCGCGGGGCTCGTTTTTTGGGGATTTTTTTGCGAACAAAAGGCACCTCGCAACAAGTCATATTCGTATCAGACCCCATCTGAAGCGGTGCGCGGGGCTCTGCTCAGAGAATCGATCACTGCGACCCGCGCAAAGCTCAACATATTGTATTGATAGCATTAAATGAAAAGGTCTACCTCTTTACAGCTAGCTCTTTTGCAAACTGAAACAGCACCTCGCTGGCTCATTGCCATCACAACACTCCTTCACCGGTAGACCAACCAGCTCCGAGAGCAGCGCCTCGGAGAGACGACAGACTTCCGGGTGGCCTGGTACCACTGCGGCAAGCGGACAACTGTAGCCTTGAATGTAGAACGCCCCATTGCGCTGTTCAAGTTCTGCCAGGCCTCCGAGTTCGTTCAGAATGTTGACCGCCACCTGCAGTCGCGACTGCAGATCACCATGGGGAAGCTGCTGCTGCTCAGCCAGGCGCCGTCCCGTTCTACGCATCAGAGCCTCCACCTCATCTGTCGTCATCTCCTCACTAAGCACCTCCAGGAGTTGGCGTAGTACCGGGCCATATGCCTTCGGGAACAACTGCTCGGTGTCTGGTGACAGCTCGTAGATATAGGCGGGCTTACCGCTCCCACGGCGTTCACCCAATTGCCGCACAAAGCCATCCCGTTCAAGCGTTGCAAGATGCGCTCGCACGGCGTTATCAGTCAGTTTAAGCGCTTGGGCAAGTTCGTCTACAGTACGGCTAGCGCGCCGTAGCAGCATGACAATGCGTCCTCGGGTGCTGGCAAAAAAGCGTTGGTTCCACTGCAAGCGTGGCATGTCTTCCTCCAATCTTGCTTCCAGTGTACCTGAAAACCTGTTCTTTTGTCAAGAAAGTCAAGCAATTTATTGACTTTCTTGCATAAATATGGTATAGAAATTAAGTAGCAATGACTCTCCATTCTTGGGAAAATACCTTTCCCGTAAGGGCGAGGGTGGTAATGTAGGGGCATGCCTTGCAGATGCCCGGTTCTCAAACCGCCGTGTTCCACGTTTACGCGGCAAAGGTGGTAATGTAGGGGCATGCCTTGCAGATGCCCGGCTCACCAGACATATCGTCGTCATATAAAAAGGAGCGTAACCTATGTCCGAAACACCTACTCCTGTTTCTGCGCCCGAAAGCTCATCTGCGCCTCAACCTGAGCCTCAGCCTTTTGCAGAGCGGCTCAGCGATGCATTACAGCATATCATCCAGGTGATTGTTGGCTCCAACCGCAAGCCGCCTCGTCGTCTCAAAAGCCTGCTCAATGGGACCTGGTTCGGCCACCCCTTGCACCCGGCTATTACTGATGTGCCCATTACAGCGTGGGTGTTAACTGCCCTCTTTGATATCATCTGGCTGATCACCCACTCTACCTGGTCAGGCTATGCCGCCTTTGTGACGGTCATCGCCGGCCTCATAGGTGCCTTAGGTGCCATTGTGACAGGCTTGACCGATTGGAGTGATACCTACGGTTCCGAGCGTCGCATTGGCCTCAATCACGCGCTTTTCAATGCCATCGCCACACTCCTCTACCTTCTCTCCTTTATCCTGCGTTTCGTGGCGGGTCCAGGAGACAGTATTAGCGCAGCTATCATCGGCTTCGTTGGTCTGGCTAGTGTCTCCTACGCCGCTTACCTGGGTGGGGAAATGGTCTTCACCAAAGGCACTGGCGTCAATCACACCGCCTGGGAGATGGGCAGTGAGGACTACGAAGCGGTGATGCCCCTCCAGAGCGTAGAGGAAAATAAGCTCTATCGCGTGACCGCCGCGGGAGTTCCAGTGGTGCTACTTCGCCAGGGCCTGCAGTTTTATGCCATCTCAGCCACCTGCCCCCATGCCGGCGGTCCCCTGGATGAAGGGACGCTGCAGGTAGATGTAGGGGCGGGGCTTGCCCCCGGCCTGGAGTGCCCCTGGCATGGTTCTCGCTTCTGTATGCGTGATGGCCGCGTCCTTACTGGTCCGGCAACTGTGAATGCACCCCGTTACGATGTGCGCGTGCGCAACGACCAGGTTGAACTGAAACGCATCGACGACCACTAACGAAGGAGTAATCGAATGTTTGACAGGGATCGAGATGAAGATAATCCGGACGTTCAGGTAGCCATGCACCTGCGTCCCCGTCACATTTCCGAGGAGCAGATGCGCAAGTTTGAAAACGACGTGTCTGCCATCCTGACCGCCTTTGGCTTAGATCTAGATACCCCGGCCACTCGCGACACTCCACGGCGTTTCCTGCGCGCCATGTTTGATGCCACCGAGGGCTACGAAGGCGACCCAAAACTGCTCACCGTCTTCGAGACCGAATGTCGTGGAGGTCCTGATTGCCGTTTGAGCCAGGTCATTGAAGGGCCTATTGACATTTTTAGTCTCTGTGAGCATCATGCGCTGCCATTTCATGGGCATGCCTACATCGGTTATATCGCTCACGAGCACATCATCGGCCTCTCCAAGCTCACCCGCCTTGTGCGTCTCTTCGCCAGGCGCTTTGCCGTCCAGGAACGTATCGGGCAGCAGATCGCCGACACCCTGGATGCCATGCTCCAGCCCCATGGTGTCGCCGTCTATCTTGAAGCCTATCATCTCTGTACCCAGATGCGTGGCGTCCGTGAGAGTTTACCTTTGACCCGTACAACTTTCTGGCGTGGCGAATACGATAACAATGCAGAGCTGCGAGCCGAGTTCTTTAACATATGCGGAGCACGCCTATGAACGCCCAGACCCCACTGGAATCACTCTTCGACGTGGTACGTGGCTCTGCTCTCCCGCTCCCACCCGACCTCGCGCGCCTCTATGGTCGTCTCGCGTTCCCGCTCCATCCAGGCCGCGTGTACGTGATTGGTAACTTCGTCACCACGCTTGATGGGGTAGTGGCATTAAACGAACCGGGCCACGTGGGTAGTGGAGATATCAGCGGGTTCCATCGGCACGATAAGATGGTTATGGGTCTTTTGCGAGCCGTTGCCGACGCCGTGATTGTTGGAGCAGGCACTCTCCGGTCGGTGCCCCAACACCGCTGGACAGGCCAGTACATTTATCCGCCACTCGCAGGTATGTACCAGCAACTGCGAACCAGCCTGGGCAAACCAACACCGCCACTCAATGTTATTGTGACTGCTCGCGGTGCAGTTGACCTCGACCTTCCGCTGTTTCAGTCGGGTGAGGTACCCGTATTGCTTGTCACGAACACGCAGGGCGAAGAACGCATCCGCGCACAAAATCTTCAACCTTCCGTTAAGCTCTCGGCGGTCCAGAGCGCCGGTCCGCTCAGCGCCCAGGCTATCCTGCAGGAAGTGAACCGTGTCCGGAAGTGTGAGGTGATCCTGGTCGAGGGCGGACCACAGTTGATGGGAGATTTCTTTGCCGGGCAAGCCCTGGATGAATTGTTTCTGACGCTCGCCCCTCAGATTGCTGGTCGCGACGGGAAAGTTGAGCGACCCGGTCTCGTCATGGGTAAGCGGTTTGCCCCAGAGGATCCCCGGTGGGGAACCCTCGTGAGCGTCAAACGCAGCGGGAGCCACCTGTTCCTGCGCTATGCATTTGAAACGAAGGAGATATAAATATGACCAATCCACTACTTGAACTCAAAACCATCGAAAGCTTCAGTGATCACGGCAGTGTCCGCCGCAGTGTCGAGGACGATATCCCTCAGGCCAGGGCTGAACTGGCAGCCCTCGAAAAAGTTGGGATCTCCTACGACCAGGTCACCCGGCAACTGCAGGATTTAGGCGTTCAACGGTTTGCAGACTCCTTCCACAAGCTCTTTACATGCATCGGAGACAAGCGGATGGCACTCAAGATTCGACTATGAGAAAGGTAGGGGCATCCCTTGCGGATGCACGGTTCTCGTCTGCAATCAGGTCTTCGGTGGTATAATACTGGGATATGGAACTATTCCTCACTTGCGGAACTCCTGAGCGAATAACTTGGAGTCAAAGCCCTTGCGGATGCCCGGTTCTCTCTTACAAAAAACAAAGTAGAGAAAGATGAGAAAAACGCGTGAAGCAAACAGACCGACGTGAACGTAATGCCGCTGATTATGGATATCCTTCGCCCGATATAGCCGCGCTTTCAGCAAAAGCCCTGGAAGTCACACGCCGTTTGACAGAATTCTATGGGGAAGTTCCTTTCTCAAGTAAAGATCCCATGAGTATGCTTGTCGATATTATCCTCTCGCACCGCACGCGAGACGAGCAGACTGCGGCCGCCTACGATAACCTGCTCAAACACTTTGGTTCCTGGGAAGCTGTGCGTGATGCACCAACAGAAGAGGTACAGGCAGAAATTGACAATGTCAACTGGCCGGAGATTAAAGCCCCGCGTCTGCAAGCGTTGATGAGTCACATCACAGAGGAGCGAGGTGAACTCAACCTGGACTTTCTCCGTGATTTGCCTGTTGAGGAGGGTGCAGCGTGGTTGAGACGATTAGGAGGAGTTGGACCCAAAACGACGGCATGTGTCCTACTTTTTAGCTGTCAGAAGCCAATCTTGCCTGTCGACGTGCACGTTCACCGCGTCTCGATCCGCCTGGGCCTCATCGGGAAGAAAGTAACTGCCGATGCTGCTCACGATCTCCTGCAAGCCCTGCTTCCACAAGACGCCCGCACCATCTACAATTTCCACAAGGCCCTTTTACGTCATGGGCAGCGCATCTGTGTCTTCGAACGCCCGCGCTGCAACAAATGCACTATATCGGATCTGTGCGACTACTATCAAACGGTGGTGAAACCACAACGATGAATCGCTCAACCCAGTTAATTTCTTACCAGGTCGGCTGAAAGTAGAAATTTGAGGAGATGTTACTGTCTCCTGTGAAGCGCTTTGTGGACAGCATAGGTCTCGATAAAGGACTGAATCACCTGCAGATTATTTTTAAACGATGATGACTGCCACTTTACTTTCTTCCCGCTAAGGTAATGGAGATCAAGCCACACATCGAGGTTGACATTCATACTATCTGACATAGTACTTGCGCGTACCTGTAAACGTATCTCTGATACATCATCGAAAATGATGACAGCCAGAGACTTTTTCTCATTGACATATTCCAGAACACCTTCAGGAGTAAAAACGAGCAGCGGATCAGGATCATTCAATGTTCCGCTAAAGAAGCCTCCTACAGTCCCTCTCTTCTTAGTGAAGATCTTCCAGGTCGAAGGAACTGATCCCTGGCGTACTTGAACGAGAATTGCTTGTGGATCTCTCATTCGCTCACCTCAAGTGCTTCAAGGAAGTACCGCTGTTGTTTTTGAACTTTAAAGCAACGCATTGTTCCTCGTAGAAGGATAATCTACGCTTGTGTTATTATCAAGTAAAAGCAGTGGGCATTTCTACTGATAAACTATCAAAAATATCAAGCGAAGTGAAAACGCTTGACGAATTCCATCTATCTTCTACACTCTGTTGAATTGGAAGGCAGAATTTGGCGCCCCACTTCAAATCTAGACCAGAATTGCTGCATTAGGTAGAATTACTAATTGTGTGCGTCGTCTTCATAAACTATCCTTGTTCTGTACGTGATGCTATGCATGGCCACAAGAAAGGCTTCGATCGAAGAGAGTACTGTTGTACTGCGGTGATGGTCTTTTAGGCATGGATGGATACTTCTTCACAAGCTGTTTGACATGCATGAGTGTCCAGTTATGTTGTCAGCAGTAAGGAACTTTGTATGCTGTCGCAAAAATACTTGAGATCGGTGTATGGACCAGCGGCTGCCTTCAGCGAATACCAGTCAGGCGATGTAATCAGCTACCTCAAGGAGGGGCGAGAGAAGTCCGGGATGATCCTGTGGGTCTGTGCACCAAGTGCTCTGGGAAATGGATACATTGGCATGACCTACGTGGTGCAACCCCAGGGCAATGGCCGACCGGACGTGGTTTCCCCTGCCAATGTGGTGACTCCGTCTGAGGAGGTAACGGGATGAGCAGCCTTCTAGGCGAGGGGGAGCTCACAGGGTCGGCAGGAGACGAACCATAGCGGGAAGACAGCTTCAGTATTGCTCTCGTCTTTCTCCCAACTCCTTTCGTCTCTTTTTCGCATAGAGCTCTGCTCAAATTTAGGCAGGTAGTAGCTTCTATCTGCCGAAAGTTCATATGTTTCATGTAATCTGGCTCATATTCATTGGCTTCCTTTCATTGATACTGATAGTAATGGATACGAACTGGCAAAGGCATGCTTGATCATCCTCACAGTCGAGGTACCACGAGGAGTACTATACGATGGATCAGAGTCTTCTTCCTTCTCCACCGCGCACCCCAGCGGCTCGTGTGCGCAGCGTCTTCGCCTGGCCTTTAGGGGTAGCTTGCTTTGGCTTGCTATTCCTGGTGCTGGGATCGATCGCCCATCAAATGCTTGTCCCACCTCCAGCGCCTCGAGTCATCCTGCTGCGCAATATCCCGTTACCGGAAGGCTTGAAAGCCAGGGGAGCTCCCGATGCGCTGACTCCATCTACCTCCCAGTTTTTTGATGGCTTTGATTTTCAGTCCCTTGACTCTACGACCCATCTGCTCTTTCTCGCACACACAGGCCCGGTGCCCGATGACCAGGCCCTCTACGACCACACGTTCCACCTCGATGATCCGGCAGACATTGCCAGAGACGGCAACATTCTGGTCTTTGACGTGCGCACCCAGCAGATTGTCGGGCGTGTGCCCATTCCTCAGGTAGCCGGGCTAGTCGTGGCTCCTGATCTGCATAAAGTGTTTGCTGCCGATGCCGAGGAGAATAAGGTCTGCTCGTTCGATGAACCCGCGACCCCTATGCAAGGTGCAGCACTCCTCGACTTTTTTCGTCAAACCTCACCTGCCAGTATCCAATGTGCGCAGCTCGATGACTTTGAGAGTCCGGACGGGATCACCTATGATCCGGTCGACCACAAGATTTTTGTCAGTGACCCAGGCGCTCCCCCTGACGATTGTGATCCCAAACTGCCTCTGGCACAGAATGATTGTGTCGCCAAGGTCCACGGCCAGGTGGTCACCTTCCACGGCAAGACGATTCCGACGCTGAATGCACGGCCCGCCAATCAGAATATCTCGGTCGTGGATGCGCTGCATCCGACCCAGGTGCTGGCCAAGATTGCGATTGGAACCTTGCCGGTGACGGCGAGCGAACGCACCTCCATGGAGTCTCTTGCGGCTGATGACCCCGGCAAGGTGCACATCCTCAAGGGCAACATCGCCGAATTTGGGCGTGATGTGGGCCATGTCAAATACGATGTGGTCAATCACCAACTGTATACGGTGACGCAGGTGTTGCAGAATGCAGACGACGTCAATGCCGGGTTGCCTCCCCCTGATACGGCGGAGTTTGTGACGATCGATCCGGTGCGCGCTACGATTGTGCGCCGCGACCCCCTGCCGGCGACCTGCAGCACTCCTCATGGGCTGGCGCTGGATGAAGGGCAACATCAGGCATTCATCGCCTGTACGGATGTGGATCCTGGGCCACCTGCTCTCGCGCAGCATCTGATGCGCTGGAACCTGGATACCATGAAGCCTGGGCCGGAGGAGGCGCATCCTGAACAGACCTTGCTGGCTCCTTCACCTGATATTGTGCAGGTGATCCATTTTCAGCAGCCCATCCGGGCAGACATCGTGTTTGTCGGCTGTGGCGGTGGCATCTCGGTCTTTGATGAGACCAACGGACGCTTTCACAAGCTGGGCGACTATGCGATCGGCCATGAAACCCATACCATCGCCATTGATCCGGCAACAGGGTACATCTACCTGCCCGTCCCCAGTGTCGGTGGTCGGCCCACGCTGCATGTTGCCAAGTATAATCCATCTGGAGCCTGACGCATCCGCTCCTCTGCAAGAGGCGAGAGTTGTGGCTTCGGCTCTGCGCCTGAATGATGAAGCCAGGAGGAACCAATGAGACACCTATTCAAGTTCTTATTCCGGTATATGAAGGGCCTGCGCGGCCTGGTCGTGCTCGCAGTGATCTTAACCGTACTGCAGGTGAGCTGCGATATCTTAGCCGCCTTCCCGCTCAAATTTATTCCGAGCAAGGTGCAGAACGTGGGCAATGATCCCGCCTGTCTCTTCCCGTTCCTGGACCCGATCGAATCCTGGTTCGATATTCCGCAGCTCGACCCGAGCCTGCAACCCGACCCGAATCTGCCCCCGAATCCGCCGCCAGAGGCGCAGTGTCCTGTCAACCCGAACGATGTGCATGCCCAAATTGTGCTTGTTTCGCATAGCACCATCGGCGTGATTGTCTTCTCGGTCTTGATGCTGGTCATATTCGGTCTCTTAAGTGCGCTGCTCGCTTTCCTCGTTCTCTACATAGCTGCCCATATCGGCCAGCATCTCACCGCCAGGCTCCGGAACCAGCTTTTTGACCACCTGCAACGCCTCTCGTTGGACTGGCATGGCAAGCAGAAGAAAGGTGACCTGGTGCAGCGCGTCACCGGGAACATCGCCGACATTGAGAAGCTGGTCACCGATGGTCTGGTCGATCTACTTGCGGGCATGCTCACACTCATAGCCGTCTTCTCAGTCATGTACTTCCTTAGCCCACAATACACGCTCATTGCCATGGCGATTGCTCCAGCACTCTTTCTGATCGTTTTAGGGTATACGAAGAATATTAAAGCCGCAGCCAAGAAGTCCGCCAAGGCCACCGGCCAGGTTGCAGATGTTGCTACCGAGGATATCAACGCCCTGACCGTCATCAAAGTCTTCACCCGTGAAGAGCGCGAAGCGATGCGCTTCGGCAGCTATGTCGATAAGAACAAGCGGGCGGGCCTGCGCGCGGGCTGGCTCCAGGCACAGTTCACCCCGCTCGTCACGTTGATGGTGATCCTGGGCACAGCAGCGGTCATCGGTATCGGTGGCTATGTGGCAGACGGCCTTCCCTTCTCCATTGGTCCCTTTACCATCGCCGCCGAGAGCGTCGATATCGGGACACTGATTCTGTTCCTCGTCTTCCTCAAACTGCTCTACCAGCCGATGCGCGACCTCTCCAAGCTAGCAACACTGGGCAGCACGGCAGCATCAGGCGCAGAGCGTATTCAGGAGGTGTTGGATCAGGCCCCAGAAGTCAAAGACTCTCCTATCCCCGGCCCCTATACCGGTCCGCAGCGGTTTCGCGGCGAGATTACCTTCGAGAATGTGTGGATGAGCTATATGCCCGGTCAGCCCGTCTTAAAGGGCATCAATCTCCATCTCAGCCCAGGCAGGAGGATCGCTCTGGTCGGCCTCTCCGGCGGTGGCAAAACCACTCTGGTCAAGCTGATCTCGCGTTTCTACGATATCCAGCAGGGCGCGATTAAAATCGACGGCGTCGATATCCGCCTGTATCCCCTGGACGTCTTGCGCAACAATGTCAGCATGGTGCTGCAAGACTCGATCCTCTTTGAGGGCACCATTCGTGAGAACATCGCCATTGGCCGGCCCGGAGCCAGTATCGAGCAGATCGTTGAAGTCGCCAAAAAAGCCAATATCCACGAGACCATCATGAACTTTCCTGAAGGCTACGACACCACAGTACGTGAGCAGGGTAAGAACTTCTCTGGCGGTCAGCGACAACGCATTGCCATTGCCCGAGCCATCCTGCGCGACGCCCCGATCCTGATCCTCGACGAGCCCACTGCCGCCCTCGACGTTGAGTCCGAGGCAGAGGTCATGCACGCGTTGGACCAGCTGGTCGTCAATCGCACGGTGATCGTGATCTCGCACCGCCTGAGCACCCTGGGCAATGTCGATGAGATCCTCGTCTTGAAGCAAGGCCAGATTGTGGAGCGTGGCTCCTACAAAGACCTCAAGCGGCAAGGGGGCATCTTCGCTGGTCTCCTCGCCGAGCAGAATCGCTATAGCGCTGAAGAGGTAGGCAATCAATCGATTTTGCGCTCGGCCTTCCAGGAAGCACCGGCCCCTCAGAAATGGGGGCAGCCTGAGGCTTCGGCGGTGCCGGCCGGGGTGATGGCGCCACCTGTGCGCGGCGGCAAGGGAAATCAGCCAGGCTGGCAACCACAGCCCCAGACACCGCAAGGCCCGATCAAAGAGGCTCGCGTCATCATCGAACTCGATGGCAAGGTCATTGGTGAGCGCCAACTCGACAAACCTCTGATCACCATTGGGCGCCTGCAAGGCAACGATGTGTGTGTTCCCAACCAGCGTGTCTCGCGTCTGCACGCACGCATTCGCTATGAGAACAACGCCTGGGTCATTGAGGATGCCGACAGCGTCAACGGCATCGTCTACCAGGGCACACGCGTTGAGCGCCTCGCCCTCAACAACGGAGACAAGGTCTACATCGCTCCCACCGCAATGCTCTGCTATCAAACCCGCTAGGCGACCTGGAAAAGAAGCTGCTATCGTGCCATGCACAGGATAATGGCAGCTTCTTTATTTTTTTCGGAAAAATCGCTTTAGGCCCTTACATATATTTTTGACGGTCGGGTAGAACGTGCGATACTAAGTTACACCTTGGAGTGCACCCCTGAGAGCGGGTGCACTCCAACCCCATTCTGATACTCCTCGGCCTGATTGGCAAGAAGGTAACGGCGGACGCTGCCCATGAATTATTACAGGCGTTACTTCCCCAGGATGCCAGGATCATCTACAATTTTCACAAAGCCCTGTTGCGGCATGGGCAACGTATCTGCGTCTTCGAGCGCCCACGCTGTGAGAAATGTCCGATCACCGATCTGTGCGACTACTATCAAACGGTGGTGAAGCCACAATAAAAATTATTGTGCCCACTGAGGCGTTGTCGTTTGGCTCATAAATCCGCCAAAAGGGGGAGATATGCGTCAGAAGAATAAGATGGCGAAGAGCTCTGGCCGCGTGACAATGGATTACCTGATGAAACTCTTGACCACTGCTCTGGAATGGAGCTATCAAGCCAGGGAACCACCGATGTGAGGGCCGAGACGCTTCAGGCAGCCGCTGAACTCCTTATGCTACGCTGTGAAACGCTTCGGATCATTGATGGAGCAGGACCAACGTCGAAGCCCCTCAAGCGGAGTCCATAGCACAAGAACATGTGTGTGCAAGGAAACAAAATGCATCTCCTCCCCAGACGATTTGCCTGAGAACCCGACGCAGGCTCTCACAGAACGACCCAACATGGTGGACCAGGCTCCCTCTTCTCAAAATGAGCATGCGACCAGTCGCGAGGCTCGGAGAGACCAGAAGCAATCCGCCAAACCAACCACATGCACGTTTTCTGGGGTGGTTCCCATTGGTCTCTCGCGTTTTCTGGACAGTGGCATTGCGCTCGTAGAATGCTGCGACTGTGCAAGCACGCGCACACTAGAACCTCGTGGCGGGGTCCTGCGGTTCAAATCTCATAACAAACGCAAGACACATACCCTAACGACTTCCCGACGTTGGGCACGGATTGATTCGATCTGGGATGTTGTCGGCATGTAAGTGTTGATTGAAGAATAACCGCTGTAGGACACTTTCGGTGTGTCTACTTGCTTTGAAAAGAGGAAGAGTCTCCGAGAGGCTGTCCTGAACTCTGCTTTAGCGGACCGACTCCCCCTGTCGCCTGATACACTTGAAGAATAAGGAACAATGAAGCCTGATATGCGCGAAAGTGCAACGAAGTGCAAAGTGGGCATTCATTTCGTCTGAAACACTTTTCTGCTACCAGTGGCTGTAGTAGGGAGGGGCAAAAATGCAAGTGAGAAGCGGCATGATACAACATATAGAAGGTATTGCTATGCAAAAGCTAAGAGTGTAGCTTGCACTTCGTAGCAGCTTCGCGGATATCATTCCTACTTGAGAGTGGCTTCGACCGCAGCGTCAGCGGAGTACGAAGTTCGTGCGCAACATCAGCAATGAAGCACTGCTCGTTATTCCATGCCAGTCGTACTGGGGCCAGCACCCGATTGGCTAGGAACAGTCCGATCAAACCGGCGCCAAGCAATGACATGCCCCCACCACTCGGTAAGAGGGGCAGCAGATCGACAGCGCATGTTCCTACACCTAGATCGATGGCTATGGTCAAGCAGCCTCTCAAGCGCTCTCGTATACTGAAGAGATTGCCCTGCATCTACAGGTTTGCGCGGCGGATGACCGTGGCCTGGTACTGTCGTTGGTCTGCCTGATACGCCAAGTCAGTGATGAACGCCTTGCTCCCATGGAGCGTGGACGAGAGGATGGACTTCTTTACCTTTTAAACCATACAAAGAACCTTGCAGGGATATGAGATCATGCACAGGTCAAATGCAACAGGGAAACAAATCAGGCAGGCCGAAACAGGCTCTCTTGAGCATCCAGGTGTGTCAGAGCTAACTCAGCCCAGCAGGAGCGTGGAACAGGGCAGTTCAGTGACACTCGGAATGCCAGAGACGCTTTTCTCCCACCACGCGGCTCATCCGCAGCGAGGCTTTTGCGGAGAGCTCCAGGCGGGTCAAGATCATGGTGGAGGGTCTTTCCACTCTGCACCTGCCCACGGCACTTGAGCCTGCGCCAGGCTTGTGCTAGTCCTGGCTCTTGTTCTGAGACTGGGGGACTTCGATGAGCATATAGGTCACGATATCCCAGGCGTTGCGGATGCCCATGATCAGGAGCAGCAGCGTTGCCCCAGCGATGACGAACAGAGCCAGTACCGCAGAGATGGGGAGCACAATCCCCCCGACGAGCAGGGCTGTGTAAGCGATCAGCGGCAAGAGGCTGTACCACAACCAGTCAGAGAGCACCAGGTGATAGCTCAGACGGTGGCGCACCTCCCAGAGCACGATGAAGACGTAGATCACTCCCGCGAGACCAGCCAGACCGACCAGCAGGCCAGCAGGCCAGAGCGCCGGCCAGGGTACGCTCAGAAGCGCAGCGATCAGCAGCGACGCACCAAAATGCAGCACGTTGGGGGTGCTGAAGACGCGAATCCCGCTCAACGGCGTCGACACGCGCTGCAGTGCCCCCGAAACCAGGGTGATGACCACGAATAGCAAGCCCGTCAGCGTGGCCGCCGCGGTGCCGATGATGATGTAATAGTTTTGCCAGGCGGCAAGCGGTGACAGCAGAGCCTCTACCATGATGGATTCTCCTTTCGATGGACGTGCAAACAGTCGCCGACTCATTCTCCAGAGCCGAGGAGGCATGATGGGACAACTTCGCATCAACGGGCAACACCCGACAGTGGGAAGGCTCACTCCGTGTTGCTGAAGAAGCCATGTCCCTGCTCTTCATCCTAGCACATCTCGAAGCCGCGAGTATGCGTAAGCGTCTCAGTATGTTGGGATTTACAACCAAGCACCCAAAAAGCGACGCGGCTTTCTTTCCGAATGTACAACCACCGAGCCTCGTAGATCGCCTCCAAGGGGTTTCTTGGGTGGGCAATAGCTGTGCTGCTCAAGATTGGTGCTGATTGCTTACTCTTCGCGCCCGAAACCTGCTCAACCTTCGCGCTTTTTACCATGTCTCTTCGGTGATTAGAGACCATTCAAAAATGGGTGCTTGTTATGCCGTTTTTATGCATGTATGTATTATTTTCATGCTGGTTTATCTCTCCTCCCCAATGCTATTTCCGCTGGTCTCGTGGTGCTACGGGGTTTCTCAATGGTATCAACTTTAGGATGTCCCTTGTAGTGTTCTGACATGAAGACCCATACAGAGACCAAGCCGAGGACGAGGACTCCTCCGGCGATCACAAAGGCGAGATGCATGCCCGAGAGGAACGTCTGCTGATTCCCCACAAGCGTTCCCAGGATCGCGACCCCTATGACACCACCAACTTGCCTGCTCACATTCAGCATGCCCGCTGCTATCCCTGATTGTGCTCTCGGTCATTGCCGGTAAGACCAGGGCAAGCCCGAATCCCAAGACGGCAAACAGACATGCAAGAAGCACGTAGCCGGTTTGGGTATCGACCATCACAAATCCAAAACAGCCCAAAGCGCTCAAGAGCAGACCAATGACCATCACGCGTTTTGACCCGATACGGGCCATGAGTATGCCTGACAGCGATGTCGCCAGGAGGGCAAAGCCAAATGCAGGAAGGAGTGCCAATCCAGTGAGAGATGGCGGATAGTGTTTCACCTGTTGCAGGAAAAGACTCATGACAAAAAGAAAGCCCGTAAACGTAAAGATCTGGCAAACTGCGACGGCATTGGCGCCAGCGTGAAGAGGGCAAGACCTGCTATAAAAACGGTTCTCCTGCCTATTCTGTCTCCAAGCGCTCCACTAATCAGGAGAAAACTGGCGAAGACGAGGGCATATCCATCCACAATCCATTGGAGCCCGGTCACATTCGCGCTCAGTTGCTCCTTGATATCGACCAATGCAATATTCACGATCGTCACATCGAGAATCGTCATGAAGTAGCCAAGGCAGAGAGCCAGCAGTGGTATCGTCGTCTGTCTTCTTGTTTGTTGAGATGGTGGTGTAATCATTTGTTTCGCTTTCACATCAGAGGGTCAGCCCTTCCCCCCTTGTGGGGACACAGCCCTTCCTGCTCTTACGTTCGTCCTCTGGGATATCGTCGTCGGAAGGAGGACCAGGAGACGTGGCTTTTCCACGTCTCCTGGTCCTCCTGGTACATTGGGGGAATGCGAGAACGACCCTGGCGCTCGTTCTCCAGCATACTGCCCGGCTAATGGATTACATTGTTGCTCTGTGGGTGGCCTGCCAACTCCGGCCGGGCCCAGTTAGCCGGTCCGCGGCATACGTTCATTTGACGGCTGTCATCTTATTTACTGATGACCGACGATGGGATGCGGCACATACGGCTCTTCCAGATATGCGACCTCTCCCTGGGTCAGTTTCACGGACAGAGCGCCGACGGCATCTTCCAGATGCGTGATCTTCATTGCCCCGATAATAGGCGCAGTCACCGGCTTCTTCTGTAACAGCCAGGCAAGCGCGATATGAAGACGCGGAACCCCAAGCTTTTCAGCGATGTCCGCGACCCGCGAAACCACCTGTCGATCGGTTTCGGCTGTCGCATCGTACTTGCTTTTCGCGATTTGATCGGTTTCGGAACGAAGCGTGCTTTCTGACGACCAGTCACGCGTCAATCTTCCGGATGCGAGTGGACTATACGGGATCACCCCGATTTTCTCCTCGCGGCAGAGCGGCAGCATCTCCCGCTCCTCTTCGCGGTAGAGGAGGTTCAGGTGATCCTGCATCGAGACGAAGCGGGTCCACCCATGCTTCTCGGCGACGTGCAGCGCCTTCTGGAACTGCCACGCGAACATGGCGGAGGCACCGATATATCGGGCCTTGCCAGCCCTCACCACGTCATGCAGCGCTTCCATCGTCTCCTCGATTGGGGTTTGGTAATCCCAGCGATGGATCTGGTAGAGGTCCACGTAATCCGTCCCAAGCCGCTT
>WNFY01003247.1_pt1 | contig 15589 bp, 18 predicted proteins | sample 5400091 | NCBI WGS metagenome assembly WNFY01 (sample SAMN13153364, study PRJNA577476) | soil metagenome | isolation source: 60 cm soil or saprolite under grassland replicate 1 | place: USA:California | collected 2016-06-15 | reverse complement strand
GAGCAACGTACGTGTTTGCAGATATCGATCGGCTGAGTTTTTGGGACCTCGAGCTTGCGGCCCACGCATACCTTGAGATGCAACGGCTGGGACTGAGCGTCTTGAACAATCCAGCGAAGGTGAAAACGCGCTATGCTCTGCTACGCGCCTTATACAGAGCGGGTCTCAATGATTTCGACGTTTACCGCGTCGATGAGATCAATTCTTCAATTCGTTTCCCTGTCTTTGTTAGAAGAAACCAGCTCCATGATGGCCCTATGACCGATTTGCTGCATTCCGGCCGGGAATTGGAAAACGCAATCGCAACTGCGGTAAACGGCGGTACACCGATGGAGTGTACCGCAAGTTGGGGGCCTATCGTATCGGCGACGTGATCGTGCCAACTGTCAGCGCCCATGACACGGTATGGCTTACCAAACATGGGCAACTCGGCATCGCAGGAGAGGATCTCTATCGCGACGAGCTGACTTTGATGCAAACAAACCCCTTCGCTGAGCATTTAAAGAAAGTATTCGAGATTGCAGGGATCGAATATGGCCGGGCTGACTTCGGCATCTACAACGGCCGAGTCCAGGTTTACGAAATCAACACGAATCCCATGATAAACCAGCCAATGCCTCACCCCTTTGCCGCTCGCCGGGAAAGCATCCGACTTTGCTGGGAGAATTATCTGGAAGCCCTGCGCGCTTTGGATAGCGGCGGCGGCTGGCCCGTTCGGTTATCCAATGGGACGCTGCAGCCTCGCCGCTTGCGGACGAATCTTTTCGTGCGCACCCGACCGACCGCGTGAAGTTTTAAGCTTGAGCCTTTGCGTGGGGACGATCTGGTTGCCTGACAAGTACGCTGCAGAAATTTCCTCGGCAATTCGGGCGCTTCGGTGCGGCAAACGATTGCCTCCTGCTACTTCAGATAAAGTGTGCGCGTGCCGAAATCGATAATGCCATGATGCCGCTTGAGGATTTCGGCACCTAGCAGGCCGGCGACCGGCCGCGAACCCTGCAACAGCCCGCTGTGAATCAGGCCTCCCAAATCAACTACGCCCACTTCCTTGCCAACGATGTCCACGGATCCTACCGATAACTTGCGAATCCGGGCCACGCCCACACCGCGCTCCTTGAGATTGACTGCGGAAGAACTAAACGGCGTGTCGCGAGTAGGGATTCGCATGCGCCGGACGAAAGAGCGATGCAGCAAAGTGGCGAACGAACCGGTATCAACCATTAGCCTGGCGGGCTCGCCGTTCACAGATCCGTTCACGTACAAATTAAAACCATCGCTGACCTGAATCGGCACAGCACGCAATCCGCGATGGTCGATCCCTGGAGCGCTGCCAGTACTATTCTGGTCAATTTTCAAGATGAGCAGTTGCCGTTCGCAATCCAACACGGCTTTCGTTGGGAAGAGAACATCGGCGCCAATTATGCCGTCGATTTCCTGCTCGTGCCGCGATCGGGCGAGGCGGGTGGTATTCCCAAGATTGATGGTGACAATCGGCTCATCCACCAGTCTCAAGGCCCCGAGCCGAAACTCGCGCGCGATCGCCACATTGCTGAATGCGCCATTGATCTGAACTTGCGCCGGCAGGTTCGATTTGGCCGCAATTGGCGTGAGCCGAAAATATTCGCGGCGATGCACGGCGATCGCGCTTACCGGCGCGCCAGTATCGACTCCGAGCCACGCTGGTTTGCCATTGATGTAGGCGCGCACGAGCAGATGGTTTTGTCGCGAACGCATCAACGGCAGCGCTTCGAAACGGAGGGTTGTACGCGCAGCGGCAGCGGGCTGCTGGGCAGCAGGCAATTCGGCGACCAGCGCGGCGCCCGCGCATAAGATCGACAAAAACTTCCGCAGCGGAGAGAAAGGATCCGAAAACATCACGCGGCGGAGATTAGCATGGTTCTTTTTGCAGGAAAGCGCTTTCGCGCTTCAAGTGCTTTGAAAGGAAAATGGGGCGAACAAATCTTTGGCGTTGCTTCATCCGCCTGACTGATGATTAACTCTCCGCCAATCCAAGGGGTTCAACATGACAAGCGCAACTACCGAAGCACCTGTGGCCGACCAAAAATTCGTTAGGGGACTCGGCTTGCTCGACTCAACCATGCTCGTGGCTGGCTCGATGATCGGCTCGGGAATTTTCATTGTCTCCGCAGATATCGCGCGACTCGTTGGCTCTGCCGGGTGGCTGCTTGTCGTGTGGGTAGTCACCGGCGTGCTTACGATCGTTGCCGCGCTCAGTTACGGTGAGCTCGCCGCGATGATGCCGCGCGCCGGCGGTCAATATGTGTATCTGCGCGAAGCGTACAGTCCGCTCTGGGGATTTCTTTATGGCTGGACGCTGTTTCTCGTGATTCAGACCGGAACAATCGCCGCAGTGGCGGTGGCGTTTGCGCGTTTTCTCGGCGTATTTACCGATGGGGTTTCGCCTACTCGCTGGATTGTTCCGCCGATCATGCTCTCGCAGCGCTACGCCGTCAGCCTTTCCACACAGCAGTTGGTCGCGATCGTGATCATCATATTTCTCACGATCGTAAACACGCGCGGCTTGCAACTCGGTAAGCTCATCCAGAACGTTTTCACGTCCGCGAAAACGCTGTCGCTCTTCGCACTAGTGGTGCTTGGAATTTTCGTCGGGCGCAACGCCGACGCGCTGCACGTCAACTTCGCGAATTTCTGGACGCCGAGCGCGGCTTCTCCGATCACATCGGATCTCCCGTTCGTCGGGGCCGTTTCGGCGACGGCCGGCGCGCTTGGGATGTTGATCGCAATTTGTGTTGGACAAGTGGGCTCGCTGTTTTCCGCGGACGCTTGGAACAACATCACGTTTACCGCGGGTGAAGTGCGCGAACCGCGGCGAAACATTCCGCTCTCACTTTTGTTCGGCACCGGATTGGTGATCACATTGTATCTGCTCGCCAATGTGGCTTATCTCTGCGTGTTGCCGTTGGACAAAATTCAGCATGCGCCCGACGACCGCGTCGGCACCGCGGCGATGCAGGTGATGTTCGGCGGCGCAGGCGCTGGGATCATGGCGGTGGCGATCATGATCTCCACGTTCGGTTGTTGCAACGGCCTCATTCTCGCGGGCGCGCGGGTGTATTACGCGATGGCGCAGGACGGTTTGTTTTTCAGAGCGACGGCCCGGCTGAACTCGAAACACGTGCCGGCCGTCGCGCTCGTGCTGCAGGGAATCTGGACTGCGTTGCTGGTGCTCCCGCGCACGCGAAACGTTGATCCAGCAAGCGGCGCCGTCACGTATGGAAATCTCTACAGCAACCTGCTGGATTACATCATCTTCGCCGCTCTGATTTTTTACGTGTTGACAATTGCAGGGGTGTTCGTGCTCCGTCGAATGCGGCCAGAGGCGGAACGTCCGTACCTCGCATTGGGTTACCCGATTCTACCCGCGCTCTACATGGTGGGCGCCACGGCGATCATGGTCGTCCTGCTTGCTTACCGAGCACAAACAACGTGGCCAGGCCTGGTGATCGTACTAACCGGCGTGCCGATTTATTTTCTCTGGAAATTTTTCGGGAAAAAATCACCGCCAGCTTGACTTACCGGGGCCGTCCCGATTAGCACAGCCCAAAGCAAATTTTGCCAATGAATCTACTTCGACGAAAAAGTGTCACCCAACTTCAAGCTGACGCGCTGACGGACCATCGGTTGAAACGGGCGCTCGGAGCGACAAACCTGACAACGCTCGGCATCGGCGCGATCATCGGCACGGGGATTTTCGTGCTGACCGGCACCGTTGCTGCGCAGAACGCGGGACCGGCGGTGATTCTGTCATTTGTGCTGGCAGGCGTGGCTTCGATCTTTGCGGCGCTCTGCTACAGCGAGTTCGCATCCCTGGTGCCGATGGCCGGCAGCGCTTACACCTACGGCTACGCGACGCTCGGGGAACTTTTCGCGTGGATTATCGGGTGGGACTTGATCCTGGAATACGCGCTCGGTGCGGTCACAGTTTCTATCGGCTGGTCGGGCTACGTCGTTTCATTTTTGCGCGACATAGGTATTCACATCCCGGCCCAGCTATCGGCGGCGCGCGGGACACTCCTCACGTTGGCGGACGGAACGCAGGTGACGGCGATCTTCAATCTGCCAGCGGTCATCATCATTGCCGTCGTGACGTTCCTGCTCGTGATCGGCATTCGCGAATCCGCGACGGTCAATAATGTTATTGTATTTGTGAAAGTGGCGGTGGTGCTGCTGTTCATTTTCGGCGCGGCTCATGCGATCAATTCGGCTAACTGGCATCCGTTCATGCCGCCAAGCACCGGAGTGCGGGGCCACTTCGGCTGGAGCGGTGTAATGCAGGGTGCTGGGATTGTGTTTTTCGCCTACATCGGTTTCGACGCCGTGAGCACGGCAGCGCAGGAAGCCAAAAATCCGCAGCGCGACATGCCAATTGGTATCATTGGCTCGTTGTTGATCTGCACAGTGCTCTACATCGCGGTGTCGGCAGTGGCCACCGGCATCGTGCCTTACCTGCAACTGGATGTACCGGATCCGATTGCCGTGGCTGCCGACCACGCCGGCGTGGGCTGGATGTCTTCGGCAATCAAGCTGGGCGCCATCGCCGGTCTCAGCTCGGTCATTCTGGTAATGCTGCTAGGCCAGTCGCGGATTTTTTGGACGATGGCGGACGACGGATTGCTTCCGAGGTTTGTGAGCAGGGTTCATCCAAAATTCCGCACCCCATGGATCACGACCATAGTGACTGGAATTTTCGTTGCTTTCTTTGCGGCACTGTTCACCGTGCGCGAGGCGGGCAGCCTTGTTTCCATCGGCACGTTGCTGGCGTTTGTGATCGTTTCAATCGGCGTGCTGGTGTTGCGGCTGCGCGAGCCAGAGTTGCCGCGCACATTTAAGACGCCCGCGGTGTGGTTCGTCGCCCCCCTGGGCGCGCTGTCGGCGCTTTACCTAATGATCTCGCTGCCGTGGCGAACCTGGGAACGGCTCATCATTTGGTTCGTCATCGGCATGCTCGTTTACTTCTTCTATGGCGTTCGCCGCAGTAAACTCGCTCGGCCGCCGCGTACTTAGGGCGGAACCAAAACGCCCATGCGGGAGGGTAATGCATGACTGGGCAAAGCTATTCCAAGCCGAAACGCACACTTTGCGCTAGAAGTTCAGAATCGGGCGGTGAGCTCGAAGCGGAGGCCAAATGACCGAAAAAGTAGTCAGTCCAAAGATCTACATTTGGACGTGCGTCGCGCTGCTCGTCCTGCTGGCGGTGACGTGGTCAATTGCATATGTCAATCTTGGCCCATGTAACCTGATCGTGGCGCTGGCCATCTCGATCACCAAAGCGATCATCATCGCGCTATTCTTCATGCAGATCAAGGGAAGCAGCCGGCTTTTGCATTTGGCTGCGGTCGCTGGCGTGATGTGGCTGCTGATCCTGATCTCCCTCACGCTCAGCGATTATTTTACCCGCGGCTGGGTTCCGTTGAGTCACTGAGCGTCCTTGCGGTTGTGCTGAGCAGCTTCGCGGAACTCAGCTCTGCTCTGCCTCTCGGCCTGGAAAGAAACGATGCCAGAGTCGCCCGATGGTGGGTTCTTCCACGTTGCTCCAGGTAAAGTGGCAATCCTGACAGTAAAATTCTTTCGGGATAATTTTTACCGCGCAGAGAATGCCAACGAGCGCCGGAGTCACGAATTTCCGGGTCATCTGCGGATACTCGATATTGGAAGAGCCACACTGCGGACAGCGAACCAGTGCGGCGGAAATATCCGGATCGGTCGCCTCCCATTCGACCATGAGACTTTGGGCCCTCTCGAAGTCGTTGTCCTCCACCAAGACTTTCGCGTTTGCCTGCGGCTTAGACATGAAGCCGACTTGCTGCAAGGGAGCTTCGTTATGGACATCGGCTTTCAGACCAGCATCGTGAAAACGCCGTTTCAACTGCTTCGCCTTTGCCGGTTCATTAAACGTGGCGATGGTCACCATAAGTTTCTCGTCTCCGCGTGGCCGCGCGTCCTCAGATCAAACATCAACTACTGCCCGAGTGCAAGATGTGACGGCGGAAACCATTTGTAGAGCATCAAATAGATAAAAACGCCGGTGACTGAGACGTAAAGCCAGATGGGGAGCGTCCAACGGGCAATACGCCGATGCTGGTCCCAACGCCGACGAAAGACCTGAACGAGCGTGACGACCACCAATGGCACCGTCACAAATGCGAGCAGAACGTGGGACGCCAATATCGGGAAATAAACGGCAGCAAGCCACCCAGTGTAACCGGATGATTTCTCGCCCGCGTGCACATGATAAACAATGTAGCCGGCGAGAAAAAATGTCGATGAAATCACCGCCGTAATCATGCACGCCATGTGCCGGCGCCACGCGCCGTGCCGGATGAAATACCAGCCCGTTAAAATGAAAACGGTGCTGACGAAATTGAGACAGGCGTTTAAAGCCGGGAGATCAGAAATCGAAAACACGTTTGAAGCATTGAAGGGTTACGATGTTTTCGGAAAATGCGCGGCCAGCAGTTTGCCGGTCTCAGCGATCGCTTCCACGATGGCGTCGCTGAATTTCTCGTTTTGAAAATGGGCGCGCATTTGATCGACAACTCGCTGCCAGAATGTTTCACCGCATTTTTCGTGAATCATCTTGTCGCCTACCACAGCAAACTTATGTGCACGAGGCGCCACGAAAATGAGCACGGAGTTGCGCTCGCGCGCCTTGTGCATACGCAGCCTGTGAAATTTTTTTTGCGCTGCAATAAGAGGATCGACATTTAACTTGCCGCGCTGAATATGAACGCGAATCTCGCCGGAAGTTTTCGATTCAGCTTCACGAATCGCGGTTAGAATCCGGTCATGCTCAAGCTTGCCAAGAAACTCTCTCGTTCGCATCGTGCTACCAACTCGATCCTGCGCCTCCGCCGCCGAAACTGCCGCCGCCGCCGCTGAACCCGCCGCCTCCTCCATCTCCCGAAGACCAACCTCCACCGCCGCCACCTACCGGGAAGAATATGGGACCGCCACGGCGCGAAGAATAACCATAACCACCCAGCGGCCGTATCATTGCTGAAATCACGATTAGCGCCACAACAAATACGAGAAAGAAAAAGACGAAGTAAAAGAGGCTTAGAGCGCCACCACCACGGTGTTCTTCTGCAACGGTTTTTCCTGATCCTTTGTACTCGCCCCGAATCGCCTTAAGGGTCGAATCGATTCCGGCCGCGATCCCGCCTTCGTAATCGCTATTGCGAAAATGCGGCTTAATTTTGTATTCGGTGATGTCGAACGCGGTGATGTCAGGCAGCGCGCCTTCCAAGCCATAACCGACCTGAATAAACATTTTGCGGTCCCGAACGAACACGAAAAGGACGACGCCATTGCGACGCTCCCTTTGACCAACGCCCCACGCCTGGGCGACGCGCTGCGTGTAATCTGCAATATCCGAGTCGCTCTGCATCTTCGGGAAGACGGCGACCACGACCTGGTCCGACGTTTCGCGCTCAAATTGGGCAAGCTCTTCATTGAAACGCAGGGCCGCGGATTTGGAAACAACGCCAGCGTAATCGTTGAAATACCGGTCCGGTTTCGGCGGAATAACTTCCGCGCCTTGCGAGCTGATCGCGAAGAGAATTGCGATGGCGAGCGGCACTGCTGGGGAGCGCACGCGCCCTCGCGCGCACCGTTCGGCGCCTCGCCGAACGGACCGAACGAACCCAGACTTGTTCAACGCGCATTCTCGTTTGCCCTGCCAAAGGGAGTTTGCGGCGAGGGCACCGCAAACAACACGCGAGGCGCGTGTGCTCCCCAGAATCATCGTGTGCGATATACCGTTACGGCGATGCCGCCGCTGCAGGTGATGGAGCCGGCGTGCCAAAATTAAACTGCACCGGTGGCGGCCTCTCCGCGCCGATTTGCGCTGTGAAAAAGGGCCGCGGCGGAAAACCGAGCATTCCCGCAATCAAATTGGTCGGGAAACTGCGCACGTCCACGTTGTAGTTCTGCACAGCGGTGTTGAAGTTTCCGCGTTCGACCGAGATCCGGTTCTCCGTGCCTTCCAGTTGCGCTTGCAAGCTGAGAAAATTCTGATTCGCGCGCAATTCCGGATAACGCTCCACCACGACCAGCAAACGCGAGAGCGCGTTGCTCAACTGCCCCTGAGCAGCTTGAAATTGCTCAAGCTGTGCCGCATCGGTCGGCGCCTTGTTTGGATCAAGCTGGACACGCCCCACGCTGGCCCGGGCATTTGTCACTTCGACGAGCGTTGATTTCTCGAAATTGGCCGCGCCAGAAACCGTGTTCACAAGATTTGGAATCAGATCGGCGCGCCGCTGATAGACGTTTTGCACCTGCGCCCAGCTTTGATCGACAGTTTGCTGCGAGCGGACGAGGCGATTGTAACTCCCGCCCAGTGCGAGGGCGGCAATAACGACAATAAAAAGCAGGATTGCGAGCAACACGCCGCAACCCATCGCGAATTTGTTCATAAGAATATCGACGGCCGTTAACGTTTATTTCTTTAAGACCGGGGTTACTTGTGATGCGACCACCTTCCAAGCGCCACGCTCTTTTACAAATGTATCCGTCCAGACGAATTTGCCGCCTAGAAGATTTTGTTTTCCCTCGTGCGCCCTGATCGTGCCCTGGCCCACGACGATTCCAGTGTCTCCATATAAGCGCACTTGTAGATCATCGATTTTGAATTCGGTGAAAACGATGTCGCCGGTCATGCTTTTCAAGTCTTCCCGCTTGTTCACGATGCTGCCGTCAGGCCAGACAACCGTGCAATTTTCGGCCTCCAGACGGCGCGTATATGAGCTGTCGCCTTTCATGCGCGCTTCCGCCCATTCATGCTGGATCTTAATGAGCGCCTGCTCGTCCTCGGAATTCTGTTTCACAATGCGTGATCGTTTGCCAGACGCACGAGCAAGTCAACCCTACGCATAAGTTATTCGATATGGCCGAGCAGCAGCCGGAGGAAGTGCGGATCGGAAAACTTCGCGTTTGATCCTTGCCGCACGATGATTGCCTTCAGCGATGGAATAACGAACAAGCGCTGATAGCCTGAGCCAAGCGCCACGACCATATCGGCCGACGCATCCTTGCAGATGCAAACGCCCGTCCATTGCGCGTTCTGCCATGGTAGGTCGAGCATTCGTTCCATGTCCGCCTCGCGCCCGTTCGGCGCCTGCTGATTCAACCAAAATGTGAGGCCGTATGACGGATTTGCCTGCGAGCCGGCAAATGCCTCCCGCAACAGAGCTGCTGGAACAATTTGTCGCTCATGATAACTACCTTGCCCGAGGACCAGCTCGCCCAGCCGCGCCCATTCCCGGGCAGTCAGCTCAAACCCCGTTGCGGGCAGCGGATTGCCGCGCGCATCCTTCTTATAGTTGAGACGACCGAGTCCAAGCCGGTTGGACACATGTCCTTCGAAGTAGCCGATCGCGCTGCGACCCCTTAGTTTTCGGCGCAGCAGCTCGGAAAAAATCTGAAGATGACTCGGGCCATAAATGAAAGCCGAGCCGGGTTCAGCAACGGCTGGCAATCGAATCGCCATGGCATTGCGGTCCCGGATCGACGCGCGTTGAAGACGCGAAGCGCCTTCAATTCCATCAGTCTGGTTGAGCAACTGCCGGATGGTAACCTGTGATTTGCGCGGATCGCTCTTCCATTCCGTGATCGTGTCCGAAACAAGATCGTCGAGCTTGAACAGTCCGTCGCGCACCGCAGCGAGCGCGGCGATCCCCCAAAAACTCTTTGTTCCGCTAAAGATTGGCCATCTTCCGCGCGCCGATCCACCCTTAGCATAGTGCTCAAAAATCGTCCGGCCATTTTGCATGACCAGCATGGAAACGCCGCGTTTGCTCTCAGAATATTTTGCGGCGCGGGCGCAATCAGTGGCGCGAATTTCCGCTTGTGCAGACGTTGATGTTGCAAGCGTAAGAATCAAGAATCCGCTGCAGCCGCTTCGCTGCGCGAAGCGTAACCATGACGAACCATTCATGCGTGGATCGTGCCGCCGACAGGCCGACGGCTATGATTCCGGCGTTGTAGCCGGGGTCGATGACCCCGGCCCGTCGGCATCACCTCGATGTATCGGGGCTACAGGGCGCGCCTTCGGCAGATTCCGTTTCCGCAACTCTTCCACGTTGGGCAATTCATCGAGACTGCGAAGGCCGAAGTGATCGAGAAAAAAATGTGTCGTTTCGTAAAGTAGCGGACGGCCAGGGACTTCGGCGCGTCCGGCAATTTTCACGAGTCCGCGCTCCATTAATGTTTGCAGCACGCCGTCAATATTCACGCCGCGCACCGCTTCGACATCGGCGCGCGTGATGGGCTGGCGATAGGCAATGATTGCGAGCGTCTCCAGCGCGGGCGCGCTCAGGCGTGCAGGCTTGGGCACGGGAAAAAGCTGGCGCACCCATTTCGCAAACGCGGGATCGCTGGCGAGCTGCCAGCCATCTGCTTTTTCGATCAGTTGAAAGGCGCGCTGCTGTTGGACGTACTCCATTTTGAGTTGCTCGAGCGCCGCAGCAATCTCCGCTTCACTCACGCGGGCAAGTTCACTGGACGGAGGTTCGCTTTCAGCTTCTCCGCCCTTTATAACCGCCGAGATTTCGCGGATCGAGAGCGACTTTTGCGCGCTGAAGAGGAGCGCTTCGATTATCTTCTCCAAGATCATAAACACAAAAACGGATGTCATCCTGAGCCGAGTGAAAAATCTCACGCTCGAAGTTTTCGATACGCAGACTTCATTGCGTGACCCACGATCATTTGAGGTCCCTCACTTCGTTCGGGATGACAGCGCGTTTTTAGGCATTATGTTGAATCCATTCCGATGGCGCTTTGAATCGCCTCCGCGATTCGGTCCGCGTGTTTGTCGATCTTGTCGAACTCGCGCCCTTCAATCAGCAGCCGGAGCTTAGGTTCAGTGCCGGAATAACGCAGAAGCACACGACCCTGACCCGCCAGGTCGCGTTCGACTTCATCGCGTAGTTTCATGACGTCGCGCAGTTGCTCAAGAGGAGGCTTTGATTTGACCGCTAAATTGCGCTGAGCCTGCGGATATTTCTTCAAACAGGTTTTCAGCTTGCTCAACGGCTGCCCGCTCTGGTGCATGATGCGCAAAATCTGAAGCGCGCTGATGATGCCGTCACCCGTGGTGGTGAAATCGCGAAAGATGACGTGACCGCTTTGCTCGCCGCCTAGGTTGAGATTTTTTTTCATCATTTCTTCGATCACGTAGCGATCGCCCACCTTCGTCCGGATCACTTTGCCGCCGTGCGCAGCAACGGTCTCATCCAGACCAAAATTGCTCATTACCGTCGCCACGACCGTGTTCTGCGTGAGCCGGCCCGCGGGCAAAAGATCGAGAGCCGCTATGGCGAGAACCTCGTCGCCATCGACAATTTCGGCGTTCTCGTCGCAAAGCAAGACGCGGTCAGCGTCGCCGTCATGAGTAATTCCAACATCTGCGCCGCTCAGCTTAACGATGCGCTGAATTTCTTCCGGATGTACGCTGCCGCAGCCATCGTTGATGTTCATGCCGTTCGGCTGGTTGTGCGCGAGAGCTACATCCGCACCTAGTTCGCGCAAAACGCACGGGGTCGATTTATAAGCCGCGCCATTTGCCACATCGACAGCGACGCGCATCTCCTCCAGCGACATCCCGCGGGGGAAACTTGCTTTTGCAAACTCGACATAACGGCCGAGCGCGTCATCGATACGCGTGGCGCGTCCTATTTTGTTTGCCGTCGGCCGGACGGAATCGATCTCGCCGTTAAAAACGAGCTGCTCGATTTTTTCCTCGATCTGATCGTCCAGCTTGTAACCGTCGTGCCGGAAAAATTTGATGCCGTTGTCCTGATAAGGATTGTGCGAAGCGGAAAGGACGATGCCGGCGTCCGCGCGCAGCGAGCGCGTGATATATGCAACGCCGGGCGTCGGCAACGGTCCGATGACAAGAACATCCACTCCGAGTGAGGTGATTCCCGCCACGAGCGCGTTCTCGAGCATGTAACCGGAAAGACGCGTATCTTTCCCGAGCACGATTTTCGGGCGTGCGCCTGCTGGCGTTCTGCGCGGATTCAGTTGGGCGAAGACATACGCCGCGGCGCGACCTAATTTCAATGCCGTCTCAGCCGTCACCGGCTCGACATTCGCGGTGCCGCGAACGCCGTCCGTCCCGAAAATTCTTTTCTGCTGAGTCACGGCCCTAATTGAAACGCGCAAACGCAGTTCGTAAACGGGAAACTTTTCTGTCGGACGCCATCGCAGAGATGGAACATTCTCTAATAACTTTAGGCTGATCTCTTGTCCGCACCCGCGCCTGCGGCTTTGGCTGATTTTTTGGCCAAATTCATTTCGTTGATTTTTCGGTGAAGCGTTCGTCGGCTAATGCCGAGTTTTTTGGCTGCGGCGGTAACGTTGCCGTTCGTTGCGGCCAGCGCTTGCAAGATCAATTTTTTCTCTGTCTCATGCAGATCAAGCGGGCTCGCTTTTTCGCCGAACGCCTCGGCAGCGGAAATACCGCGTGGCGATACCGCGCGGGCAGCTTGGCGAATGGCCATGGGCAGATCGCGCAGTGTAATTTTTGGTCCGGTCGCCATGACCACTCCGTGCTCGATTGCTGTGCGCAGTTCGCGAACGTTGCCAGGCCAATCGTAGGTGAGCAGCGCATCCATCGCGTCCGGCGTTAGATCGATAAGAGGTTTCTCGTTCGCCTCGCAGAAATGACGCAAAAATCCGCGGACCAGAATAGGAATATCTTCCTTGCGCTCGCGCAATGGCGGCATGGTGATGCGTACCACGTTCAGGCGAAAGAAAAGATCGTCGCGAAATTTTCCTTCGCGCACCAGTTGCTCCAGATTCTTGTTTGTGGCCGCGATCAAGCGGACATCTGCGCGCAATGGTTGATTGCCGCCCACGCGCTCGAAGGCGCGTTCTTCGCTGATTACGCGCAACAGTTTCACCTGCGTGCCCGGATCGATCTCTGCCACCTCATCCAGAAAAATGGTGCCGCCGTTGGCTTGCTCGAACCGGCCGATGCGGCGCTCATGCGCTCCGGTGAATGCCCCTTTCTCGTGCCCGAACAATTCGCTTTCGAGCAATTGCGGCGAGAGCGCGGCGCAATGCACAACCACAAACTTCGCCTTGTTGCGCCGGCTCAAATTGTGAATGGCGTGCGCGGCTAACTCTTTGCCGGTGCCGCTCTCGCCTTCGATCAGCACGTTGGCCGAAGAGGGCGCGACCTGCCGGATCGTGTCGAGCACTTCATGCAGCGCCGGCGAATCGCCCCAAATGTTTTCGAGTCCGTAACGCTCATCGACCTGCTCACGGAGCGCGCGATTTTCCTGCTCGAGTTTGCGAGCCTGCACCGCGCGCGCGATCAGCATTTCGACCTTGTCGAGATTAAGCGGCTTGGTAACAAAATCGTAGGCGCCGCGTTTCATCGCTTCGACCGCGACGTCGATCGAGCCATAAGCAGTCATCATGATGCAGATGGGAGCCCGCGGCATTTTCAAAGCGCGATCGATCAACTTCATTCCGTCGTCGCCACCGAGGCGCAGATCGGTCAGGAGCACCTCGATCTGCTCGCGTTCGAGGACGTTCATCGCGCCAGCGACATCAGCAGCGACATACACATCGTAATTGTTCTCCAGCAACCGCCGGAGCCCATCGCGCGTATGCTTCTCGTCATCGACGATGAGGATGGTGGGTTGAAGATTCATTGAGCGGTGCGGGACGCTAGATGCTAGATGCTAACTTTTCATCCAGGATCAAGTATCCACATCTGCGGTGTTGCAATGACGAAGCACGAGTGACGAAGGAGGAAACAAGCACGAAGGCCAGATGACAAAGAAAATAGTACAAGTCGTCACCATTTGATCATTCATCATTCCTTGGAGCTTCATAATTCGGATTTTGTCATTCAAAGTTGGCGTCCTCTTCGAAGTGCGCACAGATGAACCATGGTCAAAAGAAAATAGCGATGTAGGGGAAATGATGTATCATCGCGCCATGCACTGCCGAACGCTTGCTGGGTTTGTGTTGGCCCTTCTCCTGGCTGGAGCGATCCCGAACGCGTTCGGGGCTGAATTGACCGGTTCTGTCAATCCCAATGAAGCTTGGCGACTGGCGAGCGGAAATGGTGATATCGCCATCTACAGCCGCCCGCACCCGGGGTCACCGCTAAACGAGTTCAAGGCGATCGGCGCGATTGATGCGCCCACTTATGCCGTTCACGCGGTGATTGATGACTTCCTAAATTATCCAAAGTTTATGCCTTGCACGACCGAGTGCCGACTGATCAAACGTGAGGACGATTCAATCGTTGGGTACCAGCGGCTCTCGCCAAAAATTTGCGCGGACCGCGATTACACGCTGCGCGTCTGGAAGAAAGCGTGGCCTGCCTCCGATGGTTTCGTTTTTATGAGCTATTGGACGACGGCTAATGAACTCGGACCGTCAGAAAAGAAAGGCATAGTGCGCGTAAAAATTTGCAACGGCGGATGGCTGCTCGAGCCCGATGGCGCGACCAAAACGCGCGCGAGTTACTCCGTTTACACCGACGCTGGCGGAATGATTCCGGCATTCATCGCCAATCGCACCAGCCAGGTGGGAATAAGCAGGCTCTTCGCAGCGATCCGCAAGCAGGTCAAAAATCCAAAATATGCCGCCCGCCAATTCTAGAATCTGTAGGGGACGCTGGTAGCGTCCCAACGAAAATGGGAAGCTGCCAGCTTCCCCTCCAGCAGCTTTGCGGTTACAATGTCGTTCTTTGAGGATGGGTGACAGAGTGGTTGATTGTGCACGCCTGGAGAGCGTGTGTGCCAAATGGTATCGCGGGGTTCGAATTCCCCCATCCGCCAGCCTTCGATTGGAGTGAAGCGCAAGCGAAAGGCTGCCACGCCGGAGTTCAACGAAGGCGGGCTCAACGCTTCAACGATCGGGGTCTCGCTCAAAGCCTACCGGTTGGCGGGCCATTGATCTCTTGCTCTTATAATCGCGCTCTTGCTCGCCCCGATTAACTTTCGCGCCTCTCAATTACCTGCAGCTCCTGCCGCAGCTTGACCATGCTGCCGTTAGGCAGGACGCCGCGGAAATTCACGCTTGGATAAATCATGCAGTCGCGGCCGATGACCGAGCCTGGGTTGATCACAGCGTTGCAACCGATTTCCGTCCGATCGCCGACGATCGCGCCAAATTTTCTGAGCCCGGTGGGGATGTTGCCATCAGGTGTCACGACCGCGATTTCGCTATGATCGAGTTTCACATTTGAAAGAATCACGCCCGCGCCGAGGTGAGCGTGATGACCGAGGATGGAGTCGCCCACGTAATTAAAATGCGGCACCTGCACGGCGTCGAACAGAATGCAATTTTTGAATTCGCACGAGTTCCCCATCACCACACCATCGCCAGCGATCACGTTCTCACGCACGTAACAGCCACTTCGGATATGGCAATTTTCACCGATCCATGCCGGACCTTTTAATACCGCGCCTTGCTCGACGATTGTTCCCTTGCCCACAAAGACATGATTGCTAATGAAAGGTTTGCCCACCAGTTCGCCCAGGACGCCTGGCCTCAAACGAAATTGCAGATAACTCGCGATTTG
>WNFY01008740.1_pt1 | contig 15590 bp, 15 predicted proteins | sample 5400091 | NCBI WGS metagenome assembly WNFY01 (sample SAMN13153364, study PRJNA577476) | soil metagenome | isolation source: 60 cm soil or saprolite under grassland replicate 1 | place: USA:California | collected 2016-06-15 | reverse complement strand
TTCATCGAACTGATCCTGCCCAAATTCAGGATTTGCTTCCCGGAAATCCGACCAGGTATGAATGTAGTTGAGCATCAGCTTGAGATCGTCGCCGTGGATGTAGTAGTTCAAGCCGCCGGTAATGGACTGGATGCCGTCGTCGCCCTTTTGCCCGGGATTGAGGTGTTCCCAGCGGGCCACCATCTGAAGCTTCTTCGGGATCAGGAAATAGCCTCCCGTAATGTAGTATCCATCCGTGGTGAACTTGGAAAAGGCAGGCTCTGCACCGCGAGGGCGCACCCTTTCCTGAAGAAATTCACCGATTAGATCGAACGGACCTAATTTCAGCCACGCATCCGCGCCCCACGCCGTTCTTTCATCCGGGCCAGGGAGGCTAAAGGGCGAGAGCGAACCATCGTCATTGACCAGAAGGTTGGCCGTTGACGAGATAGTTGTGCCCGCCGCATCGCGGCTGGTGAAAACGTTGCCTCCCAGCTTGAGAAAGGATTCCTGACCAAGGATTTTGCCTTTGAACGGCATTAACTCCAGCCGGCCGACATACATGAACTCGTTGTTGTCGTTATTGGTAATGTTGCGTCCATTGCCGTTGAAAATGCCGGCGTAATAAGTCAGCAAATCCTTCTGCTCAGGCCAAACGTGCGTGAACGGTTTTCCCCAAAGTTGAATACCGATTTGCCGATCCGGCGTGATCGCGCCGGTGGGAAGGCTGCGCTCGGCAAAGTATAACGTAGTATCTGGAGTCAGCTGCTCCACACCGAATGGCGCTTTCCATTGACCGATCTTGATTTGTGCCTCGGGATATTGGTGCCAGTTGACGAAAATATCCGTGCCTGAGAACGCAGTGCGATTGGAGTTTAGCCCATCGCTTTGGCCAAAATCGCCTTCGATTTTGAAGTCGAATTGCTCCGCAAAATCACCGGTTAGATTGATCCGCGCCCGGCGTATGCGAAAACGATCTTTCAGCCCACTCTCGCCAAAGCGGCCCTCGAACGCAGAGACGTCGCCGTCTTCGAAATTCACCTGAATGAATCCGCCAAGCACCAGTTTCAATTCCGGTCCACGCTGCTGGACGTAAACCGGCGCTTTCTCTTCGACCACGGCTTTTTCGACATAGGTTTTCCCGTCATAAGTGACTTTCGTTTTCATCTTCCCTTCAGGGACAGCGGCAGTTTGCTTTTTTAAGCTGCTCACTTCGGCTTCCAGTTCCGCATTGCGCTTTTGCAGTTGTTCGACGGCGCGTTCGAGCTTCTCGAGTCGCTCGGCCTCGGAAGCAGTTGCCGCAGCGAGCGGTTGGACCGACGCTAGCAACAGTATTGAAACAACAACGCTGGTTTGTGAAAAACATTTCCTGATTGACATGATTTTTCTCCTACGTTGCCGCGCCTTTCACGCGGCCATTGTGTGACTGGCTCCCGCGGGACCCTGAAAATTGCTTAAATGCCTCCACTCTTGCCCTGCGGCGACTTGGCGGCTTGGACTTCGTAGATAAGATGGACGAAAGGGAGATCGAGCGGTGCAGGAAAGGCGGCGTGACCTTATCGCGACGATACTTGCGAAGTGTGATTCCGACAATGTCTGCGAGGGTGAAACGATCTAGCACTGTGCTGATGGCGTTCCGAACGTCGAACATCAACATGCGCAGGCCGCAGTGCACTTCGTCCGGGCAGGAGCAACGCGCGTAGGATGTCTGGCTAACGCACCGAATCGGCGCCAGTGGCCCATCAATCAACCGAATGACAGCGCCAAATTTTATCCGGCCCATCGGCCGCGCAAGAGAGTAACCGCCAAACTTTCCGCGTCTGCTCTTCACGTATCCCGCCGCTTTCAGCTGCGTAAAAATCTGCTCAAGGAATTTGATGGGTAGTTTTTCTTTTGTAGCCAGCTCGCTTACCTGAAGCATCGGCCAGCCGAGTTCAGAGGCGATGCCGAGATCGATAAGAGCTCGGAGCGCATATTCGCCACGTTTAGAAAGTTTCATGGGTCGGCCTTATGGTTTTCATGTTTTCGTCTTTCCTCCATTCATTACGTGTATGTCGACCAAAATAATATGGTTTAGATCCCCCTACTATTTTAGTAGGAAATACAATGCAAGTATTTTTTTGTAAATTTTTTTCAACGCCCAGCCATCCTGTTTTTGAACGGCGCTCGATTGGGAGTGATGTCCCTGCTTTGCACTCCCCGTATTTTCAGATTCTTGCTATTCGCAGACCGGGATCGGCCAAGAGGAAACACGACCAGCCGCCGCAACCGACCCCTCGATTTAGGTCTGTGGCCCCGGAATCCTCAGCAGTTATAGCCGAACCGAGGATGGAGCTCCCTCAACGCGTCCGCGGCATATTTCTGGTCGTCGGTTGAAAGATACTCCCGATAGCCCCCTACTTTTCCTCGCCGCACGTTGAATGATTCGAGATCGTTCATGTCGCGTGGCTGAAGGATCTTGGAGTCGAAAGCGCCTGCTGCTTCCAGTTTTTTCATGTTGCTGAACTCGGAGAACCGCAGCGCGGCATTCAAATGCTCCTGCGAGACTTTCTGTTCTCCAATGGCCGCCAGGACACGGCCAAAATGTTCCGCTGGGCGGCTGCGCAGATCTTCATAACGCACCAGTGTAACGTTTGGCCGATCGCCAAATTCAACCAGCCAGTCATTCATCGTTCGAACGATCTGTCCAATCCCCAAGAGTGGATCGCGCAACATTTTGCCTGCTGTTTTTGTCTTCACTTCGTCAGGCGCGTCTGCCGTTGGACGAGTGAGTTGAACGTAATGCGATACGAAGGCGTCCCTCGGATCGCGGACGAGCAGGATGATCCGCGTCCGCCGTATCTCGTTTGCAGGAATCAAATATTTGCCTCGGGCTCGATCCCACCACCGGCCCTTGGTGCGGTGCTCAAAAAGATCATGCGAATAGATCACGCGGGGAATTCGCGGGTCACCGTATTTGGTCAAGTCGAGAGAAAACGGGTGTTCATACCGCGCACAGAAGTAGGCCGACAAAAACGTGCGCAGCCACGTGCGGCCACTTTTTGGGATGGACACCACGATGGCATCGCTGCCGGTGAGTTCGGCGGCGCGGCTGCTCAGGTTAATTCGCCACGGTATCCCAACTGCCGATCGGCTTATGCCATACATGGTTTTTAATCTAGCTCCTGAGAAACATGCGTGCCCACTCGTTTAGCACCCACAAGTTCCAAAGTCGTTGGGCGTGATTTGCTCGACCGGTCTGATGCTCGTCCAAAAGTTGCGCCGCTGTGCGCTCATGGAGGAATGGAGTCAATGCTGGATGCAGCGGAAGTAATCCATCGCGGATCTGCTGCCGGGCCTCGTTGCGCCACCACTGGCCCAGTGGCACAGAAAACCCACGTTTCCGCGCACCGAGAACTTCCGGTGGCAGGTCGGTGGCGACAAGGTCCCGCAGCATCAGCTTGCTTTGCTTGCTGTTGACCTTCCAGGCTGCTGGCAGTCTGGCGCAGAGTTCCACCAGCTCCTGGTCCAGAAAGGGAGAACGCACTTCCAAGCTTCGCGACATGCTCGCGATGTCGAGTTTTACCAGCAATGAATCGGGAAGCGGTTGCGTGTTGTCCCAATGCAACATGCGCTTGAGCGGTTCCATTGTGTCGCCCCAAAATTCCGACACCAGGCCGCTAAGGAAATAATCGCTCTGCATTCTCAGGGTGCCGGTGGAGATGCGCCGATAGTTGCGTCCGGAAAAAAATTCACTCGAAAACAAACTGTGCGTCTCCGGCAGCACTCGCCGTCGCAGATTGCGCATGGCTTTGCTTCCGAGCGAGCCTTGTCCGCGCATCGATGCTAGAGTCCAGCGCTCTTTGAAGTCGGATGAAAACCAGGCTGAGGAATGATGCTGCCACTTCTTCAACCGATACTTCGGATAGCCAGCGAACGCTTCATCGCCGCCGTCGCCGCTCAACGCCACTTTTACGTGGCGCCGAGTGAGTTCGCAGACCAGCATCGTCGGGAGCGCGGATTTATCGGCAAATGGCTCGCCGTAGTATCTCACCACGTCGGGCAGGAGCTGCAACAGATCGGTGTTCCCGATCAGCACATGATGTTCGATGCCGAAGTGCCGCGCCGACGCCTGGGCGATGCTCGATTCATCATATTCCTTTTCTGAAAACCCAATAGTGAAAGCCTGCACCTTTTGTCCAAGACCGCGTACCAACCGGGCCAACAGCGCATTTGAATCGATTCCGCCGCTTAAGAGTAAACCGAGCGGCACGTCGCTGCGCAGGCGCAGGCGGAGACTTTCATCCAGTTTTGCCCGAACTTCATCGAGCGCTTCGCGGTAGCTGCATTGAACCTTGGGAGCGCCGCGAAAAGACCAATAGCGCTGGACCTTCGTTTCTCCCTCGCGCCAGATCAGATAATGAGCGGGTGGCAATCTTTTGATTTGCCTGACCATGGTTTGCGATCCCGGAACGAAGCCCAGCAGCAAATAAGCAGCTAACGCGTTCGGATTGATTTCCCACGACGCAAGGTTCTGGTTGAGGAGCGGCGCCAGTTCCGAACAGAAATACAGTCCCTGCCCGGCGGGGAGGTAATTAAGTGGCTTCTTGCCCAGCCGGTCTCGCGCCAGGAAAAGCGTCTTCTTGCGAGAATCCCAAAGCGCAAAACCGAACATCCCGCGCAGGAAACGGAGCATGTCGATGCCGTGCTCCTCGTAGAGATGGACAAGCGTTTCGGTATCACCGTATGTTTTGAACCGGTGCCCGCGTTCTTCCAAGCCTGCGCGCAACTCCAGATAATTATAAATCGCACCGTTGAAGACGACATGGACCGTTTCGTCTTCGTTAGAAATTGGCTGGTGGCTGCCGGCCAGGTCAATGATGCTGAGCCGCCGAACCGCCAAACCAACGCCTGGGTCCACGAAATAGCCTTCGTCATCCGGCCCGCGGTGCCGCAGCGCCTGCGCCACTTGCTGAAGGAACGCCCGACGATCAGGCCCGTCCTCCGAAGCGACGTAACCAGCAATCCCGCACACGAAGTGCCTTTTAGCTCCGGACGTTCGTGACGGGAAGCTGAATCGACGCGAGATGGCCTTGCTTGCCAATGCGGCGACGCGCGGTAGATTGTCCTCCTGGTTCGTTGGCCTCGTTAAAAACCGAACCAAAACAAATAAACGCAGATCACCAAGATCTCGCTCTCGCGGCTTAATTGACCGTGACGTTTGGAGTTGGACGCCTGCTACGGCGCCAAACGTGGACAGCAGGCTAATCAAACGGCGGAGCGACCGCGCCGGATGGTGAAGGGAATTCGTGGATGCTCGGGAGCCGGCAGTGTGTCGGTGCAACGTTCGGCTCCTTAAAACTTATCACCGGATAAACATGTAGATGTTTGCGTCGATAGCGACGAGGACAGGGGTTCAACTCCCCTCGCCTCCACTTTCATAGTAAAATCGGCTCAAACAATCGGCTGACTGACAACGAAACTGACAACAAGTCGACGGAAAACGGCCATTCCCGCGCCGGAAACCGGCCTAAAAACGATTTCGCCACTCCAACCCGGGTTAAGGGACAGCGGCTGAGGGACTCCGAGCGTTCTAGCGGCGCCCCGCGCAATGTTCGAACTACTGCCATTCAACACGTAGGGCAGGCCGCCTGTGATTGCACCTGAGATTCGACTTTGATAAAGAGAAGCGGCGATGCTCAGAGCTCTAATCGGTTTTCTCTGCTTGTGTTTCTCGACTTCCGCACAGGCGAAGCTGGGCGAAACCGTGCCGCAGCTCATAAAGCGTTTTGGAAGCAATTACACGATTGAATCTGACACCGCCGGGAAGAGATATAAATTCCGGTCAGACAAACTTCGCGTAGATGTGCTCGTTTCCGATGATGCGTCCATCGCTGAGACGTATTTTTCAGACAAGCCACTAACCGCTAGTGGCGAGCCGCCGAACGATATTGTCCGGGAAATTCTAAAGACGAATGTCCCCCAGAGTCGATGGTCAGAAACAGACGCTTCGCCTTTAGGAGCCGACTATGCCTTGCGGTCATCTGACCAGAAACATATCGCGTTTTTGAGATACAGGGGGCCGCAACCGGAAGGCTCAGTTTGGACGCTCACGATTGGCGAGCCAAAGATGCTCAGCAGTTGGTTTTCAACTGCCACGCCTTCACCCGTGACTTCTGAAGCGTCCCCGCTGGAGACACCAAAGCCCACACTGACACCTACTCCCAGAGCAACTACGGATGATTCATGGAGTGCACTTCAAAAGCAGCTTCAACATTTTCGTCGTCGAGAGGCGGACATTCCGGCACCGACTCCGATTTCCGGCGGGGAATCGAAATGGGAATATCAAGAACGACCGGACGAGATGGGGCGCGGCGTGATGAAATTCGCACACGTGGACTCCTTAACGACGCTCAATCTCGGGTTCCCATACCAAGGCCCGCAACTGATGAGGCTGGTTCTGCAAAGCAGCCCGCAGGACGGCAAGGGAGCTTACATCAAAGTCGATCATGGCAATTCCATATTCGCTACCCGCACAGCAAATTTACGATTCGATTCGACAAAGGTAAGCTGCATACCTTCCCCTTCGACTCTTCAGATGATGGCAGGTCGAATCTAGCCATCCTCGGTGATAATCAGTACGATCGGTTTATTGCCCTGCTGCGTAAGGCGAAGACGATGGACATTGAAGTGGACTTCTACGGAGAAGGCTCACAGGTCGTGACCTTCGACGTCCACGGGCTGCAAGGATGGTGAACACAATCATGAGTGCTGTTGACATTGAAGCTGTGGAGTGGAGCGAACCGCGCACAGCCGCTCACACGATGCTGTGATTCAGGTTCACGATGAAGCAGGCAATGTGATCGGAACACACGAGCACGCTGGCGATTTCAAGGAATGGTGATCAACTTTCGTGCCGTGCGACTACCTAAGGTTAAGACGCTTGCGGAAGACTGGTTTGAACCTCAACTCGAGGAATGTCGAATAGCTTTTCCCCGCGCTGTCCAACGTAAGCTAGGTGATGCTGCTCGTCGCGGCATGGCGCACTCTCCACCGACTTATGGGGAAGTCGAAATTCTGGCCGAGAAGGAAGTCGAACGCTGCGGCCAAATCTTTCTTGCCGGTTACAAACAAGCATTCGAGGCTGTTTCCAACCCCATTCGTTCAGCCACGCTTGCGCAAGTCAAACGTGATTTGGACACTCTCTTAACCAGCGAATCAGATCGGGTACTTAAAACGATTCAATATGTTCGCGAAGCGTGTCAACCAGTTCCGGCTAAGGATGCGGTTCAGTTGCGAGATCGAACGCAACGGAAACTTGTCGCGGAACTCGATTTGCTGGTCACAAGGTTAAACACCGACCGAGGTATTCGGAAAAACCTTATCGCGGCGCTGCTGGCGTTTCTGTTATTTATTTTTAGCTACCTGCCACAATGGGCAGCGTCAGTTTGGTCGCTTTTTTCGTCTCGGCCACTCATTCCCTACTTTATTGAAAAAATACCGACTTTGGGAAGGATTTTGGCTGCCTTTGACTGGGGTGTTGTCTCGATTGCGTTGCGCATTATTGGAGCCAGTTTGCTCCTATGGCTCCTGATACGAATGTTAAGACGGTACTACTCGCGTCGATAATCCCTTCCCGCTAGCCTGAGCTTTACAGTGCATAGCAATCCGTAATTGAATCTCTGATCATGCGTGACTTCTTTCGAGAATTTAACCGGGTAATGACACGCGGGTATATGATAATTCGTCCACGCCAACAACCTGATTCCGCGCGGGAACGAATCCGCGCACAAGTAATCATCGCGATTTTCTTGATCGCATTTTTCATCGCGTGTGTCGTGGCGATCTTGGAAGCACTCAAATGAAGTCGACGCACTTGATTGCACGTTTACGAAATCCGACCGCGCAAAGATTATCGCGGCGTCCATCTGATCTCCGATACGCTGCCATTCGATCGCTTGTAGTACGGCGAGCCAAACGCGGTCAGCAATGCGGTTGGCTACGCCAAATTTCGCAGCCGTTCACATGATGCGGTGATTCGGGTTTACGACGAAGCTGGCAACGTGATTGAAACACATGAACAGACTGGCGAGTTCAAAGAGTGGTGAAGTCTTTTTTTCCATCGAGCAATTTCGGCTTGTTTCCGGGGGGTCTGAAACCGATAAACTCACTGTGATGTCCGGCTTCTGCCAAGCGTGTATTGACTCCTCGACACCAATCGCCGCTGGTCACAACATTACGTTCAACGGCATCGGAGGTATGTTTTACGGCACGAGTGATCGATGCGAAACCTGTGGCTCCGTGATTTGATCGCAGTGGTTTTGTCTGCTTTTCATTCCGATCTTTCGGGTTGGCCGATATCGTGTCAAGTACGTTGCACCGAACCGCTACCTTAGCCGGGAGCTCCCGCGGATCCGAAAACGTAACTCCGCGAAGACTCGTCATCGGATGCTAACTTGCCCAATTTGCGGCTGTTTGGGATTTCATCGGGAGGACTGCCCGGCTAGAGCCGAGAGGTAGGCCGGAAAAACCCAGTAATTAGAAGCAGGATTTCTCCACTGACTCCTCGTTAGGCGACTAGATTATGCGCGACATCGAAGGCATCGAACAAGTTTTGGAAGTCCTCGCGCCGCATTGGGAGGCTATTCACGCGGATTTCGATGTACACAATCAGCGATTCCTACAGCTCGCCAATGCAAATCACGATGTCATTGGTCGCGTGCTCAAAGCGCATCTCGTAGTCGAGAGTTTCCTGAACACCTTCTTGTCGTCGCACTACGGAATATCCGATCTCCCCGAAGCAAAGCTCTCGTTCTTTCAAAAAGCCAAGCTTCTACCAGATGGTGCGTCGAGCGCGGCTTTCGTGAAGCCCGGCATTCTCCAACTCAACGCAATTCGCAACAAGTTCGGGCACAACCTTGATTTTGAGATTAAACCAAGTGAAGGGTCGGCAATCTACGAAGTACTGTCGGTCGCGCGGAGCGGTTCCGAGTTCCCCTCGGCGGTTGATGCTATTGAGGCGTTCTCTCCGGTGGCTTGCGCATTCTTGTCAGTCCCACCGCCACATCTGCAGCAGTTATTCATGGAAGCATTCTCGCATGTGCATACAAAGACACGCGTCGCCTAACCATGCGAAGTTGCAAAACAGTACACAGTCACCATGACGCTCGATGCCGCGATTGCGTTACTGAGGTTTTGCTATCAAATTTAATATCATATGGACTTTTCGCCACCGGGAACAGTTCCAGCAACGGCCCCGCAAATGCGTTCATTAACCCTGCCCAGCATTTCTTGAACGGTCGGATGGCTCAAGACAGCGGCTGAGGAACTCCGAGGGTTTTAGCGGGCATTTGGCATCAGCGGGTTATTTTGTAATGTTTAGGCATGCCCGGAAATCTCATCAAGAAGGAGCTCTCAGGCTCCCTTTCTTTCCGAGGCGGAGTGCGAGGCGTGGCATATGGCGTGTCTAAATCAAAATGGTTTGCCAAGTTTCGATCGGAACCCAGCTTCTGTAGGCGTCTTGGCATCTGGGCGCAAAGGGTAATGTCTCTAAATAAGAAGTCGGATTCATATTCGGAGGCTGTCACAAATCCCGAGACTGGAGAAGTAATCCACCATCGCTCAGAGCTACTCAGCGAGCACACAGGTCATGGCTCGGCTCGACCCGTCAATCGTCCACCCCATTGAGCCACGCGGTCGCGACATTCCGCTTCCTAAATGCCGAATGATTCGGCACAATTCTCGCGTTAGGCGGTCATCACATCGCGCACCTTTTATGGAACATTTTGCTTGGCCAATGGCAGCGGTGGCGTTTGGAGTAATTTTCCTGCTGCTGTTTCGCGCGCAAATCGCGGGCTTTCTGACGCGAGTGAAATCCGTTGGTCGCCACGGCGTATCGACGCTTGCCTCTGCTGGCCAACGTTCAATCGAGCAGCAGGCTGATGCTCCTACGTCGAAAGAGGTTCAGGATTTATTGCAGAGCTTTGACTCACCGGCTTTGCTAGGGCAGGAGCGATTTTTGCTCGCCGACCTTGAGGCACGCAGGCTCGACAGCACCAGTGACACAACGAAGGTTCTAGTCCGACACCTCGCCAAGACTCGCTTGGTTTTAGGGTGCGAGTTGGTCTATCGCTTAATTTTTGGCAGTCAGATTGCACTCTTGAAAAGCATCAACACGCGGGGAGGTGGCATGCCCGAAGCCGACGCGCATCAGTTTTATCAGGCTGTTGCGAGCACCTATCCGGACATTTTCCCTGTCGACCAGCCAGAACCGTATCTGGGTTTTCTTGTTCGCCAAGGCCTGCTTTTTTCCCAAGACGGTCACTTTCTGATTACTGATTTCGGTCGGGAGTTTCTGGTTTGGCTCGCTCAGTCTGGCGCGCCCGAAAACAAGGGACTATGACGACGAACTACGCAAGGTTTCGCAGCCGATCACACGATGCTGTGATTCGCGTTTACGATAAAGCTGGCAACGTGATAGAAACGCAGGAGCAGGTGGGCCAGTTCCGCGAAGCGACATGAGCGAAGGGGGAAAAGAAATCGTAGAAAGAGGGCTACGAACTGTAGCCGCGGGAGTGCCGGTCGTTGGCGGATTGTTGGCGCAGGCTTGGAGCGAATACGAGGGCCATGTTCAATCTGAACGATTAGATGAATTTTTCGGTGAATTTGCCAAACGGTGTAAGCAACTGGAAGAACGGATTTTGAAAGTCGAAGAACACACCAAGACTCTCAGTGAATTTCCCGCCCTGATAGAGCGTGTCATCTACCAAGTCGAGCGTGAAACGTCTGAGAGAAAACGTCGAATGTATGCGGAAGCATTAGCCAAGAGCATGGCGGCAGGAGGTGAAATTTCGTTCGACGAGAAACTTACTTCGATCGACACGCTAGACCTTCTTACTGACATTGATATTAAAGTGTTAGGCTACTTCGTGCCCGGCTATCGGATTCAGGTTTCACAAATGCTGCCATCTGATGCACCGTGGAATCAATTAGCTGGACCTTTGGGAAAATTGGTCGTGTCGATTTCAAAGTTGGAGTCTCGCGGTCTGCTGTCTCAAACTTCGTCAGCGAACATCGTTTTCGGGTGGGAGGGCGACGCTGATCATTGGATTAATCGCTGGAGACGAAAAACGTTTGAAATTACGCCTTTTGGTAGAACTTTCGTAGAACTTGTCGGAGCGAAGCCGGAAAAGCTTTAGCGTTTGGACGACCGACCCGCGGCTTCGGGTCCCAGAAACGCCGTCAGCTTTTCATCCGCGCGCAACAACGAAACGCTTTCCGTCGTCGCGATGCGCGTCCGCAACAAAGATCGTTCGCCCGTTGGAATCCAGACGCGAACCGAATCACCAACGTTAGCGGGGCAATAGCGCTCGTGGATGCCAGCGGAGACGTGGCGGCGTCATGGAGTTTTGCGAAAATTCTAGAGCACTGGTCCCGCAAACACATGCAGGCTGCTTACGTTCCATCTCAATCTCCAATGTCCCAAATCAACACCGGCGGGTCGGCGGATTCCTTTTGAACAAGGGTCGCCGAAAGGAGCACTACGGGAGCAGACAAAAAGACCGATACGAGGCGCCGGCTTCCAAACAAATAAATGCCGAAACTCATGAAGACCGCACACGAATTGAGGCGACACTCTCAAACAAGCAATGAATTTCGCACAATAGCATTGCGAACTCGCAATTCGCTCCCACTAACTACAAAGTGAAATGATGCGGGACGCAATCACTCCCATGATGCAGCAGTATCAACGGCTGCGGAAAAGCATTCCAGCCGACACGCTTTTGCTGTTTCGTCTTGGGGATTTTTATGAGCTCTTCTTTGAAGACGCAAAAGAGGCGTCGGGATTGCTCAACGTTGCGCTGACCAAGCGCAACGGCGTTCCAATGTGCGGCGTTCCATACCATGCGGCGCAGAGTTATGTCGCCAAGCTGATCAAGGCAGGTCGCCGCGTCGCGATTTGCGATCAGACGAGCGAACCGCAACCGGGCAAAATCGTTTCGCGTGACATCACCCAGATCATCAGCGCAGGCACGGTAAGCGATCTCGATCTTCTCGAATCCAAACGGGCGAATTATCTCGGCGCCGTTTACATCAATGGCGGCGTGTTTGGCTTTGCATACGCGGACCTGAGCACGGGCGAGTTCCGACTGGCGCAAGCACACGATCGACAATCGCTACTCGATGAACTGGCGCGGGTCGGCCCCTCGGAAGTTCTCGTCAGCGATGAGCAGAAGCAGCAGTTCGCAGGCGTTACCGATGTGCTTGCGTACGACAGTTATGCGTTTCTAGCAGAGCAAGCGATTTTCACTTTGTGCGAGCATTTCAAAGTTAAATCGCTCGACGGCTTCGGCTGCGCGCAAATGCCCCAGGCAGTCGCCGCCGCGGGAGCAATCGTTCATTATCTGAAACATCAGCTTCGGCGTAAAATCGATCACCTCACGTCGTTGCGCTGCGATGCGCCCGCCCATTACGTCGTGCTCGATGCCGCCACGCAGATCAACCTCGAGCTGGTTGAATCGCGGAGAGCGCGGGACACCAGCTTGCTCGCGGTGCTGGATCGCACCGTTACCCCGATGGGCGGACGCAAATTGCGCGCGTGGATTTTGCAACCGCTGCGTGCTCTGGCTGAACTGGAGTGTCGCCAGCAAATGATCGCCGATTTGTTGCAGGAGCCCGATCTGCTTGGGTCGTTGCGTGCGTCACTCAAATCGATCCGCGATATTGAACGCGCGGCCGGGCGCTTGAGCCAGGCCTCAGGTAATGCGCGGGATCTTGTCGCGCTAAAAACGTCGCTTCAGCAAATCCCGAAGCTGAAAGCGGAGCTGCAAAAGCTAATCGAGCGAACTAGTTTTGGTAGGGCGCGACCAGAGCCTGCTCGCCTTGGCGAGGGCGCGCCGAAGATCGCGGGAGACGGCGGGCTAAATGCCAGTCCGGCTCGGACCGAGCCCGCCCTACCGGTACGCTTACAAAACGAAATCCGCGAGATGCCGGAGCTTGCCGAAAAACTGACGCGGGCAGTCGTGGACGATCCGCCCTTGGCGATGAAAGAAGGCGGAATTTTTCACGATGAATACAATGTCGATCTTGACGCATTGCGGCAGGCGTCGCGCGACGGAAAAAACTGGATCAGCCAATTACAGGAGCGCGAGATTGCTGCCACCGGGATCAAATCGCTCAAGGTGCGTTACAACTCGGTCTTCGGCTATTTCATCGAGGTGACGAAATCGAACCTCGCGAGCGTGCCCACCCATTACACGCGCAAACAGACGACTGTAGGCGGCGAACGTTTCATCACGCCGGAGCTAAAGGAAATGGAGGCGAAAATCCTCGGCTCAGACGAACGCGCGCGCCAGCTCGAATACCAGCTGTTCCAAAAACTGCGGGATGAGACGTTGCGCGAGCTGGAGCCAATCCAGCAAACTGCCGCTGCCATTGCGGTCTTGGACGTTATCTGCGCATTGGCAGAGACGGCGCGACTTTTCCGTTATTGCCGGCCAAAGCTGAACGACACCCTGCGGCTCGTGATTAAAGACGGGCGGCATCCCGTGCTCGATCAAAACCTGGTGGAAGAAAAGTTTGTGCCGAACGACACGTCGCTTGACGGGGAGAATATGCGGCTGGCCCTTGTCACCGGGCCGAATATGGCGGGGAAATCCCACCGAGCGAAGTCTGGTTATACTGGACGAGATCGGCCGCGGAACATCGACATTCGATGGACTCTCCATCGCGTGGAGCGTAGCCGAGTTTCTTCACGACAAGATCAAGGCGCGCACGCTGTTTGCCACGCATTATCACGAGCTAACCAAGCTCGCCGAGGAGCGCAGCGGTGTGTGCAATTTCAACGTGGCTGTGCGCGAATGGAACGATCAGATCATTTTTCTGCGCAAGATCGTCCCTGGCGGAGCGGACAAGAGCTACGGAATCCAGGTCGCGCGTTTGGCCGGTTTGCCGAAGGAAATTCTCGATCGCGCGAAGGACATTCTTTCGCACCTGGAAAAGCCCAATGGCGCTATTGAATCGCCGCCTGTCGGCAAATCGCGGCGGAAGAGAAAGCCTGCCGCGAAGCCTGACAAACCGCAGTTGGATTTGCTGTGAGATTATCTGGCGGTTCGATCCAGTGCTCCTAGCAATTGCGGCAGCGCTAGACGGAATCAGCTGATTCCGTCTTTTGGTGAAATTTCCTACTTTTCTTATATTTCGTCACCCCGGAACACGTTGCGCCGGCTGCAAGATCAAGCACTTTCTTTTTCCAAAATAGGGTTGTTCCACTTCAGCGCTTTGAATCGGGCGAAATCGGCGTCGGTGGTTTGCAGCACACAATTATGTTCAATAGCCAGGGCAGCCAGATGTGCGTCCGAAACAAGGTTACCGATTGCCTTTCCGTCGCGAAGCACGCGTTGGAAAATCGGCCAGTGTTCGTCCGTCGGATGAATGATGCGCATACATGGTTGTTCCAACCAGCTTTGGACACGTTCGATGGCTTCATTGATCGTGAGCGGGCGCTGGTGTAATCGCGCATTTGTGCCAATGCGAATGAAGCCGGTGAGCACCGGCCAGCACAAACAGACTGGCGCGGAGCTGCTAAGTTGTTCGTCCCACCATGTGCGCGCGGCATCATGATGTTCAGAAAGGCTGTCTTCGGCGTAGAGCAGCAGGTTCGCATCAACGAGGATCACGCGTGGTCTTCTCCTTCGGCACGGGCGAGCAATTCGCTGATATTGTCGTAATTAAGTCCTCCACGGAGCCCGAGTGGGCGTCCCTTAGTGCGGTATCGTTTGCCGGTTGGCGGTTTTAAAACTTCCTCCAACCCAATACGCAATGCCGCGTTGATCACATCTCTGAAAGGCTTGCGAAGTTTGGCCGCGCCTTTTTTTGCTTTTGCAGCCACGTCAGGATCAAGCGTCAGGGTGGTTCTCATTAAAACATCATGATGTCTCAAATCCTTATGTCAATAGGCGCCATCAAATTGCACAGATAGATTTCCCAGACATCCCGCGAGCCCTCGGCTTTGCATGCCGCGGTGCACCAAGGCCCATGGATTGGAAGCAGCGTTCGATCTCGGCCACCCTGTTCTCTAGCAATTTGTGATAACGGCACGCCATGCCAAGATTATAGCCATCAGTATTGCGCGGACATGCCTGTTAAAACCGAGAAAGAACTTAGCGAAACGCAGCGGAGTCATTGGCTGAAAGCCGTGGCGGCAATTGAGCTGCGCAATTTTGGCTACGCAATTTCGCTTTTGCAGGGAATCCTCAAACAGGAGCCGCAGTTCCTCACCGGCCGTCAACTCTTGCGGCGCGCTGAGGTGACGAAAAGCAAATCGGCAAAGAAAAGCTTTTTCAATATCTCGACCGCGCCGATAGCCATCATGAAAGCGCAGCGAGAAATCAAAAAGGACCCAAAACACGCGGTCGAAATGCTAGAGAAAGTTTTGGAGGAAGAACCTTACAATCGGCAGGCAAATCTGGTTTTGAAGGAAGCTGCGCTGGCGGCGGGCTGGCCGGAGATTGCGGTGTTCGCGTTGCGAACGTTGCTCGAAGAAAATCCACGCGACGTCAAAGTGCTGCACGAGCTCGGACGCTTGTATCACGAACTTGGAGAAAGCGACGGGGCAGTGGAAATCTACAATC
>WNFY01007916.1_pt1 | contig 15605 bp, 11 predicted proteins | sample 5400091 | NCBI WGS metagenome assembly WNFY01 (sample SAMN13153364, study PRJNA577476) | soil metagenome | isolation source: 60 cm soil or saprolite under grassland replicate 1 | place: USA:California | collected 2016-06-15 | reverse complement strand
CCCGGCAACGGATTTCGGGTCGCTACGCTGCTTTCTTTTGATTCGATTTGTCGGCCAGCGCGCTCTTTGCTTGATCGACAATCGACTTGAAGGCGGCTTCATCGGTGACCGCGAGATCGGAGAGAATCTTGCGATCGAGGCCGATGCCGGCCGCCTTCAACCCTTCTGCGAAACGGCTGTAAGTCATGCCGTTGGCCCGCGCGGCGGCATTAAGACGCTGGATCCAAAGATAGCGAAATGTGCGTTTGCGCGTTTTACGATCACGATAGGCCCAATACTGGCCTTTCATGGTCGCGTCTTTGGCGTAACGGAAAAGTTTCGAACGGCGTCCGCGGTAACCTTTGGCTTTCTTCAGGACGCGCTTGCGCCGCTCCCGGCTGGCCGGGGCGTTGGTGGCTCTTGGCATTTTGTTTTGTCCCGCCTTTGCGGGACTCCTCGTTCAGCGAGCTGTTTGTTCATTGTCGATCTTTCCGACCTCGCCGCTGATTTGGTCCCGCTGGGCGGGACCAGGTGGAAAGATGCTTCCGATGGTTTGTCGCGATCTGAAAAATAGGTGGCTAGTTGAAAATGACAACGGCTTTTCGCACGCTGAAAATTTTTCCGTTTGGCCGTAAGTTGCGGGCATCGTAAAATCAAACGCATGCATTGGCTCGGACGCCATCGATTGCCGATCCTCGGTGCGATTTGCGCTTTCTGGACGCTGCTGGTGCTGAGTTTACACTTCGCTCAAGGCCTTCCGTTTTTTTCCACGCTTTGGCGGAGCGAGCAAAGCTTTGAAGATTTACTTCAGCGGGAAGGTCGAAAGACCGCCACGCATTCGGATTTCGTTTTTCTCGGCATCGATCAAAGCACGCTGCAGTTGCCGCCGTTAACACCCGATGAGCTGGCGAATAATCGAGCTTTCCAATTAATGACCGAGCGACCGTTCCCGTGGTCGCGCGAAGTTTGGGCGCTGCTGCTCGACCGATTGCTCGGCGCGGGCGCGCGCGTGGTGATGTTCGATATGATTTTCGATCAGCCAAACGACGGCGATGCGGCGTTTCATGACGCGCTTGAGCGTTACCGCGATCGCGTCGTTCTCGGGGCCAACTTCGACATGCAAAATGCCAGCCAGGCAGTCCTGCCAAATTCGCAATTAATTCCTGCGCCCCAGCTGGCTGACAATCGCGTGGGTTACGTGATTATTTTTGAGGACCCTCTCGATCAAAAAATCCGGAGCATTCGCTACACAATTACGGATCGCCAACTTGCCGGTCTGCCACCGCATCCGAGCCAGGAGGTCTATGAATCGCTTTCGGCCCGCGCCCTCGAGAAACTTGGCCACGCCCAAGATGTGCCGCGCGATTTGCAAGCCCACCAGATTCGCTTTAGCGCGCCAGACGTTTTTCGCGCGCGGCCCCTTTATGAAGTTTTCGATCCGAAATTCTGGCACGCGAACTATGCCGACGGCGATTTCTTCAAAAACAAGGTCGTGATCGTTGGATCGTCCGCGCAGGTAGCGCACGACGTTTCCGCAACACCGCTGGGTCTGGATACGCCGGGCCCGACGTTGCATCTCCACGCCATCGCGGCAGCTCTCGATCACGAGTTTCTGCGCGCGACGCCGCTTTCGCTCGATTACGCCATGGTTTGCGGAGCTGGCGTGCTGGCATGGACGCTGATCGCGTTCGTGCGGCGGCCGCTCATTTGTTTGATTGCATTGTTTGCAATCAGCGCGGCGTATCTCGGGCTGGCGCGGATTCTTTACGACCAATTTGGCGTGCTCGCGATGGTCGTACCGACCCTGAGCACCTTCTTGAGCAGCGGACTTTTTGGATTGGGATTCGAATACACGCTGGAACGCCTGGAAAAGCTGCGCACGCGTCGCATGCTCGAACGTTACGTCTCCAAAAATCTGGTGAAGGAAATTCTCGATAACCCGGGCAGCTACTACAGTTCGATGCTCGGTTCCCGTAAACCGGTGACCGTGCTTTTTTCGGACCTCATCGGGTTCACGAGCCTGACCGAGCGCGCTGATCCGGTCGTGCTGGTCAAACAGCTCAATGAATATTTGAGCCGGATGGTGGCCGGCGTTTTCGAGAACGACGGGACGCTCGATAAATTTATCGGCGACGCCATCATGGCGGTGTGGGGAAATGTGAGCAGCCGCGGCGCGGTCGAAGATGCGAAAGCGGCCGTGCGCACGGCACTGGCGATGCGACGCGAGCTGGTAACGTTAAATGAAAACTGGCGGTCGCGGGGGATGACCGAGCTCGGCTTCGGTGTCGGTATCAATCATGGCGACGCGGTTGTCGGCAACATTGGATCCTACGAACCGCATGAACGGCTCGATCCGACGGTCATTGGCGATGCGGTTAATCTCGCATCGCGTCTGGAAGCCTTAACTCGGATTTACGGCGTTGATATTCTGCTCGGAGAAGCGGTTTGTGATTTGGTGCGCGGCGATTTTCACCTGCGCACCGTCGCGCGCGCGCAGGTCAAAGGGAAAACAGAACCGGTCGATGTTTGCACGCTGATCGCGGCGCGCAACGAAGATGCCGATCTTGAATTTTTGCGCTGGCTGGAGTCGTACGAAGAAGGCATCCGAAAGTTTCGCGAGCGCGATTTTGCGCAGGCCAAGATTCTCTTTTCCCGCTTCCTCGAATTCTATCCCGAAGATTCGCTGGCGAAGATGTACCTCGAGCGCGCACTTGAATACGAACAAAAACCTCCGGATGAAGCCTGGAACGCGGTCGAGGTATTCACGAAGAAGTGATGGTAGCGCCGGCGCCGGCGCGTGCACGTTTGAACTCTGCGAGTTTAGCTTGGTCGCGCTGGTGAAGCATTTTTTCCGAATTAAGCTGACCTAAGGACTTACGGGAGGCGAATCGGGCGCGATGCCCGCTGCCCGTGGTCTTTGAGTGCAAGCGCAAAGCCATTTTGGGCATAGCGTGCGCCGTCTGGCCCCGATTTTCGCAGCCCTGATGTCAAAAGAACGTTAATTCTGCTTGACCCGGAAATATTAAAGCCTCAGAAAAGCCTCTAAATTTCATGGCCTTTTTTCGAAATTTCTTCCGGGATGGCCTCCCGCTCGTATGCGCTGCGACCCTGATTCTCGCAAGTCAACCAACCGAGGGCCAAGTACCGTCCGGTCAGACGCAAGACCGCGCGCAGTTATTGGGCGGCCAAGCCAACCCAACGGTCCCAAACGTTACGCCCAGCGGCGAAAATCAAGGTTACGCGGTCGCGAGTCCAAATGAGAAAGACATCGGCGAGCAGCAGATCTTGAAGCGGATGGAGGAATATAGGCCGTTCACGGTTTCGGTTTACTCTCCCTTTTTCTGGACCTCGAACGTCGCGCTTGTCAGCAGCGGTGAAGAGGATGATTTCGTCGTCGCTCCCGGGGTCACTTTGCTGTATCAGCCGCGCATCACCAAGACGTTCTACGGGGAAATCGGGGTCGTGCAGCAGTTCTTCCTCTACGACCGCTTCAGCGAACTGAATTTTAGCAGCTTCGATGCCGTCGCCGGAGTAGTTTATTACTTGCCGCAGTTTCACAACCTGAGCCTCCGCGCGCGTTACGACTACAATCGTCTCACGGATATTGATCATTTCGACGAGTTCTTCGTCAATCATTCCATCATTTTAAACGCGGACCTGCCGTTTCGGATCGGCCGGGCCCAGCAGGTCTTCGCCGGCGTCGCCCTGAACCTGAGCTTTTACGCGAATCCCGACCCACCGCGACGAAATGACTATTCGTTCTACCTGGGCTACGATGTTGCTTTGAGCCGCTCTTTTTCGATCGACGCCACAGCTCGGGTGGCCGTGCGCGATTATTATGCCGGCGATCGAACCGACGTGAGCGAAATACTTTCTCTGAGCGCGAACTATCGGATCCGGGATTGGCTCATCCTGAGCGCACTTAGCTCTTTCGCCTGGAATCAGTCAAATCATAGCGTCTTCGATTACAGCGTCGCTAACGTTGGCGGCGGTGTAGCGCTGACGGTGAAGTTTTAACGCCCCATGAACAATTGTTCGGCGCCCCGAGCAGCGGAAATCTTAGGGTGCGGTTTGTTCGCTTCTCTTCTGCTAACCGCCACCTCTTTAAATGCCGCGCTATCTAAAGAACCGCGCGTTACGCGAGTGGTGAACGACGTTAAGCTTTTCGCGCCGCAAGCGGCGCCGCACCCGGCCGCAGTCAGCGACAGTGTTCGCGATGGGGATGCTATCCGCACCGGTGCCGCCTCACGGAGCGAATTGACCTTTGCAGAGCAAACGATTGTGCGTCCAGGCGCGACTGGCATAATCGAGCGTCACGCCCAGTTCTACATCAAGGTCCTTGTCCTGGAAGGGACGGTCCGTTGTTATTTGGCAAATCAAATCGGTGAATCGCTCCTGGTGCAGCCCGGGCAAATTCTGATTACAAAGCCAGACGTCACCGCCCTCCCGGACCCGGCGCATTTTGACATCGCACGAGCGATGAAGACGTGCCTGCTGATCCACGAGTTTCAACCTCTCCTCAGTCAACGCTTGATCGAGTCCGAAGAACAGAAGCAACTAAATCTCATAACTAAGGGCACCTATATCCCCTCGAACCTCGTCATCGTCGGGCGCGGCACGCTCCTCAGTCTTGATAATCCAACACCGCCGCCGCCCTCAAAGCCACAAACGAATACCGGCGACTAGTCTCACGCACTCTAAATTTTAACTGATGCAAAACTGATAGTAAACCAGCCGACATCGGCGCCGTTCCTTATGACTAACATTCCAGTAATGAAAAAACTATTCGGAAGGACCGCGCGAAGATTCATTGCGGTTGCGTCGGCTTTTACTTGTCTGATTGCTGTCGCTCCTTCGGTAGGCGCAGCGCAATTGAAGGAAGCGCGCGTCACCCAGGTAGTGAATGACGTTAAACTGCTGCTGCAACAAGCGGCGCCGCGCCCGGCTGTGGTCAGCGATCTTGTCCGCCATGGCACCGCTGTTCGCACCGGCACGCAATCGCGCAGCGAATTGACTTTCGCCGATCTAACCATCACCCGCCTTGGCGCGAACACGATCTTCACTTTCGACGAAGGCACGCGGCAGATGAATCTTATCGATGGCGCGATTCTTTTTCAGGTGCCGAAAGGCACCGGCGGTTTGACAATCAAAACGGTTGCGGTCACCGCCGGAATTACCGGCACGACTGGCATCGGCGAATTTCATCCTGCCACCAGCAGGAACGCTCTTCCCTTCAGCAAGTGGCTTTGCCTGGAAGGGACGTTCCGTCTTATTTTGCCGAACGGTCAATCCGTCGAGGTGGGTCCAGGGAAAATGGTCACCACAGACGGCAAGAGCTTTTCGAAAGTGCTGAATTTTGACATTGGAAAACTAGTGAACAAGTCGCTCTTTTTCACCGGTTTCGACAAGCCGCTCGCCAGTTTGGATTTGATCGTCTTGGAAGAACAAAAGCAACTGGACCTACAACTGGCCAGCGGCTTAGTTGACACCACTACGCAGAATCCCCTCGATCTGACGAGGGTCGTTGACGTCATCTCCCAGGCAACCACGGCGATCGCGACCTCTACTTCGATGCCAACGACTCCGACTCCAACACCAATACCGACTCCGACTCCAACACCAATACCAACTCCGACTCCAACACCAATACCAACTCCGAGCAAGTTCGGGACACCGTCAGTAATCAGTTCACCGGTTCCTTATGTCATCACAAGCGGAACGACTATTACTACCGATCCGACGATTACGACCAACGGCGTAACGGATTTCGGCAAAATTTATCGCGGCCCGTCAATCGACGGACCTTTCTCCGCTTGGGCTTTCGGGTCGACCTTACCTTTCGACACCGCGAGCGGATTCGACGCGCAAATCGACGAATCGGGCGCTGGCTTCAAGTTTACCTCACTGGAGTTGACCGGCGACCCGACGGTTTCGACGACAAACGGCGAGATCAATCTTGGTCTTATCGCCGTCAACGGGATTACCTCCGGTGGTCCCGGCGGAGTGCTCACTTTCGCCGGAATCAGCACACTGCTGCTCGCGACGCAAGACGGGCCGATCAATTTGGGATCCGAAATTTCGTTCTCCGGCCTTCATGGCATTATTTTTTACGCTCGTGGAGCGGGCGGGGACCTGACGCTGGCGTCGCCAATCCTCGGCACGACCAACTTGTCTCTCTATGCGGGTGGGAACATCACGTTCAATGCCGGAACTGATCTGACTCTCGGCGGGGATCTTTCTATCCAGGCAGGCGGCGGCAATATTTCAGTTTCTGAGAGTGGAAATATTACCATCGGCGGATCGCTTTCTGCCACGACAACCGTTGAGTCTGGCGTCACGCTCGGAACGGGTGCCAATATCACGCTAACCATCGGAGGGGATCTCACGACCGGGACTTCTCTCGAGGCAATCATCGATAACAGTAACGGCGGAACCATCAACAATGGCGGCAACATCACGCTCATGGTCGACGGCAGCGTTTCTACCCAGGGTCTTAGTCTGCTGGTTACAAACTACGCCGATGTCTTCGGTTTTCCCAGCAGCACCGTTGGCCATATCGGGACTGGCGGGAATATTTTTGTGACGACCGGAGGAAACCTTGCGACCGATTTCATTGGTGCCTTCATCGATAACCGTAACGGCGCATCGATCGATTCGGGTGCTACGATCTCTTTCAATATCGCCGGCGCTCTCACCACTCTGCACGATGCATCGAGTGGATTCAGCGAAGGGGAAAGTTTGGAGCTTTTAATCTCGAACCGGTTCGATACTATCCAGGGTGGGGTGATTGGCTCAGATGCCACGATCAGCCTGACTGCGGCCAGCGTTTCAATCGGGGGGATCTTAGATGCTTTTATCAGTAACAGGCCCGGCAGTATCGGCGGGAGCGCCATCATCAACTTCGGCATCTCCGGCGATCTCGCAGTTCAGGAGGACGCGCTGTTCACTATCTCGAACGAAGATCTCTTTAACACCGGTGCGGGTGGAACGATCAATTCGAATGCCACGATCAGCCTGAACGCGGCTAACATTTCCACGGGTGATTTCTTGGAGTTCTTCATCAACAACAGGGGTTCCCCAACGCTCGGCACTCCTGGCGGGATGATCGGCGGCGATGCCGCGATTAGCGTGAATTCGGGCAATATTTTCACCAGCGCCGCCGGCGAATTCTCTCTAGTGATCGGCAATCAGAAAGGAACGATTGGCTCGGATGCTACGATCGACGTGACCGCAGCCAACATTACTGCGAATTCTTTGCTTGCTGAGATCGATAACAGCAACGGCGGGACGATCAGCGGGGACGCTACCATCAACATGAGCGTTTCCGGCAGCGCTACCGTCGCCAGCGATGCCACCGTTGAGATTCTTGGCAGTGACGGCGCAGCGGCCGCTGCGATCAATTTCAATGGCGGCAGTTATGATGCCGGCGGGACATTCCTTGCCTTCACCGACGGAGATGGGACGATCACATTCAATAATGCCAGCGCTCACGCAGATGTGCTCAAAGTTGGCGCGCTCGGCACAAACGGTGTGCTCAATATCGGCGGCGGCAGCCTCTCGGCTGATACGACGTTGGAACTTTACGCGTCGGGCAGCAACGGTCAGCTCAAGTTCCTTTCCAACGTCACGCTCGGCGGCAACGGCGCAAAGATTCTGGCGGCTAATTCGGTCACCATTTTCGACAATGTGGTGGTGACCATCGGCGGCTCAAAGCCGGCCGATGTTTACACCGGCTTCACCGGTGAAATCCCGAACGCTAATTATACCGGCTTCGGCGGCAATGGCTCGACCACCGGTACGTTCGCGGGCGCAGGCGCGAATGATCCTCAACCGCTAAGCAGCGCGCCGCCATTCGGGCCGTCCTCGCCCGCGCCCACTAAGTCCCGCGTCGGAATCAATGTCAGCGATAGTGGGCAACTGCTTGCTCTGCTCGATGGTGCTGTTCCTGGTCCTGGTGGGAAGATCACGATTCCGGGTTCGAAGATCGCGAGTAATTGGAGAGATTCCAGTGGGATCAGTGCCGCTGGTCGCTTGAACGCAGGTCGTCGCGCGGCGGATATGCGGGACGCGCATTCGTTGCCGGGGAGGCGTTTGCCATAATGGACATGGATGCCTGGAGCGGATTACTCACGGGACGGCAGCGATTGTTGCGGCAAGCGGCAGCGTTCATGGCGGCTTGGGAAGCGAGCCCGCTCATCGGTGAGGGAGTTGGCGAAGCTGCGCCCGAACGCGGTTGATGCCGCCACGGCCGCTCGCAAGTGTGCCAGCGTTCTGACGCCAGGGCGGTAAGTTGATCATCGAAAAACGCAATTAAAATCGCGACCAGCGCAATCAATAAAACTGCGATGATGTCGCGGCTGCGGTGCGCGCCGGAGCCAATGATGCGACACGACGCCGGCCAGGGCTAACAGCCCAAGACTTCAATTTGGCACGTGGCGCCTTCTTTCCAGGTTGCACGATGTCTGCGTAAATCTGCGGATCATTACCTCTTAGTAGCCAAAGTCACCGACCCGGCGTAAAGAATTCCGCGTGACAAAAGAACCGCCGCGGCATTTTCATTTTCTTGGCATCTGCGGGATGGCAATGGGCTCGGTGGCGGCGGAATTGCGCGAACGCGGCTTCAGCGTGACTGGGTCCGACGAAAACATCTATCCGCCGATGTCGATCTTTCTCGAAAAGAAAGGAATCGCGCTTAAGGAAGGCTATCGCGCCGAAAATATTCCGGCCGATGTCGATATTGTCGTGGTCGGCAACGTGATCAAGCGCGGCAACCCGGAAGTGGAAGCGGTCCTGAACCGGAAACTTTTTTATCTCTCGCTGCCGGAAGTCTTGAAAAATTATTTCCTGCGCGGCCATCATAATCTCGTCGTCACCGGCACGCATGGCAAAACGACGACCACGGCGTTGCTCGCCTGGATCATGGAAAAGGCCGGACACAAGCCCGGTTATCTCGTCGGTGGACTCTCGAAAAATCTCGCACAAGGAGCGCGACTCAACCGTTCAAAATATTTCGTGATCGAAGGCGACGAATACGACAGCGCGTTCTTCGACAAGCGCTCGAAATTCATTCATTACCTGCCCGAATTGGTGATCGTAAACAACATCGAGTTCGATCACGCGGACATTTTTCACGATCTGGAAGAGGTCAAGCTGAGCTTCCGGCGCTTGCTCAACGTCGTTCCACAGAACGGCATGGTCTTACTCAACGGCGACGATCGCAATTGCGTGGAAGTGGCGAAAGATTGTCTCGCGCAGATGGTCGAGGTCGGTTTTTCGGAAAATTGCGCGCAGCGGATTCGCGAGGTGGCTTACTCATCGAGCGGCTCGCGCTTCAAACTTGGCGACGACAAATTCGAAATTTCGCTTATTGGCGAATTCAACGTGCGCAACGCGGCGATGGCGGTGACAGCGGCGCGCTTCTACGATGTGCCCAAAGCCAAGATCGACAATGCGCTGAAAAGTTTTTCGGGAATTGCGCGGCGACAAGAAGTGCGCGGCGAGGTGCGCGGGGTTAAAGTGGTGGACGATTTTGGACATCATCCCACGGCCATTGCACAAACCATCCAGGCGCTGCGCCATCGCTATCCCGGGCATCGCATTTGGGCCGTTTTTGAGCCGCGTTCGAACACGACACGGCGGGCCGTTTTCCAGCAACAACTGCCGGATGCGCTGCAACTGGCGGATGGCGTTTTCATCGCCCAAGTAGCGAAGCTCGAGCAAATTCCGGAAAAGGAGCGATTAAATCCGGAGTCGGTTGTCGCTGCAATTGCTAATTCCGGGCGGCCCGCATTTTACGAGGAGAACGCGGATGCAATCGTCGATCGAATCGTTCCGATGTTGCAGCCGAAGGATGTGGTGGTTGTTTTTAGCAATGGCGGCTTCGATAACATTCACGAGAAGTTGCTGAAGAAGTTACAAGGTTACAAAGGGCAAATGTTTTAACTTTGTAACTTCTTTAACGAATCACGAAGACGGCGCAGCCGCCGAAGTGTGATCGTGCACGATCCGCCAGCCTTCCGTCAGGTGCCGGCAGACAAGGGTGAACCGTCCGTGTGGCTTGTCGATCTTGCGTTTGAGCTGCCAACGCCCAATGACGATCGCCGCGCTCGGGCCAAGCGGAATGATTTCCAGGTCAGAGAACGTGAGCGTGCCCATTTTCTCGCGATCCGAATATTTTTTCTTGTAACGATTGCGGACTGTCTGCCAACCGCGCGTGACAGTGTCTTCGGAAACAAAGATTGTCGATCTTGAGCGGGCGTATCCACTCATGAATCCATCGATGTCGCCGCGATTCCAGGCTCGCTGCTGCACGTGAAGGATTTCGCAGATTTCCGCGGTCGGTTCCGCTGCCGCAGCGGCAGCGGAACCAAAAACAGTCGCACCCAAAATGAGCAACGAAATCCTTCGTAAGATCGACATTTTCTAACGCAATGCTGTCACATCTGTCGAGTTACGACGGCGATCTTCGTTTCTCATGGGCAAAGTGGATTAACGGTGGTATTGTCGATTAAGTAAATACGACCGTGCCAAAACTTTTTTGCGTAGCCGCGGCGGCCGCCGCCTCGGCTGCTGTTTTTCTTCACGCCGCGGATGGCGCGCCAAAACCTTTGCCAGCGGTTCCGGTGACCGCGCCGACTCCGGGTCGGAGCGCTCCGCCGGGCGCGCCGGATGTGGTGCCGAACATGCAATTTCCAAACAGCGACGTGCAGGATGTGCTGCATTTTTACGAACAGCTCACAGGCATAAAGCTGGTCATGGACAATACAGTCCAGGGCAAGGTCAACATTTTTATCAGCAAACCGGTGCCGCGCGAAGAAGCAATCAAGATCATTGAGATCAATTTACTGCTGAACGGTTTTTCTCTGGTTCCATCGGGCAACGACATCGTAAAGGTGATCGGCATCGCAAAAAATCCACGCACGGCAGGCGTGCCGGTTATTTCGGACCTGGCGGAAATTCCGCCCGGCGAACACGTCATCAGTTTTCTTTTTAAACTGCGCTACGCCGATCCACAGGAATTGGCGCAAGTGCTTGCCCAATACTTGCAGTCAACACAGGCCGCCTATACGTCGATCCTGGCGTTGCCGAAATCCTCCAGCCTTCTCGTCACGGAAGGTTCCAGCGCCATTCGCAGTGTCGCGCACATCATCGAGCAGATCGACATTCCACCGGCGGAAGTGGTGAGTGAGTTCATCAAACTGGAGCGGGCCGACGCGAGCAAAGTTGTCGATTTGCTGAAAGATATCTTCGAGAAGGGCGGTCAGCCTTCCGGTCCGACCGGAGTTCGTGGCGTGCGCGTGCCTGCACCTGTGCCGCAACCGGCGGAAGTCGAAGGCGAAGTTAGTGCGTTCGCCGCGCTGACGGAGGAATCAGTGGTGGTGGGCAAAATCAAGCTCACGGCCGATGTGCGCACCAACCGCATTCATGTCGTGACGCGGCCGATCAACATGCCCTTCATCCACAAGTTGATCGGGGAGTTTGACGCGAACGTTGAGTTCGCCAAGCCGGTCACGCGGGCGCTGAAGTACATTTCTGCGAGTGACGTGCTTCCGGTATTGGTCCAGGCATTGACCGAACCCGGCGCCGCGGCTCAAGGCGCAGCAGAAGGCGCAGCGCCAGGTGCTAGCCCAACGCAACCGCGCCGCACGACTGTAGCAACGGCCGCTAATCCCGCGACTGGGACAGTCGCGAGCACTTCAAGTACTTCGACCGGAAGCACGCTCAACATTTCGGAAGAGCTCGAGACGCAAGCGGTCGATACGACCCCGAAAGCGGTCACGGTTGGCAACGCCAAGATCATCGCTGACCAGCGGGCCAACACCATCATCGTCTTGGGCAACCGCGAAGTGGTCGTGAAAGTGGGGAAGATCCTCGATGAAATGGATGTGAAAGCGCCGCAGGTCGCGCTCAGCACGGTGATCGGGGAATTGACGCTGAACAGCGATGAAGAATTCGGCGTCGATTATTTCCTCCGGGCGAACAAAAAGGTCGTGGGCACAACAAACTTTACTGGCATTCCTCCATTCGCTGGGGGCGGCACCACCACCACCACCATCAATCCCTCCCCTTCGCCGCCAACAGTTACAACCACGGGTGGAAACATCTTCAACCCTGGGCAAGGACTTGTCAGTTTCACGCAGCTGGCAACGAACGCCGCCAGTGGAGCAAACGTCTATCTCGCCGCCGGAAACACACTCGCGTCCGTCGTTCATGTGCTCAACTCGACTGGACGTTTCCGCGTGATCTCGCGACCGATGGTTTTCACGAGCAACAATAAAAAAGCCATCATCGCTTCAGGGACAGAGATTCCAGTTCCCGTCAATACACTAAGCAACGCAACAACGACTACTACCGGCGTCGCCGCCGTGGCTTCCAACATTGAGTTCAAAAAAGTGGCGCTGCAACTCGAGGTCGTGCCGCTGATTAACTCGGACAAGGAAGTGTCGCTCGATATTTTGCAGAAGATCGACAGCCTCGCGGGATCTACAACGATCGATGGAAATTCGATTCCGAACATCGCCACTCGTTACATTCGAACAAATGTTTCCGCAGCAAATGGATCGACAATTGTGCTGGGCGGTTTGATTACCGATAGCAAAACGAAGAATATTTCCGGCATTCCGATTCTCGATCGCATCCCATACATTGGGGCCCTCTTCCGCAGTACAACCAACAGCAAGATGCGGACTGAACTAATCATTTTGATGCGCCCCGAAGTGACGCTGACAAAGCTCGATCTGTATCGGCTGCGCCAGAAATCGGAGGATAGAACACATTTTGGACCTGAAATTGATCAGGATGATTGCCCGGACTGTCCAAAGACGGGCGACGGGAAGCAATTACCACCACCCGATTTGCCATCGGTGAAAGACGTCATAAAAAGCGGCGAATGATCTCTGTATGAAAAAGGTTATTCTGATCGCGCTCGCAATTGGATCGAGTGCCGTTTTCGGGCAAGCGTCGGACGATCCGTTCCTTCATTCCAGTGATACTTTGGCGCCGCGTGATGAATGGGGCCTGCTGCACCAAATGCCCGCGCCTAATGCCACGGATTTCGAGCCACGCTATCACTGGCGTCCGCTTTATTATTTGGAGTCCGGTCAGGAACTGATCGCGCAGCCCGCCTACGTGGGTGCATTGCAACGCGATTTGCGCCGGCTTGGCTATTATTGCGGCGCGATTAACGGCGTTTTTTCTCCCGACGTAAGTGAGGCCATCGCGCGGCTTCAAAAAAATTACTCGATGCGGGTGACTGGTAGATTGACGATCCCCGTTCGACGCGCTCTGCGCCTGCCCTAAGATCCCAATATGAACCCGACGGCCAGTCAGTCCGTGATCGATCTCTTGCTCGCCAGCGGTGTGCCGTCGCGGGAGGAAGCGGCGCAGCTCGCCCAGAATCTCAACGGCGGTTCATGGACGAGCCAGGTGCTCGATTCTGGAAAAGTGGACGAGCAGCGCTTTCTCAGCGTGATCGGAAATTTCTTTCGCGTGCCGGTTGTCTCGATTGATCCGAAGAGGAAACTTCGGTCGTGCTCGCGACCTACGATCTTTTCAATTCTGTCGGCCGCCAGCTCGTGTCGCAGCTCTTGAAAAAGCCGGCCGAATGGGTGCTCGTGCCGCGCGCCCAGCTTCTGCGCGCGATGAAAACTCTTTATGGCGTCGGCGCCGAAACGTTCGACGAGATTCTTAAAACTAATCGCTCGTTCGAGATCTTGCAGGACGCCGAGACTAGCACCGACCTTACCGCGGACGATCCGGAGGCTTCGGTCGTCAAGTTTGTCAATCAGATCATTCGCGAGGCGATCATCGAGCGCGCCACCGATATTCATGTGGAACCGCTCGAAAACGACCTGCGCATTCGTTATCGCATCGACGGAATCTTGCATGAAGTGGCCGTGCCGCCGCAGTTACGGCTGCTGCAATCCGCCATCATCTCGCGTTTGAAAGTGATGGCGCACATGGACATTGCCGAGCGGCGTCTGCCGCAGGATGGACGGATGAATTTGCACGCCAACAATCAAGAGATCGATGTGCGCGTCTCCACCATTCCGACCGTCAACGGTGAGTCGATCAGCTTGCGTCTCCTCAGCCGGAGCGAGCAACAGTTCGGTTTCGAGCGCCTCGACCTGAGCAAGAAACAGGAGCGTGTCATTCGCCATCTGCTCGCGCTACCCAACGGAATCATTTTGCTTACCGGCCCGACCGGCTGCGGAAAATCGACATCGCTTTATTGTTTTCTCTCCAGCATCAACTCCGTGCAGCGGCGTATCATTACCATCGAAGAACCGGTGGAATATCGGCTGCCGGGCGTTTCGCAGATCGACGTGAAGCCGGAGATCGATCTCACCTTTGCCAAAGGCCTGCGGCACATTTTGCGACAGGATCCGAACGTCGTGATGGTCGGCGAGATTCGCGACATCGAAACGGCGGACATCGCCATTCGCGCGGCCATGACCGGCCATCTTGTCTTCAGCACGCTCCACACCAACGACGCGGTCGGCGGCATCACGCGCTTGCTCGACATGGATGTCGAGCCGTTCCTGCTCGCGTCGGTCGTGAAATCCTTCATCGCGCAACGACTCGTGCGCACAATTTGTCCGGAGTGTGTCGAAATGGTCGAGTATCCCCCCGAATATTTGGCCGAGATTTCTTTTCCATCTGAGCTCGGCACAAAGTTTCGTCGCGGGCGCGGGTGCGACAGTTGTCGTCAGACTGGTTATCAAGGGCGCGCCGCGATTTATGAGATTTGCGTCGTGACCGAGCCGCTCAGAAAACTGATCATGCAAAAGCGCGATGGCGGCGAGCTCAAGCAATGTGCCATTGCCGAAGGAATGGAAACGCTTCGGCAGGACGGCTGGCGTCGGGTCGCACAAGGCAGAACGACTATCGAAGAAGTTGTGCGCGTCACGCAAACCGACGAAGTAATGGCGGAAACGACCGAAGAAGCCGAGCCGGTGGTGGCGAGCTGAGCGGCGCGGTCTACCACGCGGGACGCGTGCGCTACCCCGAGCCGCGCAGTTCGCGAATCGCTTCGGCGTAATCTTGCGTGTGAAAGATGGAGGTGCCGGCGACGAGGACGTTGGCGCCATTTTGGATCGACAATGGTGCGGTCTCAGCGTTGATGCCGCCGTCGACTTCGATGTCGATCTTGTGTTCGCGCGATTTGTTCCACTTGGCAGCGCATTTCACTTTTTCCATTTGCTCGGCGCGGAAAGATTGACCGCCGAAGCCGGGATGCACGGTCATGACGAGCAGGATATCGATCTTGTCGAGGAATGGATCGACTGACTCAAAGGGCGTGGCCGGATTCAAAGACAAACCGGCTCGACAGTCGTTTTCTCGAATTTGCCTCAAGGTTTTCTCAACATCGTGTTTGGCTTCCGGCTCGACATGAACCGTGATCGAGTTTGCGCCGGCTTCGACAAAACGCGGGACGTAATGATCGGCATGCTCGATCATCAAGTGCACATCGAGTGGCAGTTTGGTTTGCTTGCGCACAAGATCGACAATCGCCGGGCCGAAGGAAATGTTGTTGACGAAATGGCCGTCCATGATGTCGCAGTGAATCCAATCGGCGCCTGCTTTTTCGGTGGCGCGGACCTCATCAGCCAATTTTGAAAAATCGG
>WNFY01009640.1_pt1 | contig 15615 bp, 17 predicted proteins | sample 5400091 | NCBI WGS metagenome assembly WNFY01 (sample SAMN13153364, study PRJNA577476) | soil metagenome | isolation source: 60 cm soil or saprolite under grassland replicate 1 | place: USA:California | collected 2016-06-15 | reverse complement strand
TCCTCTTCGCCGGGGACTCGGGCTACGGCCCCCATTTTCGGGAGATCGCCGCGCGGCTGGGGCCGATCGATCTCGCGCTACTCCCCATCGGGGCGTACGAGCCGCGCTGGTTCATGAAAGACATCCACATGAATCCGGCGGAAGCCGTGCAGGCGCACCTCGATCTCGGCGCGCGCCGGAGCATCGCGATGCATTTCGGCACGTTTCAATTGACGCCGGAGGGAATCGAAGAGCCGGTTCGCGAATTGGCGAAGGCGGTGCGGCAGCGCGGCGTGCCGGTGGAGCAGTTCCGCACGGTGGACGTCGGGGAGTCGGTATCAGTGCGCCCAGGAGGACTCGAACCCCCAGCCTCTTGATCCGTAGTCAAGCGCTCTATCCAGTTGAGCTATGGGCGCGTAAGGCTCGGTGACAGAGAACAGTGTCAGACGCACAGACGCAGCGGTGGTGAACACTGAACAGTCGACAGGTAGGCCTACCTGACACCTCTCTTCTGTTCTCCTCTGTGCGTCTGCTGCGTCTGTGCGTCTAGCATACAGTGCGTCTGCTGCGTCTGTTACTGTTGGACTGTTCGCTAGCCTCACAGTGGGCGGTACTAGACTCGAACTAGTGACCTCCACGATGTCAACGTGGCGCTCTAACCAGCTGAGCTAACCGCCCGTGAACGACTAGACGCACAGGGAGCGGAGACAGACGCACAGACGCGGCAGTGGTGAACAGTGAATTAGACCGGAAGGAGGGCCTACTAACGCCCTTCTGTTCTCCCCTGTGCGTCTGCTGCGTCTGTGACCGTTCCCTGTGCGTCTAGCTTAAGTAGCGGGGGTGGGATTTGAACCCACGACCTCCGGGTTATGAGCCCGGCGAGCTACCAGACTGCTCCACCCCGCGTCGTTTTATCCGTCAATCCGTGCCCAGAGCGGGAAACGGGACTCGAACCCGCGACCCCAACCTTGGCAAGGTTGTGCTCTACCAACTGAGCTATTCCCGCGTGCGTCGCCAATCTAACCGCTCAGTGGGGCCCTTTGTACCGCCCCTGCGGCCCCACCCCTTTGCCGCCCCTGCCGCCCCCTGCCGCCCCGTTGAGTGGAGGCGAGGGGGATCGAACCCCTGACCTCGTGAATGCCATTCACGCGCTCTCCCAACTGAGCTACGCCCCCGTTATATTGGGCCCCGCAAAACGCGTTCCGGCGGGAACACGGCATCTTATCGGAGCGTTGTAGCGGTGTCAAGCGTTTTTGTGCCCTTACGCGAACTTTTCGGCCTGTATCCGGTATCACACGGTGATCCGGGACTATAGATATGCCTAAGCACATCCGACGGAAGAAGACCACCTCCCCCGCCCGGGCGAAGCCCCATGCGGCCGCGCGCGCTGCCCCGGCCGCCCCCCCGGCGAAGGCCGCCCCCGCCAAGAAGCGCGGGCGCCGGCGGGGTCTGCTCTCCGGTCTCGCGACCCATGAGCACGAGCGCGACATCCTCGACCAGTACCTCCACGAGGTGTCGAAGACGCCCCTCCTTACCCAGAAGGAGGAGATCGCGCTCGCCCGGAAGGTGCGCGCCGGCGACCAGGAGGCGATGCAGGAGCTGGTGAAGCGCAACCTGCGCTTCGTGATCTCGGTCGCCAAGAAGTACCAGAACCGGGGCCTGCCCCTCACCGACCTGATCGGGGAGGGGAACGTCGGGTTGCTCACGGCGGCCCGGAAGTTCGACCCGGACCAGGGCGTGAAGTTCATCTCCTACGCCGTGTGGTGGATCCGCCAGGCGATCCTGGCCGCCCTCGCGCGCCAGGGGCGCACCGTGCGGGTACCGTTGAACCGCACCGCCGACCTGTCGCGCATCGTCCGGACCGCCGAGTTCCTGCGCCAGACGCTGCGGCGCGAGCCCACGCCTGAGGAGATCTCCGACGCGACCAAGTTGTCGCTCGAGGTGGTGCAGTCGCTCGCCGCGCTCAACACGGGCGACGTGCGACTCGATGCGCCGCTCGATCCCGACGGCGACCGCTCGCTGATCGAGCGCTTCATCGCCGAGGACCTGCCCGATACGGAAGACCAGGCGATGGACCGGTTCCTGTCGGACGAAATCGAGCAGGCGCTGAACACGTTGCAGCGACGTGACGCCAAGGTGTTGCGTCTCTACTTCGGTCTGGACGGCGGCCGCGAGCACACCCTCGAGGAGATCGGCGGCATGCTGGGCGTGACGCGCGAGCGGGTGCGCCAGCTGCGGGACCGCGCCCTCAAGCGGCTGCGGGATGGCGAAGTTGGGAAGGCGCTGGCGAGTTTCGCAGCCTAAGACGTTCCACGACGCCACGACGCCAGGTTGCACGAGGTGGCCGGCACGAATCAGCGCCGGCCACTTTCGTTATTCGGGCAACGTGGCGTCGTGCAACGTGGCGTCGTAGTTTAGGCCCGTGATCGAGCGGATCGGCCGCAGGACCGTCGACGCCGTCAAAGTCGTCGGCCGCTTCGGCCACTTCATGGGGGACTTGGCGCGCGCCGTTCCCGACGTCGACGTCTGGGGGCGGCTGACGCTGGTCCAGCTGCGGCGCGTGGGTGTGGACTCCCTCCCGGTCGCCCTGTTCATCGCCGCCTTCACCGGCGTGGTGCTCGCCCTGCAGGCGTCCTACACGTTCAGAAATACCGTCCCACTCTATTTCGTGGGCACGCTGGTCGGGAAGACCATGATGCTCGAGCTTGGCCCCGTGCTCGCCGGGCTCGCGCTGGCGGGCCGGGTCGGGGCGAGCATGGCGGCGGAGCTGGGGACCATGAAGGTCACCGAGCAGGTGGACGCGCTGGAGACCCTCGCCTACGACCCGCAGAGCTTTCTCGTCCTCCCCCGGGTGCTCGCCGGCACCGCCATGTTTCCCATCATCGTGGCGCTCGCGATTCTGACCGGCATCCTCACCGGTTGGATCGCCAGCCTGGTGCTGCTCGATCTCACGACGCCGGAGTTCATCAAGGGCCTGAAGCTGTTCTATCGGTTCAAGGACACCTGGTTCGGCCTGTTCAAGAGCGCCACGTTCGGGTTCACGATCACGCTGGTGGGGTGTATGGTCGGGCTGGGCACGCGCGGCGGCGCGGAGGGCGTGGGCCTGAGCGCCACGCGCGCGGTCGTCTATTCCGCCGTGCTGCTGCTCGTGCTGGACGCGTTCTGGGCGCTGGTGCTGCTGCGGTGATCCAGTTCCAGGACCTCCACAAGAGCTTCGGCGCGAAACCGGTGCTCGCCGGCTTCACCCTCACCGTGCCGGACCAGGAGACCGTGGTCATCATCGGCTACTCGGGCACCGGCAAGAGCGTGGCCCTGAAGCACGTCGTCGGGTTGTTGCAGCCCGATGCGGGAGACGTCATCGTTGACGGTCGCGCGGTGTCGACGCTCGAGCGGGACGCTCTGATGGCGCTGCGGCGCGACATCGGGTTTGTCTTCCAGTTCGCCGCGCTGTTCGATTCGATGACGGTGTTCGATAACGTCGCGCTCGGCCTGAGGCGGCGCGACCTCTCGGACGACGACATCGCCGAGCGCGTGCGCGAGGCGCTGGCGGTCGTCGATCTGACCGGTGCCGAGGGGAAGTTCCCGGCCGAGCTGTCGGGCGGGATGCGCAAGCGGGTGGGGATCGCGCGCGCCATCGCCCTGCGGCCCCGCTACCTCCTGTACGACGAGCCGACCACCGGCCTCGATCCGGTGACCTCGGCCGTGATCGACCAGCTGATGGTGCGGACCCGCAAGCATCTCGGCGTGACCGGCATCGTGGTGACGCACGACATGCGGAGCGCCTATGCCGTCGGCGACCGCATCGCCATGTTGTACGAGGGCAAGATCCGGCAGGTGGGTAGCGTGGCGCAGATCCAGCAGACGGAGGACCCGGTGGTCCGGCAGTTCATCGAGGGACGCCCCGCGTGAAGCGCGAGAACGAGTTCACCGTCGGCGTGGTCGTGATCGCCGCGTTCGCGGTCGTGGTGACCGGCGCGCTGTGGCTCTCGGGCGCCCACCTCGGCCGTACAGAAGCGGTGTACACGGCCCGGTTCCGCACGGTGGGAGGGCTGGGCGTGGGCGACCCTGTGGTGCTGCGCGGCGTGCGGGTCGGCCGGGTCGAGGGGATCCGGCTCGCCTCCGGCAACTGGGTGGAGGCGGACCTCAAGATCTACGCCGGCGCGCAGCCGCCGCCCCGACCGGCGGTGATCGCCGCATCGGCGTCCCTGTTCGGCGAGTGGGCGGCCTCGCTCGTCTCGCTCGACCAGCTCCCGAACGATCCCAATATCCAGCAGGCCATCGCGGAGGCGCAGGCAGCGGGGAGCGGGAAATGGCCCGGCGCCACCCTCCCCGACATCGGCCAGCTGACCGCCCAGGCGAGCCGCATCGCGACCGACATCGCGACCGTGTCCAGCCGGATCCAGACCGCGTTCGACTCCGAGGCCGTGCTCGAGCTGCGGCGGTCGATCAAGGACTTCGGTCAGGTCGCGGACAAGCTGGTGAAAGTCACGAACGAGCAGGCGGAGGTGATCGGCTCGGTCGGGTCGAACCTGCGCCAGGGCTCGGATGTCCTCGCCAAAGCGGCCACCAACCTGCAGGCCACCCTCGGTCGGGTCGACTCGGCCACCAATCAAGGTCAGCTCGCCACCATCCTGAACAACTCCGCGACGACCAGCACCAACCTACGCTCGGCATCGCAGGACTTCCGCGACCTGCTCGACGCCGCCCATAAGAACCAGGAAAGCCTGGTGCGCGTCCTGGTGTCGGCCGACAGCGTGATGTCGCGCATCGCCAACCGCAGCGGGACGCTCGGCCTGCTGGTGTCGGACTCGACGTTGTACCGCGAGACCACCCTTACGATGATCCAGCTGCGGCAGCTCCTGTCCGACATCCAGGCCAACCCGCGGAAGTACTTCTCGTTCAGCGTCTTCTAGAACCAGTGCGGAATGCGGAGTGTGGAATGCGGAGTTGCAGGGGGAGTTCGATCCCGGACGCCCGGCCCCGCGCATCGACGATGGCGCGACCTATTCCGCACTCCGCATTCCGCACTCCGCATTGGCTCACATGACCCGCAAGCAGCGCCGCCCCCGCGCCCAGCGGGAGACCTCGGCCGGGGGAGTCGTATTCCGGCGTGGACCGGAGGGCGAGCCGCGCTTCCTGTTGATCCGCGACTCCTATCGCAACTGGGGGTTCCCCAAGGGCCACGTGGAACCCGGCGAGCCTCCCGCCGACGCCGCGCGCCGCGAAGTGGCCGAGGAGACCGGGCTCAAGGACCTCGTACTGCACGGCCCGATTCGCGTGATCGACTGGTACTTCCGATTTCGCGGCAAGACGATCCACAAGTTCTGCCACTTCTTCCTGTTCGAGTCGAGGCGCGGCGAGTGCGTGCCGCAGACGGAGGAAGGCATCACCGACTGCGCGTGGTACGCCCCCGAGGAGGCCCGCCGCACGATCTCCTACGACAACGCGCGCGCGGTGCTGGAGCAGGCGACCGCGATGGTGCAGGCGCTGGCGCACGTGGCGGACGGCGCCGCCCCGGAGCAGCCCGCCTGACCGCCGTGGTGCCGGTGTTCAACCCTCGGGCCGAGCCGCGGCGCGCGGTGCAACGGGGCTACCCGCGCGATGCCGGGAGGGTCCGGCTGTGCCGCAACCTCGCGGCGGTCGAGCGACTGCTGTACCAGCGCCTCGTAGACGCGGTGGTGCTCGATGTGAAGACCGCGCCACCCGCCGCGCTCGCGCTGCCGGCCCGGTTCCCCCGCATCCCGATGTTCGTGCTGGCGGCGCTGCGGCCCGACGACGGGCCGCTGCTCGCCGCGTGCGACGCGGCGGGATTCGCCGGGGTGCTGGTCGAAGGCGTGGACAATGCGGTGGCCGGGGAGTGGATCGCGGCCCGGACGGCGCAGGTGGCGCGGCGCGCGGCACTCGCCGACGCGCCCAGGCTGCTCCGCCTCACCGATCGGCTGCAGCTGGCGGCCTGGGACGAGGTGCTCCGCCGGGTGGGCTTCCCCACACAGACGGGCCAGGTGGCGGCGGCGCTGCGGGTCACACGGGAGCACCTGTCACGCGAGTTCGCCGCCGGCGGCGCTCCCAACCTGAAGCGGGTCATCGATCTGGCGCGCACGGCGTGCGCCGCCGATCTGCTCGGCAATCCGGGGTACACGGTGCGGGCGGTGGTGCACATCCTCGGCTACGCGTCGACCAGCCATCTCGCGGGCGCGGCACGGCGCGTGGCGGGCTCGACACCGCAAGAATTGCGGACGGTGGGAGCGCGGGGGGTGTTGGCGAGATTCATCAGAGGAAGGACGCGGTCGAGAATATAAAGTGCGGAGTGCGGAATTCGGAATGCGGAATTGCAAGGGAGGTTCGATCCTGGATGGCGGGCTCTCGGTTGGACGCTTGCACGGGCCATTCCGCACTCCGCATTCCGCATTCCGCACTCTTGTGATAACTTTCACAATCTTCTAACCGGACCCCCATGGCCACGGACTCCATCCTTCGTCCCGGCGAGCTGAAAGAAATCCTCCTCAAGGAAATCCAGGCGGCCGATCTCGCCGAGATCGACGTGCGCGAGGTGGGCACGGCGCTCGAGGTGAAGGACGGCATCGCCCGCATTTACGGGCTCACCTCGGCGATGGCCGGCGAGATGCTGGAGTTCACTTCCTCGGAGACGGGGGAGAAGGTGACCGGGCAGGCGCTGAACCTGGAAGAGGACAACATCGGCGCCGTGATCTTCGGCGACTACCTCGTGCTGCGCGAGGGCGACGAGGTGCGCCGCACCGGCCGCGTGCTCGAAGTGCCGGTCGGCCCCGCCCTGGTGGGGCGGGTGGTGGACGCGCTGGGCCGTCCGGTGGACGGATTGGGCCCGCTCCACGGCACCAAGAGCCGCAAGGTGGACATCGTCGCGCCCGGCATCATCAAGCGGCAGCCGGTGAAGGAGCCGCTCCAGACGGGGATCAAGGCGATCGACTCGATGATCCCGATCGGCCGCGGCCAGCGCGAGCTGATCATCGGCGATCGCGCCATCGGCAAGACGGCGATCGCGGTCGACACGATCATCAATCAGAAGGGCGCAGGCGTGATCTGCGTCTACGTGGCGATCGGGCAGAAGAACTCCACGGTCGCCTCGGTGGTGGAGCGATTAAAGGAGCACGGCGCGATGGACTACACAATCGTCGTCGTGGCGTCCGCCTCAGAGCCCGCCCCGATGCAGTACATCGCGCCGTTTTCAGGCTGCGCGATGGCCGAGTATTTCATGTACGACGAGAAGAAAGCGACGCTGTGCGTGTACGACGACCTCTCGAAGCAGGCCGCGGCCTACCGCCAGCTGTCGCTCGTGCTGCGGCGCCCGCCCGGCCGCGAGGCGTACCCGGGTGACGTCTTCTATCTGCACAGTCGCCTGCTGGAGCGGGCGGCCAAGCTGTCGGACCCGATGGGCGCGGGGTCGCTCACCGCCCTGCCCATCATCGAGACGCAGGCGGGCGACATCTCCGCCTACATCCCCACGAACGTCATCTCGATCACCGACGGCCAGATCTTCCTCGAGACCGACATGTTCTTCTCGAACGTGCGGCCGGCCATCAATCCGGGCATTTCGGTGTCGCGCGTCGGCGGCAACGCGCAGATCAAGGCGATGAAGCAGGTGGCGGGTCGCCTGCGGCTCGATCTCGCGCAGTACCGCGAGCTCGAAGCGTTCGCCCAGTTCGGCTCGGAGCTCGACCAGGCGACCCAGAAGCAGCTCGCTCGCGGTGTGCGCGTGGTGGAAGTGTTGAAGCAGCCGCAGTACCAGCCGATGCCCGTCGAGCAGCAGATCATGATCATCTTCGCCGTGACGAACGGCCATCTGGACGACGTCCCGGTGGAGCAGATCCGGGCGTGGGAGCAGGGGTTCCGCGACTTCATGGCGGCCCAGCATCCCGACGTCGGCGAGGAAATCCGGACCCGCCGCGTGCTGGGCGACGACCTCAGCGCCCGGCTGCGCGCCGCGGTGGCGGAGTACAAACAGCTCGCCGCGCACTGATGGCCAAGCCCCGCGAGCTGCGTCGCCGCATCAAGTCCGTCCAGAGCACGCGCAAAATCACGAAGACGATGGAGCTCGTGGCCACCTCCAAGCTGAAGCGCGCCCAGGACCGCGTCGTCGCGGCGCGGCCGTACGCGGCCGCCCTCGCCGAGGTCATCGGCGACCTGTACGCGCCGGACCTGGCGGAGCGCTTTCCCCTACTGCGCCAGCCCGCGGGGAAGAGCAGCTCGAGGCCGACGGGGCAAGGGTCGACCTGCATCTGATCGGCAAGAAGGGGATCACCTACTTCAAGTTTGCCAAGCGGCCGGCGGTGTCGCAGCGGACCGACATCGGCGACAAGCCCAAGGCGGAGCATGCGGCCGAGATCGTGGGACCGCTGATGACGCAGTTCGAGTCGGGAGCGCTCGACGCGGTGGAGATCGTGTTCGCGCAGTTCAAGAGCGCGGTGAGCACGCCACCCACCACACTTCGCGTCCTCCCCATCGCCCCACCCCGGGCGGCAGAGGGCGGTAGAGGGCGGCAGAGGGCGGTCAACTACATTCTAGAGCCCTCGGCCGACGCGATCCTCGAGCAGCTCCTGCCGCTGTACGTGCGCAATCAGCTGTATCGGGCGCTCGTGGAGACGGCGGCGGCGTTTCTCGGCGCGCAGCGGACGGCGATGAAAAACGCCACCGACAACGCCGGCGAGATCATCGAGCTGCTGCAGCGCACGTACAATCGGGCACGGCAGGCGCAGATTACCCAGGAGCTGGCGGAGATCGTCGGTGGGGCGGAGGCACTGAAAGGATAGGGGCTAGGGACTAGGGACTAGGGGTGCACCCCTAACACCTAGCACCCAACACCTAATACCTGAGGTTACGATGGCGACACGAACCAAAGAAGTTCCGAAAAAGCCCGCTGGCGACACGACGCACAACGTCGGCAAGGTCGTCCAAGTCATCGGCCCCGTGCTGGACGTGGAGTTCGAGCCGGAGCGGCTGCCCGAGATCTACAACGCCGTCGTGATCGATCACAAAGGCAACGGCGCGGCGATCCGCCTGACCGCCGAGGTGCAGCAGCACATCGGGCGGAACCAGGTGCGCGCCGTGGCGATGACCTCGACCGACGGCGTGGTGCGCGGCATGGAGGTCGTGGATACCGGCAAGCCGATCACCGTACCCGTCGGCCAGGCGGCGTTGGGCCGCATCCTCAACGTGCTGGGCGAGCCGGTGGACGAAGGCGAGCCCATCTCCTCCGATGCGGAGCGCTGGCCGATCCACCGCGAGACGCCGAAATTCGTCGACCTGGAGCCCAAAACGGAGGTCTTCGAGACGGGGATCAAGGTCATCGACTTGATCGCCCCGTTCGTGAAGGGCGGCAAGATCGGCCTGTTCGGCGGGGCCGGGGTGGGGAAGACGGTCATCATTCAGGAGCTGATTCACAACGTGGCGATGGGCCACGGCGGCCGCTCCGTGTTCTGCGGCGTGGGGGAGCGCACCCGCGAAGGGAACGATCTCTACCTGGAAATGAAGGAGAGCGGGGTCCTCAAGTCCTGCTCGCTCATCTACGGCCAGATGAACGAGCCCCCGGGCGCGCGGCTGCGGGTCGGCCTGACCGGCCTGACGGTGGCCGAGTATTTCCGCGACACGGAAGGCCAGGACGTCCTCGTGTTCATCGACAACATCTTCCGGTTCACGCAGGCGGGCTCCGAGGTGTCGGCCCTGCTGGGGCGCATGCCGTCGGCGGTGGGCTATCAGCCGACGCTCGCCACGGAGATGGGCGAGCTCCAGGAGCGGATCACCTCGACCAAGAAGGGATCGATCACCTCGGTCCAGGCGATCTACGTCCCGGCGGACGACCTCACCGACCCGGCACCCGCGACGGCGTTCTCGCACCTGGACGCGACCGTGGTGCTGTCACGTCAAATCTTCGAGCTCGGCATCTATCCCGCCGTGGATCCGCTCGCATCCTCGTCGCGCCTCCTCGACGTGCAGTACCTGGGCGAGCGCCACTACAAGGTGGCGGTCGAGGTGCAGCGGATCCTGCAGCGCTACAAGGACCTTCAGGACATCATCGCGATCCTGGGGATGGACGAGCTGTCCGAGGAAGACAAGCAGCTGGTGGCGCGGGCCCGCCGGGTGCAGCGGTTCCTCTCCCAGCCGTTCTTCGTGGCCACCCAGTTCACCGGCCTCGAGGGCAAGTACGTGAAGCTCGAGGACACGATCAGCTCGTTCGAGCGCGTCGTGGCGGGCGAGTTCGACCACCTGCCCGAGCAGGCCTTCTACATGGTGGCGGGGATCGACGAGGCGCTGGAGCAGGCCAAACGTCTGGCCACGAGCTGAGTGATGCACGTCACCGTCGTTTCGCCCGAGCAAGCGGTATTCGATGGGTCCGCCGACGCGGTCGTCGCGCCGGCGTACGACGGCCAGGTGGGCATCCTGTCGCATCACGCGCCGTTTCTGACACTGCTCGGGACGGGTGTGTTGCAGGTGCGACAGGGGAGTGCGTCGACCCGCTTCCAGGTAGCGGGGGGCTTCCTCCAGGTTGTGGGTGACGCCGTCCGGATCGTGGCCGATCGCGTCAACGCGTCTTGACAGATCCGCGCATCGCTTTTAGCGATGTGCGGATCTGAAACGGCCAAGCGCCCGTCACTCTTCCCTCGGAGGCTTTGTATGCGGCAGTTGATCGGCAGTGTCCTGCTCCTCGCCGCCGTCGGGCTCGCCCCGGCCGACTTGGCGGCCCAGCGTCGACCCGCCGCCCGTCCCGCCGCTGGCCGCGCGCAGCACCCATCCTTCGGGGTGCAGCTCGACTGGGGGAGTGACACCGACTTCGGCATCGGTGCCCGGGGCGTGTTCGGACTGCAGTCGCTGTTTCCCAAGACGCCGCTCGATGCCATTGTCTCGTTCGACTACTACTTCCCGAGCGGTGCGCCAGCCGGTACCAGCGTTCACTTCTGGGAGATCAACGGCAACCTCGCGTACCGGTTCACGGTCCCTGCCCGGAGCTCGCTGCGCCCGTACGCCGGCGGCGGCTTGAACATCGCGCACGCGTCGGCGTCGGCGGGCGGTTTCAGTGCGTCCAACACCGACGTGGACCTGAACCTCTTGGCCGGAACCACGTTCAAGGTGAAGGGCAACGTTACACCCTTCGCCGAATTCCGCGGCGTGGTCGGGAACTCGAACCAGGTGGTCCTGACGGGCGGCGTCCGCTTCTGATTTCAGCTGCTAGTCGCGGCCCGTCCACTTGGTGGGCGGGCCGCGTTGTTTTGCGGTTGGGGAACGATGACCGTGCGGCTGGGTACCTGTCTCACGCGGACTGCGAATCGTGGGAAGGAGACGAGAATGCGACGTGCGGTGGCGGTGCTGGTCGCGGTGTTGGCCGGAGTGGTCGCCCCCTCTCTGGCCGGGGCGCAGGCGACGGGCATGCCGTCGTTCAACGCTCCCTACCGGGCGTTCCAGCGCTCGGAGCTCGGCGGCGTCTTCAGTTTCCCGGAAGGGGGCGGCACCGGGTTCGAAGGTGTGTACCGCTACGCCAGCGGCAAGTTCGATATCGGGTTGCGCGGGGGGTTTTTCTCGCCCGGTGGCGGCGCCAGCACCGTCGTGCTCGCGGGCGTCGAGGCGCGCCAGCGGGTGATCACGCATACCGTGGACTTCCCCCTGGACGGGGCGCTGATGGTCGGTGCGGGCGCCAACCTGGTGAGCGGCGGCTCGGCGCTCATCATCCCGGCCGGCCTCTCGCTCGGCCGGCGCATCGATCCGCAGGGATCCACCGTGAGCATCGTGCCGTACGTGCAGCCGACGTTCGCGTTCATCGTCGGTGACTTCCCGTCCGATCTCGTCTTCGGCTTCGGCGTCGGCGCGGACTTCCGGCTGTCCCGCGTGCTCGACGCGCGCGTCTCCGGGGGGCTGGGCGACCGGCCGCTCACCGGTGTGTCGATCGGCGCCGTGTGGGTGCACTAGACCGACACACGATTGACTTGCCGCGTCGCAGTTCCTAGCGTTGGCTCGGGCTCGTGTGACGCCCCCCGTGGCGCGCGAGTAAACTCGCGACTCGGCGTTTGCCCGTAAACGGGCGTGCAGTTGCCGCTTAAGCGGTACTGCCGAGTCGCGGCTTGAGCCGCGGATCGCGCGCGGCGCCCGAGGACGCGCACGCCGTCCTTGTTATCGACACCAAGACGCTAGAGAGGGCACCTATGAAGCGCGTAGTATTAACGCTCGGATTTGCTGTATGTCTCGCAACGCCCGCGGCCGCGCAGTGGCTGGGAATGCCCGTGTGGAACAGCCCCAAGGGAGGCACTGGGGTCACGATCAGCGGTGACTATGGGAAGCCCAACGCCGCGTACGGCGCGGGCAACGCGTTTGGGGGTCGGGCCTCGCTGGGCGTCGGGACGCTGACATTGACAGCCGGCGTTTCCTCCTACAAGAGCGACTCGATCGGCCCCGATCGTGTCACCACCTGGGGCGGGAACGCGGCATTCCGTCTGATCGGCGGCAGCCTGTTGCCGTTCTCCCTCAACCTGCAGGCAGGTGCCGCACGCACGAGCGCCGTCGACTTGGGCCGAGCGCAGACCTACGTCACGGGCGCAGTGGGGTTTTCTGTGCCGCTGCCGACGCCCGGCATCAGCATCGAGCCCTACTTCTCCCCCGGCATCCGCTACCGCAACTTCGGGCCGAGCAACGGCTCGAGCACGGAGTTCGGTTACGTGTTCGGCGCCAACTTGAGCTTCGGCCTGGTCGGCGCTCACGTGGCGTACGACAACGAGAGGCAAAAGGGCGGCGGGAACGTGGGCGTGTTCGGTGTCGGTTTGCACCTGGACCTCCACCTGCCGCTCGGCATGTGAGGGGGATCTAAAGGAGGCTATGGCGGCGTGTCGATCAGCCTCGTTTGCAGGTGCAGTAGAGCGACACAGGATTGACTGGCGGGGCGGCGGTTCCTACCGTTGCTCCATCTCGCCGGACCGTGCGCCCTGGTCCCACACGGTTTTCTCAGGCGTGAGGGGGCACTTATGAAGCGCACAGCGTTGACGCTCGGATTGACACTGCTGGCGACTCGAGCCACGGCACAGTGGCTGGGCGAGCCGGCGTGGAACAACCCCAATGCCGGGACGGGCTTCACCATCTACGGCGATTACACCCAGCCCAACACTGAGGCGGGGGGCGGGAACGCCTTCAGCGGTCGCGTCACGCTCGGGGCCGGAACCTTTACACTGACGGGCGGGGTGTCGTCCTGGAAGTCCGACCTCGCGAGCGAGCGCGTAACCACCTTCGGTGGCACGGCCGCGTTCCGGTTGATCGGCGGCAGCCTCATCCCGGTCGCCGTCAACCTGCAGCTCGGTGGCGGTCACAGCCTGGAGATCACCTCCAGCACGACGACCGTGCCGGTGCAGACCATGCTGCTCGGCGCGGTGGGGCTGAGCGTCCCGCTGCCCACGCCGCTGGTGAAGGTCGAGCCGTACGTCTCGCCCGGGATCCGGTATCACCACTATGCAGGCGTCGCGCCGGGCGTTACGGACCACGAGATCAACTTCGGCTGGGTCATCGGGGGCAACCTCGGGTTCGGACCGATCGGGATTCACCTCGCCTACGATTCAGAAAAGTTCGACGACGGGACGAGACACGGCGTCTTCGGCGTCGGCGCCAACCTCGGGCTCCGGCCGTAGCTGGGATGGAATGAAGCCGCTACCTTTGGGGCGCGCCATTCCCCGGCGCGCCCCGTCCGTTTCCAGGAGCTGTGTGATCCGTTTTCTCGTGACGCGGGGGTCGGTCCTCGTGCTGGCCCTCGCGCTGAGCGCCTGCGCGCTCACGCTGGACTCGACGCATCTCGGTGTCCCGGTCTCGCTCGCCGGCGCCGCAGCGCGCCCGGACTCGGGGGCTCAGTTCCGGGTGACGAAGCGCGCGGTCTATTTGCTCCTGGGGCTCGTGCCCGTGGCGCAGCCGAATCTCGAGGACGTCCTGGCCGGACAGGTCGGGACCGGCACGCGCATCACCAACCTGCGCGTCAAAGTCCGGAGTCGGTGGAGCGATCTGCTCATCACGGGGCTGACGCTGGGGTTCGTCGTACGCCGCTCGGTGACGCTCGAGGGCGTGGTCGTCGGGGGGCAGTGAACTCCGGGCTCGCACCCGGGGTCAGTTAACCCGAGAGTCACTGACCCCGGACGCAAGTCCGGGGTTCACGCAGTCGCTCCGCGGGACCCCTCGCGCTTGTCCCCTAGCCCGCCACCAGCTTTTTCACCAGCGCCGTGGTTCGCTCCGCCGCCCCGCGCCCTTCCCTGACGAGGTTCTTCCCGGCCGAGCCCGCCTTGGTGCGGGCCCCCGGATCGTGATACCACACGAGCCATTGCGAGTGTAGCTGCTGCCGGCCGTCGGTGCTCAAGGCCACGGCGCCGCCGCGCTCGATCAACAACGTCGCGTCGCGGCTCATATGCCAGTGCGGGCCCACCGCCACCGGCACGCCGAATACCGCCGGCTCGAGCACCGAATGGAGTCCCGCGCGGTGGAACCCGCCGCCCACGAACGCGACGTCCGCGAGCGCGTACAGGTCCGCGAGGATCCCCACCCGATCCACCACGATCACCGGCGCGGAGGACGTGTGCTCCACTTGCGAGAGCCGGACGGGGCGGGGCAGGCGGACGCGCGCCGCGGCCTGCGCGATGCCGGCGAGGTGGTCGGGGTTGGGCTCATGAGGCGCGAGGATGAGCCGCGCGCCGGGCACCTGCGCGAGCAGGTCCACGAACGCCGGGAGTACGACGGCTTCGTCGGCCGGCCAGGTGGACCCGGCGACGATCGTGAAGGTGCCGGCCGGCGCGATGGCGAGGCGCGCGAACGGATCGCGCGTACGGTCGAAGCGCTCCGCCCGCTCGGCGACGCTGTCGTAGCGTGTGTCCCCCGTCACCTCGATGGCCCCGGGGCGCGCGCCCAGCTGCTCGAGGCGCCGGCCGTCCTCTGCGCTGATCGTGCCGATGCGCTCCAGGACGCGGTAGGCAGGCTCCGCCCAGCCGCGAGCCGGCCAGCGGAGTCGCGAGCTGTGCGGCGCAACGGTGGCCGAGATGAGGCCCAGCTTCACGCCGCGCCGTGCCGCCGCGAGCGTGAGCTCGGGCCACACGTCGAGCTTCGAGAAGACCAGCGCCGCCGGCTGGAGCGCCTCGAGCACGGCGGTCACCTCGCCCGGGCGATCGAGCGGTAGGTAGTCCGCCACGTCGACCGGCAGCGTGCGCGCCAGCCGCTCGGCGGAGGGGGAGAAGAACGTATAGGCGAGCTGCCAATGGGGCGCCTCGGCGCGCACCGCTTCGAGCACCGGCTTGGCCTGGAGGCCTTCGCCCACCGACGAGGCGTGCACCCACAGCAGCGGGCGCTTGGGATCGCGGTGCGCCCGCGCCCACGCGACCAGCCGGTCCGTCACGCCGCGCCGCGCATCGAGGCCGCGCGCGAGCTTCTTGTCGAAGCGCGCGGCGAACGGCAGGGCCCGCTGCGCGAGCCTCATGCTCAGCCGGTATATGAAGGAAGGGCGCGCGCCCCCCATCAGCGCGCCCCGGCCGCCGTCTTGCTCCGGTAGATCGAGTCCAATACGGTCCGGAAGACCGTGACGGGTGCCGCGCCCTCGAGCAGGGCGCCCTCGATATAAAAAGTAGGCGTGCTCGTCGCGCCCGAGCGCCGGGCGCGCTC
>WNFY01023428.1_pt1 | contig 15619 bp, 13 predicted proteins | sample 5400091 | NCBI WGS metagenome assembly WNFY01 (sample SAMN13153364, study PRJNA577476) | soil metagenome | isolation source: 60 cm soil or saprolite under grassland replicate 1 | place: USA:California | collected 2016-06-15 | reverse complement strand
TACTCCGATCAGTTCGCCGATCTCGATCACGGCTACGGATTCAAGTTCGAGACTGCGCCCGTGCATCCCTCGTTGTTGGCGCTGGCGGCTCCCTGGGAATTGGCCGCCGGCCACCGCGCGCGCATGGCCCAGCTCCCGCATACCGGGCTGGTCGGCATCCTGCTGCGTGATCGGTTCGGCGGGCGGGTGACGGTGGACAGAGGCGGCGCCGCCGTCGTGGATTACCGGCTGTCGCGCTACGACCGGGCGCACTTGCGTCGCGCCATCGCCGGCGCGGCGGAGCTGCTGGAGGCAGCGGGCGCGCGCGACATCTGGGTCCCGCTCGCGCGCGACGTGAGCTACCGGCCGGGCTCGACCGCGGCGCGGGAGGACTGGCTCAGACGCGTGGACGCCGCCGGGTGGGGACCGAACGAGCTCTTGCTCGTCACGTTCCATCAGATGGCATCGTGTCGCATGGGGACCAACGCGGCCGCGTCGGTCGTGGATCCGGAACATCGGGTGTGGGGAACCCGAGGCTTGTACGTGGCGGATGCGAGTACTTTCCCCAGTGCATCCGGAGTCAACCCGATGCTTACCGTGATGGCGATGGCGCATCGCGCCGCCGCCGTCATGGTGACTCACTAGGAGAGCTACATGCTCGCGTTGCTGCTTGTGTTGCAACAATCCGTCGCCGATTCCTCGCCCTTTCGCGCGCTCGCGCTGCCGCCCGCGACGCCCACCAGGAGCGCCTCCGGCGCGCCGGGTCCCCGCTACTGGCAGCAGCGCGCCGACTACACGCTCGAGGCCACGCTCGACACCGGTACGAACGTCCTGCGGGGCCAGGGCCGGATCTACTACGTCAATCACTCGCCCGAGAGCCTAGACTACGTCTGGGTACAGCTCGACCAGAACCTGTTCGCTCCAGGCTCGGTCTCCGGCGTGTTGAATCAACCGCCACTGCGATTTGCCGGCGGCGTCGTCTTCGACTTCAGCGGCAAGGGATTCGTCGGCGGGATCACCGTAGATCGATTTGCGGTGGGAGGCCGGCCGCTCACCACCAAGGTGTTCGGGACGATGATGCGCGTCGAGCTGCCGCGGCCGCTCCGCCCCGAGCTCAGCATCACATTCGACATCGCCTGGCACTTCCCCATTCCTCCCTACGGCGGCGGGCGGATGGGGCGTGTCGGCTCGCGCTTCTATGAGCTCGGGCAATGGTATCCGCGCATGGCCGTCTACGACGACGTGCACGGCTGGAACACGCTGCCGTTCCTCGGCGCGGGCGAGTTCTATCTCGAGTACGGCGACTTCGACGTCAGCCTGACGGTCCCCGCCGGATTCCAGTTGACGGCGACCGGCATGCTCGCCAATCCCTCGGCCGTGCGCACGGCGCAAGAGGGCTCGCGCGTCGCGCGGGCGTTTGCGACGCCCGGGCAAGTGGTCCAGGTCATCACGCGGCAGGAGGCGGTAGCCAACGCGACACGCCGCGTTCCCGGGACGAAGACGTGGCGCTTCACGACGAGCGGGGTCCGAGACTTCGCCTGGGCGACCGGCGCGGGATTGCGCTGGGACGCGAGCGTCTGGAATGGCACGCTCGTGCAGACGTTCTACCATCCAGACGCGACGCCGTGGGAGGAATCGAACAACATGCTGCGATTTGCGCTCCGGCATTTTTCGGGCGCGTTGGGCCAGTACCCGTGGCCGCAAATCTCGGCAATCGAGGGGCTGGTCGAGGGGATGGAGTACCCCATGGTCATCTTCTGCCCGTCGCTCCAAAAGCGCGAAGACCAGTACTGGGTCCTGATGCACGAGCTCGGCCACCAATGGTTCCCGATGCAGGTGGGCTCGGACGAGCGGCGCTATCCGTGGATGGATGAAGGCTTCAACACGTTCGCCGACTACGACGCCGCCGAGGCTTTCTTCAAAGGCACGGCGTATGGCGACACCGTGCGGCGCGAATTGCTCGGCGCCTACGTCGCGACCGCGATTCCGGGCAGCGAGCAGCCGATGATCACCAAGCCCGACGAGGTGCGTGAGCTCTACTGGGCGGCCTACCAGAAGCCGGCCCTGATGCTTTCGATCTTGCGGCAGGCGGTCGTTGGTCGAGACGAATTTGATCGCGCGTTGCGCGAGTATGTGCGGCGCTGGAAGGGAAAACATCCGCAGCCGGCGGACTTCTTCCGGACCATGAGCAACCTGACAGGACGCGATCTCGACTGGTTCTGGCGCGGCTGGATCTACACGACGGCGCGGCTCGATCAGGCGGTGGACTCGGTGCGCGCGAGCGGCGACAGCGCCTTCCTTTATCTATCGAATCGCGGGCAGATGGTGCTGCCCGTCACGCTGGAATTGCGTTACCAGGACGGTTCGACCGATACCCGTAATCTGCCGGTCGAGATGTGGGACCTCGGCAGACGCTTCACCTATCGCCTGGCGACCGCGAAGCGACTGGCGAGCGTGGTGATCGATCCACGCCTCATCTATCCGGATATTGCGCGAGACAACAACAGCTGGAAGCGCTAAGGGGGTGGCTTGTGGCCGCCGCCGCCGCCGCCAAAGCCTGAGAGCGGTCCCACACCAGCGATGATAGCTGCCATCGCAGCACCGCTGACACCAAACGCGATCGCGGTCTTCCAGCCCGAGAGTCTTTTTTGTTTGAGCTCGAGCAGTTGCGTGCGCGGAATGGTCACTAAGTCGCCGATGCTCTGATATGCGGTCCCTGCATCCGACGTAAAGCGCGTGCCTGCGATCACGAGCGAGTCCGCGTCCGCGAACGCCACGCGCCCTTGGACGTTCGTCACGCGGTGCACCGTGATTTCGCCGACGCGCGCGTCGAGCGGCGCCACCGTCGCGACGACCTCGGCACCGCGCACGGGTGTAACGTCACCGAGCGGCTTGTAGCTCAAGCACGCGGACACCGGAATCAGCAAAACCAGTAGCGCTCGCATGAGGTCGCGGGTCATGGCTGATTCGCGACGAGCACTGGCGTGTCGCTCCCGCTCGTGTTGCCCGTACCGAGTTGGCCGTTGCTGTTGTCGCCCCAACAGTAGGCCTTGCCACCGGTCGTGATGGCGCACGTGTGGTGGCCACCCGCGAAGATGGACGCGAAGATCTGATTCGTGCTGATCGGCAGCGGATGGTGACTGCAAAGTGCGACCGCTCTCCCCGACGCGGAGGTGCAGGTCTCAGTGGCCGACGCGCCGAGCTGGCCACTCCCGTTCTCTCCCCAACACTGCGCTGTGTTGCCTGTCCCGATTCCGCATGTATGCTCAGCGCCCGCGCTCAACGAGAGAAAGATGATACCGCCGGTCACTGCGGTAGGTTCGAAGGCTTGGCCGGTCGTCGTCTCGCCGAGCTGGCCCCACGTGTTGTCACCCCAACAGTATGCGTCCCCGGGGGCGGTCAGACCGCAGCTGTGGTCAAAGCCAAGAGTTAAGAGCTTGAACTTGAGACCCCCGGAAACCGCCACTGGCAAAGCGGTGTCGGCTGTGGTTCCGTTGCCCAACTGCCCCGAACCGTTGTTGCCCCAACAGTATGCCGTACTGTCGGCTGCGAGCGCACACACGTGGCGCGTGCCCGCGTTAATCGCCAAGAAACGTAGGCCGCCTCCGACGGGGATGGGTACCTGGCTGCACGGTTCGGGCCCCCCTGAGGTGGCGCAGGTTTGGCTCGGCCGGCTGCCCAGCTCGCCATCCCGACCCCAGCCCCAGCAATACGCGCTCGAATCCGAGGCGACGATCCCACAAGTGAATGTGCCGCCCCCCGTGACCTGGAGAAACGACAGCCCACCCGTTACGGGAGTCGGTGTCGGGCGGGAGATGACGGAACTGTCGCCGATCTGGCCGGTCAGGTTCAGCCCCCAGCAGTACGCAATGCCCCCAGCTGCGACCGCACACGAGTGCGCCCCACCGGCACTGGGGACGCCGAACGTCTGCGTACTACCAACTTGCGTGGCGTACGGCCGGTCCGTTGTCGATCCGACCCCGATTTCGCCGTCCCGGTCCCAGCCCCAGCAGTAGACGTGGTGCGTTGTGGTCACGCCACAGGTGTGGAGGAGACCGCCAGACAGAATGGTGAACGGGGCATCAACGGGCGGGGGGACCTCGACCGATTCCGAGCCCTGACAAGCCGCGACGGCGGCGACGCACAGGATCACAGCGACCCGCATACCGGCGATCAATCTAGAGCCTCCTTGACGGCCCGGCGAACGGGCGTCTAGAGTTAATCCTACCATTCCACCGCGTTTTTTCCCCACACAGGAGGTGGAGATGAGATCTCCGCTTCGTAGGACGAGTGCGCTGCGCACCCTGAGTGCCAGCGTGGCGCTGACATGCGCCTGCACCCTCTTTGGCGCGGCGCAAACGACCGGCACCGTTAAAGGCACCGTCACCGACGCCGCCACGCAACGCCCGCTCGATGGTGCGCAGATCACGGTGGTTGGCATGGACCTCGGCACTCTCAGCAACGCCGAAGGCCAGTACCAGTTCAACGTACCCCTCGGTCAAGTGACGCTACGCATCCGCCGCGTCGGTTACGGGAGCAGCAATAAGACGGTGACCGTCACCCCTGACGCGCCGGTCAGCGCGGACTTTGCGATGCCGGCGGTCGCGATCGGGTTGGACGCGATCGTCGTCACGGGGACCGGCGTCGCGACCGAACGACGCAAGCTGGGAAATACCGTCGCGAGTATCGATGCCAGTCAACTCAAGACAGCGCCGGTCACGAACGTGTCCGAGATGCTCGCCGCGCGTGAACCCGGAGTCAGCATTCTGCCATCAGGTGGATTGACGGGAGAAGGTGCGCGCATCCGGATTCGCGGTGCAGCGAGCCTGTCGCAGCCGAACGAGCCGATCGTTTACGTCGACGGTGTGCGCGTCGACCGGGGCGGCGGCTTCGGCGATTTCGTTGGAACCGGTGGCGGTGGGTACCCGTCGCGTCTCGATGATATCAATCCTGAGGCGATCGAACGTATCGAAGTACTGAAGGGTGCCGCCGCAGCAACCCTGTATGGCACTGAAGCCTCGGCCGGCGTGATTCAGATTTTCACGAAGACGGGCTCGCGAGGTGCGCCGCGTTTTGATTTTGCCAGCGAACAGGGGGTGTCGAACTTCCCGCGGAACCGCTACGAGCCGAATTACGGGTTTGCACGGACGGCGGCACAGGCCACGGCCCTCAGTGCGTTCTACGGGATGACACTGCAGCCGTACCAGGTGTTCTCCCGAGACGTCGCGGCCGACAACCTCTTCGAGACGGGCTACTCCAATAACTACACCGGCTCCGTTAGCGGTGGAACGAGCGCAGTGACCTATTACGTCAACGGCCGATACAACCACGACGACGGCCCATTCGGCAATAAGCTGCTGGGCCCGGCGAACGATGTGGATCGAAGCGCGCAGGGTTCAGCGAGCCTCGTGATTCTACCAACGGCCAACCTCAAGGTCCGGGTCAACGCCGAGTACGTCGATCGCTTCCACCAGACGCCTTCCAACAACAACAACATCTTTGGGACGATCTCGTCAGCGATCTTCAGCAAGCCGGAGCGTGCGACGTGTTATCCCGCCCCCGGCGATCCCTCGATGCCAACGGGCAGTGGTCAGTGCACTGTCGACGGCAACCCAAACAGCAAGCTCGCCCCAGGGAATCCGTTCGGGCAGGTGGCGTTCGCGACGGTGCGGGAGAACATGCAGGAGCAAATCAAGCAGGACGCTAAGCACTTCACGGGCAATCTCAACCTCGCCTACCAGCCCGTCGCGCCGTTGTCCATCGAGGCCACGCTCGGAGTCGATGTCGTCAATCAAGTAAGCACCGATTTTGCGCCGTTCGGATACGATGTGGACCACTTCATCGGATTCGATCCTGACGGCTACAAGTTCCTCGACGACCGGACTCGTCGCGAGATCACGGCCGAGCTCAAGGGAACCTGGGCAACGAAACTCGGTGAACGCTTTCAATCCACGTTTGTCGCCGGCGGGCAGGGATTCATCGCCAAGGTCGAGGACGTCGGCGAAGGCGGGGAGCACTTTCCCGGTCCAGGTTTGGAGGTGGTAGGTGCGGGCGCGTCCCCAAGCACCTACGAGCGGTTTCTTGAGACTGTGAATGCCGGTGGCTTCGCCCAGGAACAACTCGGATACAGAGATTGGGCGTTCTTCACTCTGGGCGGTCGCTACGACCGCAACAGCGCGTTCGGCAAGACATCTCAGGGCGTCTTCTATCCGAAAGCAAGTATTTCGCTTCAACCCAGTTCGCTCCAGAGCTGGAACAGCTCGGCGCTGCGGTCACACTTCTCCACGCTGCGCGTGCGGGCGGCGGTCGGACAATCGGGGCTGCAGCCCGGAGCGTTCGACAAGCTTACGACGTACGGCGCGCTCGCGAGCGAAGCGGGTCCCGGACTCTCACCACTCAACCTCGGAAATGCAGATCTCCGGCCCGAGATCACCACGGAGTGGGAGTTGGGAAGCGAGATCGGGATTCTCAGCGACCGCGCGGCCGTTGAATTGACCTACTGGAAGCGCATGACGCGCGACGCGCTATACGCTCGCCAGTTCGCGCCCTCAGGCGGGTTCCGCGCACCGCAACTGTTCAACATCGGTCGCGTGGACTCGCACGGCCTGGAAGTGGGCTTGAATGTGATCCCGGTGAACAAACCTGAGGTGACCATAAGATTGTTCGGGAACGCAGCCTACTTGCACGAGATCGTGACAAGCTTGGGTGGGGCACCCCCGCTCAAGGTGGGCGGTAGCTATCCGCGGTACCGCAATTTCGTGTACGAGGGATATGCGCCCAATTCGCTCTTCGGTGCCAAGCTGGTTGGACCGTGTAGTGCGCGGCCGGCGGGTGCAACATACGCCTGCCTGCAACCGGGCCAATATCCGTACGACTTGAACAACGACAAACAATTCGATACGGACGCTGACCTCCTCGCTGCCCTCGGAGCCCCGCTTTCTTTGGCTAGCCTCCTCCCCATCATGGTCGATGAAGACGGAGATGGTGACAATCTCGACCACTATCTCGGCAAGTCGACCCCGGACTGGGCCGGATCCTTCGGCTTGACGGCGACGGTGGCGCGCAATTTCGAGATATCGTCCGTGTTCGAGTACAAGGTCGGCAACTACACGATCACGAATCTCACATTCGCGTTCCGCAACTCGAATGCCACGATCGGGCGCAATTCGCAGCGCGCCGCCGATGTCGAATCCACCATGCTCAATCCGGCGAGCACCGCGCAGCAGCGTGTCGATGCGGCGAAAGAGTGGCTGAAGCTGCGCGCATTGACGCCATATGATGGCCTCAATCAGAGCGAGAACGGGAAATTCGTGCGATGGCGCGAGCTCGGTATCATGTACAACCTGCCGAGCGAGTGGGCGAGTCGACACTTCGGATTGCGATATGTCTCGCTGAAGGCGTCGGTGCGGAACCTGGCGCTGTGGACGCCCTACAGCGGCATCGATCCGGAGTTGAACGAGTACGGTCGCGGCGCCGGGAGCTCCGACCTCAACGGCATCGACGCCAACTTTGGCGAGGGCATCGATGCGTTCGGGCTTGCATTGCCACGGCGCTTCACCTTCGCCGTTCGGTTCGGTTTCTGACCGGGCACCGGAAAGGAGTGATACCATGACAACGAATCGCTCATGCCGGCTGCTCGTCGTCGCCTTCCTCGTCGTCGCAGCCGCCTGCAGCAGCCTGCTGGACGTGAAGAACCCGAACAGCGTGACGGAGTCGGATCTCAACAATCCGAAATCCGCCGGGAATCAGGCGAACGGCGTACTCGCGTCTGTCGCGCGCGCATGGGGTCAGATCCTGACGCCCTACACGATGGCGACGGACGAGCTCAGCTGGATTGGGTCACGTGATGCCTGGCAGAACCTCGACCAGGGTACGCTGTCGGACCCCACCAACGAATTCGTCGATGCCGCATTCTTCTATGTCGGCGAAGCGCGATGGTGGAGCGACCAGACGATTCGACGCTTGGAGGGGTTCGCGGCAAACGGGGTGCTCGCCGACAGCAACGCGCTTGGTCGCGCCTATCTGTATGCGGCGCTGACCTACACCATGATCGGGAATGTGTTCGACAATTTCTCCATTGGGTCGAGCCGAGACACGTCGGCGGCGCCGCTCGGAGCGACAAAGATGGATTCCGTTTACAGAATCGCGGAGAGCTACGCTAGCACCGCCATTACGATTGCTCAAAGTCTTGGCGACAAGGACCTTCAGCTTAATGCGACCGCTGCGAGAGCCACCGCGAGGTACTATCAGGCGCTCTGGGCAAAGCTAAATAATCCGCCGCCGAGCGCTGTACCGATCGCGGGCCCGCTGGTGAATGATGCGGGTGCGGTGGCGGACGCCAACGCCGCGCTCGCCCTCGCCCCGGCGGACTGGCGCTTCCAGTTCGGTTACAGTCCGACCACAATCAGTACCGACATCGGTTTCGAAGTAAACGAGCGAGAGGAAATGAGAATCGGAGGGGTGTATGTGTATCCTCCCTGCCCGGCGTCCCCCTGCGGTGGGGATAACAACACGATCGACGTGGACAGCGTCAAGCTCGCTGACCCGATCGATGCGAGACCGGATCCGGAGGTGACCCGCTTCCTCCTCGACCCCAAAGACGGGTTCATGAACAACACGCGGTACGGACCGTTGACGATTCTCTCCGCGCGCGAGCTACACCTGATCGTTGCCGAAGCAGCACTGGCTGGCGGCGACAGTGTCGGTTTTCAGAATGCGATTAATGTTGCACGTGGGCTGGATAGCTTGACCGCGTATACCGGTGCTGGTCCGACGGCGCTGACGATGCTGGCGTACGAGCGGCAGCGCAATCTCTTCATGCAAGGCAAGCGCCTGTTTGACGAGTATCGATTCGGCGTAAATGCGGACCTTTGGGCAGCGGGCTCGGAGGCCATCACGACCCCCGGCACATTCCTGCCGATCACGATCACGGAGCGGATTTCAAATTCGTTCTGCCTCGCGAATCCGACGTCCTGCGGGGGGCGATGATACTCTAGGCCATCAGCGGTCGGCCATCTGCCGCTAGTGAATGCCACCGCTCCCGAACTGTTTCACGAGATCTGAGAGCACAGCTTTCGCATCCCCGAACAACATCCACGTGTTGTCCTGCACGTACAACTCATTGTCGATGCCGGCGAAGCCGGGATTCTTGCTGCGCTTCACCGCGAGCACCGTCTTCGCCTTGTCGGCGTCGATGATCGGCATGCCGTAGATCGGCGTGCCCTTGTTGTAGCGGGCGGCGGGGTTCACGACGTCGTTCGCACCGATCACCAGCGCGACATCGGTCTGCGGCATCTCCGGATTGATTTCGTCCATCTCGACGAGCGCCGAGTAGGGAATGTTCGCCTCGGCGAGCAGCACGTTCATGTGCCCCGGCATCCGGCCCGCGACGGGGTGGATCGCGAACTTCACGATGATACCGCGCTTGGTGAGCGCATCGAACAGCTCGCGCACCTTGTGCTGCGCCTGGGCGACTGCCATGCCGTAACCCGGAATGATGACGACGTTGCGCGACTGTTCGAGCAGCTGCGCCGCCCCCTCGACCGTCTCCTGCTTCCAGACCTTTTCCTCGCCCGCGGCGATCGCCGGCTGCGCTTTTCCAAACGCGCCGAATAGCACGTTCGTGAAGGAGCGGTTCATGGCGCGGCACATGATGATCGAGAGAATCAGGCCGCTCGAACCGTCGAGCGCGCCCGCGGTCACGAGGAGTTTCGAGTCCAGCACAAAGCCCATCGCGACGGCCGACAGACCGGCGTACGCGTTCAAAATCGAGATGACGGTCGGCATGTCGGCGCCACCGATCGGGATGATCAGGAGCACGCCGAAGATCAGCGCGAGCGCCGCAATGCCAAGAAACGCCTGCTGCGCCCACGGTGCTCCCGGATGCAGCACCACGGCGACGCCCAGCCCAACCGCGATCGCCAGGACTCCGATATTGACGACGTTCTGGCCGGGATAGGTGACGGGGCGTTGTGGAATCCAGCGGACCTCCTGGAGTTTGCCCGCCGCCATCAAGCTGCCGGTAAACGTCAGGAACCCGAGGATGACCTCCACGACGAGAGCGCTGCTGCGAAAAGGCGTAAGCGGCTCGGGATAAAGACCCAGCCGCGGCCCAGTCCACAGGAAGTATTCCGCCAGTCCGACGAGACCGGCGGCGAGACCCCCGAACGCATGCGATAGCGCGGTCCGCTGCGGGACCGCCGTCAGGGGGACACGCGACAGCGGGATGCCGACCGCGAACCCGAGGATGATCGCGCCGACGACCCAGCCGTGATGGATGATCTCCGGCTGAATCCAGGTCGCAAGCACGGCGACGGTCATGCCGACGATGCCGGCGATGACGCCGCGACGCGCCGTCTTGGGATCGTTCATCCAGTACAGCGCGAAGATGAACAGCGCCGTCGCGAGGACGGCGGAGAGCTCACCGATGAGATGCATCACTGCTTCTTGAACATCTTGAGCATGCGGTCGGTGATCATGAAGCCGCTCACGATGTTCGTCATCGAGGCGAACAGCGCCACGGCGCCCAGGATGCGAATCATGAGCGGGTGATCGGCGCCCGTGACGACGATCGAGCCGACGACCGCGATGGCGGAGATCGCGTTCGTGAGCGACATGAGCGGGGTGTACAGGAGCCGCGACACGCGGCGGATCACGCCGAGGCCGATGAACGTCGACAGCACGAACACGAACAGCATCGATCCGAAATCGGAGGTCATGATTTGCGCACCTCGCCCGCGTGGGTCACGCAGGTGTCACGAATGATTTGGTCTTCGAAATCCAGGCGCAGCTTTCCGTCCTGGACGATGTGGCCCAGGAACGCCTGCACGTTTTTCGCGTACATCTGACTCGCGTGGAGCGGCAACGTGCTCGCGAGGTTCAGGGGCCCGAGAATCGCGACCCCGTTGCGCACGATCTCCGAGCCGGGCTCGGTCAGCTCGCAGTTCCCTCCCGTCTCGGCGGCGAGATCCACGATGACCGATCCCGGTTTCATGCCCTGCACCGCCGCCGCCGTGATGAGGATCGGCGCCTTCTTCCCCGGGATTGCCGCGGTCGAGATCACGATGTCGGCGTCCTTCGCGGCCGCGGCGAGAAACGCGAGCTCCTTGCGGTGCGTCTCTTCAGACAGCTCCTTGGCGTAGCCGCCCGCTGTTTCGGCGTGCTCTTCGATCGCCATCTCGAGGAAGTTCGCGCCGAGGCTCTGCACCTGTTCTTTCACGGCCGGGCGCACATCGAAGGCCGACACGATGGCGCCGAGGCGGCGCGCCGTCGCGATCGCCTGCAGGCCCGCGACGCCGGCGCCGAGCACCAGCACACGGGCGGCAGGCAGCGTCCCGGCCGCCGTGACGAGCATCGGGAACAGACGGCCCGTCGCCGTCGCCGCGAGCAGCACCGCCTTGTAGCCCGCGACGGTTGCCTGCGAGGACAGCACATCCATCGGCTGCGCGCGCGTGATGCGCGGCAACAGCACCAGCGTGAAGGCGGTGAGCCGGCGTTGCGCGAGCGCGCGTGTCAGATCGCCGGCCGGCTGGAAGAATGCGACGAGCGCCGCGCCCTCCCGATACTGCGATACGTCGCCCGGCGATGGGGCTTGCACCTGGAGGACGATATCGGACTGACCGACAACCGACGACCGATCACCGAGCTTCACGCCGGCGGCGCTGTAGGCTTCATCCGGAAAAAATGCGGCCGTTCCCGCGCCGCGTTGGCGACCCGCCGCTCGTTCGCGGCGATCTCCTTCGGCACTCCGATGCGCATATGGGCTATGACCCGCGAGGAAGCTGAGGTCTGGGCGACTCACGGTGCTGGGCCAGCATCCGCTCGGCAAAGTCCACGCGCTCGGCCAGATCGTTGAACTGCTGGCGCAACGCGTCGAGCTGTTCCTCGAGCTCATTCACGCGCTGCTCGGCGCGCCCTACCAGGCGGTTCTGCATGAATGGCGACGCGGAAACCTCCCATTGCCGTAGTGGCAGATCGTCACTGTCGCGGAATTCACCCGTCGCAATCAGGACGACGTCGTAAAGCCACCAAATACCGATTCCACCTAACGTGATCAGCTTTGGGATCGCGGTGCTGATCTTGCCGACGTAAAAGCGATCCAGGCCAAACCAGCCCCCAAACACCGACAGCACCAGGGCCAGGCCCCGAGAGCGCTTCGAGACCTCGGGCTGCGGAGCCTCGTCGGCGTCGTCGCTGTAAACGTCGGGACGCGTCATGCCCGATACTACCGGGCCCCTTCCGGGGGGGCAAGCAAGTGACGGAGCGCGGGCTCGAGCTCGGTAAACGAAAAACGAAACCCTGAGGCCGTCAGGCGTTCCGGCAACACGCGCTGTCCGCTCTGCAACATCTCCGCGCCCTCCGAGCCGAAGGCCAGGCTGAGCGCAAAGCCGGGAACGCCCATGAGCACGGGACGGCCGAGCACTTTGCCGATTGTCTTGGCGAGCTCGCGGTTCGTAACGGGCGCGGGTGCGGTGAGATTCATTGGCCCCGTCAGATCGCGCCGGTCGAGGACATGTTGCATGGCTTTGATGATGTCGTCCAACGCGATCCAGCTCACATACTGGCTGCCGCTGCCCACCCACCCGCCGAGCCCCAGGCGGAACGGCGGGAGCATCGTCGCAAGCGCGCCACCGGCCCGCGTCAGGACGACGCCGATCCGCATGTTGACCACGCGAATTCCCGCTCGTGCTGCGACGCGTGACGCCGCCTCCCAATCGCGCGACACCTGTGCGAGAAAATCGTCGCCGGGTGCGCTGGCCTCCGTGAGCGGTTCGGCGCCGCGGTTACCGTAGTAGCCGATCGCGGAGGCGGCCAGGAAGGTCGCGGGGCGGCGCTGCAGGCTCGCGAGTGTCTCGCTCACGAGCGTCGTGCCGGCCACGCGGCTCTCGCGGATACGCTGCTTCTTCGCCGCGGTCCAGCGGCCGAAGACGTTTTCGCCCGCGAGGTGAATGACGGCGTCCATCCCTTCGAGGCCGGCGCGATCGATTGTGCCGCGCCCGGGATCCCAGGCGACGACGTGCTCACCCGGCCGCGGTTGCCGCCGAACGAGCGGCACGACGTCGTCGCCGCGCTGCTCGAGGACCCTGCGCAACGCGGTGCCGATCAGGCCCGTGGCCCCGCTGACGGCAATTTTCATTCGGGGAGAATCGCTTCAGCCTCGATTTCGACCAGCATGGTTGGATCCACCAGGCGCGTGACTGCCACCAGCGTCGTTGCGGGCCGAATGTCCCGGAACACCTCGCCGTGGGCGCGCCCGACCTCCTGCCAATGGTCGATATCGGTCACATACATCCGGGTGCGCACGACGTCGGCGTAGCCGGCGCCGGCCTGCTCGAGGGCGCGGCCGATATTGCGCAACGCCTGAACCGCCTGGGCGTAGGGATCACCCGGCCCGACGATCGTGCCGCTCGCGTCCGTCGCGGTGGTGCCGGCAACGTGGATGACTCGACCGACGCGAACCGCACGGGAATAACCGACGATGGGCTCCCACGGCGTGCCGCTGGCGATGTTCTGCCGCGTCATCTCCCCTCGAGCGGGGGTGCGGCGTTCCAGGTGACGTGCGACGGGGCGCCGGTCGACCTGGCGTCAGTGATCCGCTCGTCGGTGGCGCGAATGATCTCTTCGACTGCGCGCGGCGGATTGAGGAACGTCACGCCACCGATCGCCGGCGTAACCGCGCGGCCGTCCCCGACCCGAATGTCGGCCAGTCCCGCGCGCAGTTTGTCGAGCACGATGCGGGCTGACGCCGCGCTCGTCTCGGGAAGGAGCGCAATGAACTCATCGCGGCCCAACCGCGCGACTACGTCGGTGGCGCGGAGTGCGCCGCGCAACACCGTAGCGGCCGCGCGCACGAGGTCGTCGCCGACCCGGGACCCCAGGTCGATCGCGGCAACGCTGAAGGGATGCTGGTAGCGGCGCGCGCGCTCGATTTCCGCGCCCGCGGCTTCGTGGAACGCGCGGGCATTCCGGACGCCGGTGAGATCGTCGATGCGGGCCAGCCGCCGCTCGCGCGCCAGCGAGCCGCGGAGCGCCACGATGGCCCAGGACAGGCCACCGATGGCAGCCAGGGCCAAAACGATGATCGGAACGCAGTCGCGCACAGCAGAAAACTATCTGCTAGGTCGCTTTTTTGCCCAAGGGGATGACCGCGACCGCGTACCAGCAAGGATTCCAATGACATCCTTCCATGACGACCCGGATGCCGTAGCGCTGCGTCGCCTGGGGCGTGAAATGCAGGGCCGGAAGACTCTCGCTGTTGCGTTCTTTGGCAATCTCGCTACCGCCCGGCTTCACCAACGTGAGCTGCAACCGCGAGCAGTCATCGTCACAGACCCCGACGATGGCGTAGGATGTGCCCTGCGTGAGCGTCGTCTGAAACGACGCAGCCTCGTCGGTGTTGAGCAACCCCGACCGCTGCACAACCAGAAGCCGCGACGCCGTCCCCACGGCCGCGATGGCACGCTGCAGGCGGTCCTGAACCTGGTGTTCCCAGCGCCGCTGCTGTCCCATCGCTGGGATCGGTATCGCGACCAGGCCGAGCAGCGCGAGGACGCCTCTCATCGCACTTGGCGCCGTGACGCGGTTCCTGCGACGATCGCCAACGCCAGTGCCGCGATCGCCAGCGCGATGGCCATGCCTCCCAGCGGAGGCGTCGGGCCCAGCCGAATCGGTCGGACGAAGGCGCGTTCCCAATCCGCGGTCCACTCACCAACCGGGCGCTTCAGCGCCGCCGCAAGCGCGGTGTCCACGGGCTGTGCCGAAGTCCAGAACGTCAGGAAGCGGTCGCGCCCGACCGCGCGTGCGACGTCGCCGAGGAATCGCTGCCCCTCGATCAGACGCGGAATGCGTCCCCAGCGCCGGTCGACGCGCATGATATCCGGTGACGGGATCGCCGCATCGTCGCTCGCGCCGGCGAGCACTGCGGCACGGCATCCGTCCGGCCGACTCGCAAGACACGCGACCGCAGTGGGGGGCAACGCGTAGACCGCATCCCAGTACCAGCGAGGGCGCGGGTCGGCCATTTCGAACACAGAACTGTAATACCGCCCGCGTGGTCCCGCATCCAACGTCAAGCCGAGGTCCCAGCCCCGCGTCACCAGCCACCCGCGCACCGATCTGCCGGGTGTGCCGTACGCGGCATAGAACGCGCACGGACCGAGGCCGGCCTTGAGAGTCTGCACGAGGGCATCGAACGGCACGCGACCGTGCGGGTCGCCCGTGAAGATTCGCGTCCACCACCGGCCAACCGACACCACCGCAATGCAGGTCGTCCGATCCGTCGAATCCGGTGCGAGATACGCAGCGGTTTGTTCCTCGGGTACCGGTCGATCGCCACGTGAGGACACACTCATCCGTTGAATGATGAGCGCGACGCTGACTTTCGTCTCATTCAGTCCAAGCTGGTACCACGCCAGGCGCGCCGCGCTGTCCGCGATGGAAGGTGTGGCGGCTGCAACGCCGCTTGATTCGCTTACGACGACCAGCGAGCGGCCGCTCGCTATCGCTGTTTGCGCGAGCAGCTGCAGACGGCGGCGCGCAGTCAGGAGATGCAGCGATCCATCGGCAGTCCGCCACGCGTCAGCCAACGCCTGCGCGCGCTGCCGGGCGGGCGTGCCACTCGGCGACTGGCCTACGAAGAACC
>WNFY01003231.1_pt1 | contig 15629 bp, 15 predicted proteins | sample 5400091 | NCBI WGS metagenome assembly WNFY01 (sample SAMN13153364, study PRJNA577476) | soil metagenome | isolation source: 60 cm soil or saprolite under grassland replicate 1 | place: USA:California | collected 2016-06-15 | reverse complement strand
CGTGCGATTCGTCGACGTAGCGCTGCGAGATCTGCGAATAGCCGAACCCCGCGCGGTGACGGACCAGCTCGTGGGAGCAGGACCGGGAGATGCCTTCGATGAGCAGCACGTAGACGGCGTGCTCGAGGACCGAGCCGTGACCCTGCTTCTTGATGTTCTCGAGGTAGTCGGCCGTCGTGCGGTTGATGGGATTGTGCTGGCTCATGTAGCACAGGCGGCCCGCGTACTCCGCCAGCCGCTCCCCATCGCTTGCCTCACCGCGCCACTGCACCGCGAGATGCTCAGGTTCGAGAAACTCCGGACGCGCGATGAGCGAGATGCGCGGCGTGCGAAAGACTTCCTCGCGTAGTCGCGTTGCGATGTCGTCAGGGATGGCCGCGGCATCAGCGCCCACCTTCAGCGCCGCCACGGGCGACCAGTCGGTCGCCGGAATGATAACACCAGGGTTCAAGATCGACAGCGGGTCGTAGGCGCGCTTCACGGCGCGAAACAGGTCCATCACTGCCTTTCCATAGAAACGCTCCAGGACCCCCGCGCGCAAGCGGCCGACGCCGTGCTCACCCGCCGGCACGCCGCCGAGTCCCCACACCAGATCTGTGGCGTCGTCGAACAGCTCGTGCAGCGCGCCGCGCCATCCGTCCGTCGTCGTGTCGGGCAGCACGTTGACGTGCACATGGCCGTCGCCGGCGTGCCCGAAGATCACGATCGGAATGCCGCGGCGCGCCGCCGCGGTCCGGAGGCCGGCGACGTACACGCCCAACGCGTCGAGCGGCACACACCCATCCTCGATTACCTGCAACGAACGCTGGCTGGCCGGGAGGCGAGCGAGCGCCGGAGAGGCGAGTCGCCGCACGCTCCACAGCTGCTCGAGTCCGGCGCGGTCGACCGCCGTCTCCACGTGAACTGCGGACTCCTTGAGCCCGCGAACCGCGTCCCCAACGACACCCCGTGCCGCCCCGCCCGTCTCGCGCTCAAATTCCACGAGCAACAGACAGGCGACCTGCGGCGCGCTTGGAACAAAACGCAACAACGAAGCATCCAGCAGCTCGACGGCGGACGGCTCCAGGGTCAGGAGGTACGGGACCGCCTCGGCCATGGCATCGAGGTCGGCAAACCCGAGCGCCACTCCCGCGATGTCCGCTGGAATGGGGTCGAGACGCCAATGGACTCCGGTCACGATACCGAGCGTGCCTTCGGATCCAACGAGGAGATCGATCTCATCGCCTGATTCAGCAAAGCGATCGAGCGCGTAGCCACACGAGTTCTTGCGGGTCTTGGGGAAATGTGTGGGAATCAGGAGTCGGGAGTCGGGAGTCAGGGTAAACCGTCCCTGGCTCCCGGCTCCTCGCTCCAAGATCCTGACGGATCCGTCAGCCTCGACGATCTCCAGACCCTCCACCCACTTCCTTACACTGCCGTATCGCACTGCGCGTGGACCGGCGGCGTTTGTGGCGACCATGCCGCCACTGGTGGCAAATGCACCGGAGGACGGATCGGGTGGCAGCCGCAGGCCGTAGGGTTTGGCGGCATCGTTCACGGCTGCCCAGGTCACCGAGGCACCGGCCCGCGCGATCCGGGCGTGGGGATCGACGACCAGCTCTGAGAATCCCCTGCTCATGTCGACGATGACGCCGCTACCGACATTGCCGCCCGGCATCCCGCTCCCCGCGCCCCGCGGGATCAACGCGAGATGCGACTCGGCGGCGTGGCGAACGAGTGCGACGACGTCGTCTCGGTTCTTGGGAATTGCGACGGCGGAGGGCACGATACGATAGATCCCTGCGCCTTCGGCGTAAGCCGCCCGGACACGAGGATCGGTGACTAACACGCCCCAAACTTGACACGGGCGAACCACAACGTGAAGCTTCGACTCCCGATGGCTGCCCCACAGACCGCGCCGGCGCCTACTCAAGCACCCCGTGCTCAGCTGATCCATATCGAGGTGGACCGGCGGCTGGGCCATGAGTGGGACGAATGGAACGGCCGGCCGCTGCCCGGGGGCGGTGACTTCTCGGCGGCCCCGGGGCTGCTTTTCCGCTTTGCGGCCCTGACGCTCGCCGCCTTTGCGGCCGGCGCCGCCTTTCTTCTGTATCTCGTCGCACCGCGGCTCGTCACGCTCTCGCCGCCCTTAGCCAGGGATCTCTGGCTCGTCCTCGCGGCCGCCCTGGGGCTCGCCACGCTGTACCTGATTGTGCTCGCCGCCTCGTTTTACGGCGGCCGGAACCTGTTGCCCGAGCGCCTGATGGAGCGGGGTCCGTATCTGCAGCTCATGAACTACGCGTCGTTGATCGCTAGGGGCTTCGGGAAACGCGACTGGGTCGAGCACGCCGCGATCGACGTCTACAACACGTTGGCTGAGCGGCGGGGCCGGAGGGTGGGGAAGGGCGAGCTGCTGGTCCTGATCCCCCGCTGTCTATCAAAGCAGGCGCTGGACGGCGTGCTGGAGATCGCGGGCCGCTACGAGGTTCCGGTATTCGTCGCGACGCGTGGGCAGCTCGCCCGCCGCGTGATCCGCGAGCGTCGGCCCCGCGCCGTCGTCGCGGTCGCGTGCGAGCGCGACATGATGACCGGGCTGCGCGACGTCGCCGGCAAGCTGCCGGTGCTCGGGCTCACGATGCAGCTCCCCAACGGCCCGTGTCGTGACGCGGCTATCGACCTCGACCAGATGGAGAAGTGGGTGCAGGGTCTGGTCTCGACGTCCTAGCTCGACGCGATAGCAGCACCGCCCCACCAACCGCGCACCAGCCAAGAAACGCGAGCCACTCGACGCGCGTGAGGCTGCCCGGGACGGCCGGGATCACCTTCATCAGAATGATGGCGACGCTGACGAGCACGCCGAGGGTGGCGGTCATCATGCCCTCGTGCTGGCCGGCGCGACGGGCGCCGGCGATGAACGCCAGGCAGGTAGCGCACCATCCCATCGCCCCCACCGCTGCGCCCACCTCGCTGATCGGCACGAGCACCGCGTCGCCCAGGAACGCCGCCGCGGCGGTAGGGATCGCGACGAGCGCGATCGCCACGGCCGGTGTCCCGAACCTCGGATTCACGGCGCCCACGGCGGGCGGCACGAGGCCGCGCTTGCCCAGGGCGTACACCAATCGCGTCGCCGCGACGAAGTTCCCGTTGAAGACCTTGAAGAGCGACAGCACGGCCGCCGCGAGTATCAGCCGTGCGATCCAGGGTGTGCCGAAGGTGCGCGCGAACGCCGCGTCGGTGCCGAGGTGATTCGTGACGAAGTCGGTCCATGGATACACCCAGGCCACGATGCCCACGATCACGACGTAGAACAAACCCCCGGAGAGCAACGCGGCGGTGATGAGGCGTGACAGCGTGCCGGGTCGCAGCTCAGGCAGGGCCTCTTCCGACGCCTTGGGAATCGACTCGAAGCCGGTCATGAAGTAGGGCACAATCTGCAAGGTCAGAAGGATCGACACGAACGCGCCCGCGGGCCCGAAGAGCGGCTGGGCGTTGGCCGGCGCGCCGCGACCGATGCCCAGGGCGACGAACAGCGCGAAGCACGCCAGCAAGCCGATCGTGGTGACGTTCTGAAAGCGCCCGCTCAGGCGAATCCCGCGATAGTTCACGACGCCGATCGTGGCGGTCAGGGCGAGTCCCGCGACAAGCCGCGGCAACGCGATCGCCTTGCCGGCCACCGTGTACAGCACGACCGCGTTCATCCCCGGGAACAGTCGCGCGAGCAAGTTCCCGATCGCCACCGCCTCCCAGGGACAGACGATCGCGTACGCGAGCACCATCATCCAACCAGCGGCAAAGCTGACGATGGGGGGGAACACGCGCTCGGTGTACGCGACCTCGGCGCCGGCATCGGGAATCATCCGCACCATGCGCCCATAGGTCTGCGCGATGGGGAGGAGCAGGAACGCGCCGATGCAAAAGCCGAGCATGGCGCCGCCCGGGCCACCGCGACCGAGCCAGTCGTCCATCACGACGAGCCAGCCGGCCCCCACCATGCTCCCGAATCCGAATGTGAAGTACTCGAGTGCGCCGAGGCCCTTAGTAAGTCGTGACTCCAAGCTTGTCCTTTACGGAGGCGAGAAGCTGCTCGGCGCGGAGCTGTCCTGGCGAGCCGGGTGGCGCGGCGCGCTCGAGGTCCCGCGCCGTACGGGACGGATCGTCGGCCGGCCGGAACACCGCCTCGATCGTCACGCGCGCCTTTCCTGGCACGTCCGGATCGGCCCAGAGGCGCAGGCGATACGTCCCGGCGAATTCGTCCGTTTCGAGAAACCCGTCACGCGGGCTGACGAAATGCACCGCGATCGTGTCGGCGCGCAGCAACGAGTCCGCGAACTGGGTGACGCGTGGCGGCGGTGCGTTGATCACGACGTGGAGCGCTTCGGGGATCGGCGCGAATGACGGGCGCGTCGTGGCGGGTGTGCATGCACCGAGCAGCAGGACGAATGCCCACGCACGACGCACGACGCACGACGCACGCATCAATGGCTGTGTGGCGGCGTCCAGGCGGATCTGTGTGCGATGCCTTTACGGTGTCAGCGTGCTCGCGTTCCTCGCCGGCCTCGTGGTGATGCCCTTCTTCCCGGTTTTCGATCTCGGCCTGCAGTTTCTTGGACGGGATGCCGGCCGCGTGGTCGAACACTAACCGGCCACCGAGCACGCCGGTCCACACCAATCCCAGGATGCCCACGATGCTCAGCGCGCGCGTCAGGGCCAGCTCTTGCGTGGGCATCTGGAAGCGGCGGGCGAGCCGCCAGACGAGGACGACGGTGAACAGGCCCATCGTCAGGAGCGCCATGTCTTCGTGCTTGTCCATGATTTCGTGGATCGCTTCACCGTGCTCGATGGTGCCAGAGGCGAGTTTGCCCGCCACGACCGCCGCCCAGCCGCCGATTACACCGGCCCACAGCGTCCAGATGCCCGCCCACATGAGCGACTCGCGCTTCGTGGCGGCAGCAGCGAGATCGAACAGCACCGCGACGAGGAGCAGTGCCGCGGGAAGGTCGTTCAGGACCGCGTGCCAGCGCGCAGCGTCGTAGCCGAGCATTAGAGCCCCAGGTTGCTCACGATGGGTGGGTTGGCCGAGTAGTCATAGAACCCTTTCCCGCTCTTCTTGCCGTGCATCCCCGCCAGCACCATCCGCTTGAGCAGCGGCGGCGGCGCGTAGCGCGCTTCGCGATACTCGTTGAACATGATCTCGGCGATGTGGTGCGTCGTGTCGAGACCAACGAAGTCGAGCAGGGTCAGCGGTCCCATAGGATAGCCGCATCCGAGCTGCATCGCCTTGTCGATGTCGGGAACGCTGCCCACGCCGCGCTCCACCGCGCGAATCGCATCGAGCAGGTACGGCACGAGCAGCAGGTTCACGATGAACCCGGAGTTGTCCTTCGCCGCGATCGGCTCCTTGCGGAGCGATGCGGCGAACGCGAATGCGCGCTTGAACGTCTCCTCGGATGTCGTCACGGTGCGCACGACTTCCACCAGGGGCATGAGCGGCACGGGGTTGAAGAAGTGCAGTCCGACGAAGCGGTCGGCGCGCCTGGTCGCGCCCGCCATCTCCGCGATCGTCAGGCTGGAGGTGTTCGACGCGAAGATCGTTCCTGGGCCGCAGAGCGCGTCCAGTTCCTTGAAGAGCGCATTCTTGAGCGCCAGATCCTCGGTGATTGCCTCAATGACGATATCCGACTGCTTCAGGTCGGCGACCGCGGTCGTGAGCGTCAGCCGCTGGAGCGTCGCGTCGCGGTCCGAGGCCTCGAGCTTTCCTTTTTCGACCAACTTCGCGAGCGACTTCTCGATCACGGCGCGGCCGCGATCGAGAAACTCCTTCGACACGTCGCGCACGATCGTGTCGTAGCCGGCGCTGGCGGCGACTTGCGCGATCCCGCTCCCCATCAGGCCACACCCCAGCACCCCGACGCGTTTGATATCGGTCATCGCCTCGTTAGCCTCGTGGTTTCGGCTTGGGATTCTCGAACGCTTTGCGGACTTCCTCGGCGATGCGGGTAAACGCCTGCACGCCGGGCAGGGCGTCCTGACTGGACGACCGAGTGTCGCCGCGCTCCAGCCGGTCGAGCACCTGCTCGAGGGCGATCTGCATCCGCTCGTTGGCTCCCCGATACGTACGGGCGATGGCCGCGCCCCCGATCGTCAGGCCAACGCCGGGAACGAGCAACAGGACTTGCGCGAGGGCGAGAGGCGGTGCGATGAGCGCGGTCGCCCCTGTGACGGCCCACCCGACCACGGCCAGCACGGTGGCGCCGGAGATGCGTTTGGTGCGCTGCGGCCGGATATCCGCCTCAAGCCGCACCAGGCAGAATCCAGGCTCGAGCTGAACAACCTGCGCGGTGATCTCCTCGGCCTGCGCCAGTGAGTAGCGGCGTTTGCCGGCGAGCGCGCGCTGAATCGACGCCAGCGCCCCCGCTTTTGGCTCCCACGACGTGCGGTCCGGGTAATGCCGCTTGGGCTGCAGCAGCGCTTCCTCGGTCATCCAGCGGCTCACGGCGCGCTCGACCGACGCCCGTTCGCCGGGCACCACCCGGTGCGCGATGATCGATCGCGGACCCGTCAGCCACGCCCACGTGCCCGTCGCTACTTCCGGCGTGATCCGCGTCTGCTCTTCCAGCATGGCTTGGCGGAGATAGCGGTCAGGAATCCCGACATCCTTGCCGAGCGAGAGGACTTCGTTGCTGGTGAGCCCTTCGCCGATGTCGCGTTCTCCGGCCTGCAGCTCGGCGGCGCGCTTGATGATGCGTTCGAGCGCTTCACGGCTGATGAGGTCGTTCCCCATCAGACCTTTGTCTTTCCTTTATTGCGGAGTGCCGGCAGGCGCTCACCGGCTGTGTGGGCGGGCAGGGCGCGGCTGCCGGAGTCGGCGATCTTCTCCATGAACCCCTTGAACAAGTCGATCGGAATCGGAAAGATCGTCGTCGAGTTGTTCTCGGACGCGATTTCGTTGACCGTTTGTAGATAGCGGAGTTGAATGGCTGCCGGCTCTTTGCCGATGATGTGCGCGGCTTGCGCGAGCTTCTCGGCTGCCTGCAGCTCGCCTTCGGCGTTGATCACCTTGGCGCGGCGCTCGCGCTCGGCTTCGGCCTGGCGGGCCATGGCGCGCTTCATCTCCGGCGGAAGGTCTACGTCCTTTACTTCTACGGCGGAGACCTCGATGCCCCAGTCCTCCGTCCGCGTATCGATCGTTTGGCGCAGGATCGCGTTGATCTTGTCACGATTTGCGAGCAGCTCGTCCATCTCGGTCTCGCCCAGCACCGATCGCAGCGTCGTCTGCGCCAGCTGGCTCGTCGCGTAGAGGTAATTCTCCACTGCCACGACGGCCTTGTCAGGCGTCTTGACGCGCATGTACAGGACGGCATTGACCTTGATGGAGATGTTGTCGCGCGTGATCACGTCCTGGGGCGGGACGTCGATCGCCATGACGCGCAGCGACACCTTCTGCATCCGCGCCAGCACCGGAGGAAGAAAGATCAGCCCCGGTCCCTTGGTGGGCCGCAGCCGGCCGAGCAGGAAGTAGACGCCGCGCTCGTACTCGCGCAGCACACGCAGGCCCGAAAACAGATAGAGCGCGATGAGACCGATCGCGCCGAGGAGTATGTCGCTCACAACGCTTCGACGATCACTGCCGCCCCCTGACCTCCCCCAATGCACGCGGAGCCGAGTGCAAAACGCTTCTTCTCACGGCGCAGCGCGTGCAGCAGGTGAATGGTGATGCGTGTCCCGGTGGCGGCGAGGGGATGCCCGATCGCGATCGCGCCGCCGCACGCGTTGGTGCGGGCACGATCGAGCCCCAGCTCTCGCTCGACCGCGAGGTACTGGGGCGCAAACGCTTCGTTCACTTCGACGAGATCCATCTGCTCGAGTTTCATCTTGGCCTTCTCCAGCGCTTTCCGGGCCGCCGGTACCGGACCGATCCCCATGTGCTTCGGCTCGACGCCGGCAACGGCCCACGCCACGAGGCGGCCGAGCGGCTTCAACCCGTGTCCCTTTGCATACTCCTCGCTGGCGATGACCGTTGCCGCTCCGCCGTCCGAGATGCCCGAGGCGTTTCCAGCCGTGACCAGCCCATCCTTCTTGAAGTACGGCTTCAAGGTGCTGAGGATCTCGAGCGTCGTCTCCGGTCGCATGTGCTCGTCGGCGCGGAATTCGACTTCCTTACCCTTCACCTTGATCGTCACGGGGATGACTTCGTCCTGGAACGCGCAGGCATCCCAGGCGCGCTTCGCGCGTACTTGGGAGGCGACTGCCACTTCATCTACTTCCTGGCGTGTGAGCTTGTACTTCTCGGCGAGGCTCTCGGCGGTCTCGGCCATCGACAGGCCGCATTGCGGGTCCTTCAGCGATTCCCACAGCAGGTCCTCGAGCGGCGCCGGCCCGAGCCGCAGGCCCCAGCGCGCGCCGCGCACGACGTGCGGCGCCTGGCTCATCGACTCGGCGCCGCCGGCGAGCACGGCGTCGGCCTCGCCGAGCAGAATCAGCTGCGCGCCCTGCGTGATTGCCTCGAACCCTGAGCCGCACAGCCGGTTGACGGTGACGGCCGGCGTCTCGATCGGGAGCCCTGCTTTCAATCCGACGTGGCGCGCCATGTAGATGGCATCGGCCGACGTTTGGAGCGCATTCCCGAACACAGTGTGTCCGAAGTCGCTCGCCGGAACGCCCGAGCGTTGAATCGCGTGCCGGGCGGCAGCCACACCCAAGTCGATGGCCGACAAGTCCTTCAAAGAGCCGCCGAACGCTCCGAATCCCGTCCGTACGCCGGACAGGAAGACAACGTCTTTGGTGGCGCCCTGGGTTTTCATGAGACCAACTCCATCATAAGTGGGCGGAATATGGGCCTGCGCCGAATGCGACGGTAGGTCATGGAGCAAAAACACGAGCGGCGGATGGGCTTGTTCCCCATCCGCCGCGTGTCCTGGCGCGTGCGCGGAAGTGTCAACGCACGAGGTCGACCCACCCCGATTCATTCGCGACGATCGCAACCCTGCCGAGACGGTCGAAGGCGACATGGCGGGGCAGGCCCCCCGTCTCGAGCGTTCCAACGCTGACCAGCGTATGCGCGTCGACCATCGCGATCCGCCCGGCCGATCGGAGACTGGCGTACACCGTCGTCTGGTCGGGCGTCAGCGCCACTTCGTCCACCGGAGTCTCGAAGGTCCGTCTCACGATTTTGCCCGTCGGCAAATGCACCAGGTCGAGCCAGCCGTGTTCGTTGCCGCAGTAGAGGCGCAGGCCGTCGGAGGAGACTGCGACGCCCAACGGCGCGCCACCGACCTCATAGCGGTGAATGAGCGAGAGGCTCCGCGCGTCGAGCTCCAGGATGTGGCCCGCCTTCCAGGTGGGTACGAAGATGCGGTGACCCCCAGGATGCACAGCCAGCTCGGTACACGCTTGCGGCAGAGCGGTTGATCGCACGATCCGGCCGCCATTGTCGGTCAGCGCGCACGCGCAGAGACGATCGAGGTTGGTCGAGACGTACAGGGTGCGCAGCTCCGGCGACAGCGCCGCGGCGAGCGGATCACCTTCCATCGCGATGGAGCCCACGCGGCGGCGCGACACGAGATCGACGATGGCGACGTCTTTGGTGAATTGATTGGTTACCCACGCACGTTCGCCCGAGGGTGCGAGGATGACGCGCGTAGGAGCGACGCCAACACGAATGACGCCCGTGGACGCGAGCGGCTGTAATTGCAGACGTTCCAGCACGGCCGCGTGCAGCCGGGTGAGCAAGGCCGAGCCATCCGGCGCGATCGCGACGTCGAACGGATAGCCGGCGATCACGAGCCGTGAGGCGAGTACGCCGCGAGGCCTTCCCGCCGCCTCGGCCTGGCCGGGAGGGGCGGTTCGCGCAGCGCGAATCGAAAAACTGGATCCCACGCTGCCACCACCCACCGCGATCGCCGCGTACGCTTCGCGCTGGGCCACGGCCACCAGGTACGGCTGCAGCACCAGCTCGTGGATCCCGGTGTCTCCCCGGATCGTTCGGAAGCGCAGAATCGCGCCCGCGATGCCGCCGCGCCGCACCCGCGACCACGGCTGCCCCATCAAACGGCGCACCAGGCGGTAGCAGGTTGCGGGCTCGAGACGGGATTGACGGGCCAGCGCGAGCAACGATGCCCCGGTTTGCTCGGATTGAAGAACCCAATAGAACAGCCGGGTCCACGCGGCCAGCTCCTCGAGCGGCGGCAAGCTGGCGCGACGCAACGTCCTGGCGACTTGATGACGGGTTCGGAGTCCGAGGAAGGTCGCGACGTCACCGGCGGGCGGCAGCAGGCCGTTCTTGCAGGCGAGCACGTTGACGACCGCGCGTGCTTCGCCAGCTAACGACGGCAGTGCCACATCGAGAATCTTGGCCAAGGGAAGCGGCGGCATATACTACCTTGTCCCGGATTAGAATTAATTCTACCCAGATTGAAACAATGAGTTCACGCCGTCAACCAGGGTTCAAACCAGGTCGCTCAGAGCCTTTGCGACCGCCTCGGTGCCGGCGCTCCCGCCTAGATCGGGGGGCCGGACCGTGCTGGAGAGGAGTTCCCGCACGGCGCGCTTGACCTGGGCGGCGGCTGCAGGATGGCCGAGGTGCTCGAATAGCAGCCCGCCAGTCAGCACGGCGGCAAGCGGGTTGGCCACCCCCTGGCCGGTCAGGGCTGGAGCCGAGCCGTGGACCGGCTCGAACAGGGCGTGCGGCCTCCCGGGATGGAGGTTGGCGCTCGCGGCGACGCCAAGCCCGCCCACCAGCCCGGCACCGAGGTCGGACAGGATATCGCCGTAGAGGTTGTTCGTTACGATGACCTGAAAACGTTGCGGCTCCCGCACCATCTCCAGTGCCAGGGCGTCGACATACCTGTGCTCGGCCGCGATGGTCGGGTACTCCTGCGCGATGGCCTTGAAGCGATCCTGCCAAATCCGGTGCGTGGGAATCGCGTTCGATTTGTCGCTCATCGTCACGCGCTTCTGGCCGTGCGCTTTCGCCCACTCGAAGGCCGCGCGGATGATCCGCTCGACGCCCTTGCCGGTGTTGACCTCCTCCGCGACGTGCTCATCGCCATTGGAGCGGCCGCGGCCCAAATACTGGCCTTCTGTATTCTCCCGAAAGATCACGAAGTCGATGGCCGGACGGCCGGACGGCCGGTCGGCCGGAAGGCGGAGCGGCGACAGGTCAGGATGCAGGAGCTCTACGGGCCGGAAGTTTACATACAGATCGAGCCTGAAACGCAGCCCAAGCAGAATGTCGCGCGCGTGCTCGTTGCCTGGAACGCGTGGGTCCCCCAGCGCGCCCAGAAAGATTCCATCCACGTCATCGCGCAGATGCTGAAACGCAGCGTCGGGGAGTGTTTCTCCAGTTTTCAGAAAATGATCGGCGGAATAGGGCAGGCGCTCCCACGCGAGTGAGAACCCCTGCGTCGCCGCCACCCGTTCGAGTATCGGGATCGCCGCTTCGATGACCTCGGGTCCAATGCCGTCCCCCGCGATCACCGCAATCTTGTGTGTTTTCAACGGCCCATCCGCCCATCAGCCCATCCGCCCATCATTCAAACCCCGTCGGGCGCCCGCACGCCAGGCAGTAGGCCCAGCCCACATCCAACTCACTCCCGCATCCCTGGCACCGCAGGTCTCCTTCCTGCGGCTGGCCGCAGTGCGGGCAGAACCGCGCCTCCCGGTTCCCCGGTAACCCGCCGCCGCAGTACTCGCACTGATTCGCGGTGAGGGGATCTTTGGGTTTCGCGCCGGACGGAGGCGAGGAGGCGGCCCGATACGAGCTCGGGCGTGGCGGGGGAATGTACGGCACCGGGACGGGGTTCTCTCCCGTCGTGTCGACGAGATCTTCGTCCTCGTCCGGGGTCGCCGGAGCGTATGCGCGGTCGGCCAGCAGGACCCGCTCGGCGGCTCGGCCGTTCACCATCACCTGCGCGTCGGGAAAGCTGCGGAAGTAGGCGGGATCAGGATTGATGGTGGCGATCTCGCGCTGCATCGCCTCACGGACGGTCTCCGGCTCGAGCTGCACGTAGTTGCGCTCTCCTGCGAGGAGCCGCAGCACTGCCATCTCGTAATCCTGGTGCGTCGCGACGTTCAGCCGCGACCGGTTGGAGCGATACGGCACGAGCCGCTCGTAAACCTGGGAGGCCGGGAAGGGTACCGCGACCCGCGTCTCCCGCGCGAGCGCAGCGACCAAGAGCCCAAACAACCGGTCGAGCTCATCCATCGACGTTTTTCACAGGCTGAAGCCTGTGCTCGGCCAACATTGTCCTTAAGGACATTGACTGCCGAGCGCACCCTTTAGGGTGTGAAGACGGGTCAGGCACCATTTCTCCACGCACTCACCCAGCGATCATAGAGGACCGGTACCACACCGCCCTGCTGCAGCACTTCCACGCCGGACGGATCGCGGTACGCTTTGCGGTAGAACACGTGCGTGACGCCGGAATTGATGATCAGCTTGGCGCACATCACACAGGGCGACGCGCTGACGAACACGACTTTGTCGCGCACGCTGCCCGGTGCCTTCACGAGCGCGTTCATCTCGGAGTGAATACAGCCGCAGTTTCCCGGCACCGCGGAGTCGCATTTGTTCGGCAGGCCACGCGCGTTGCCGTTGTAGCCGATCGCGAGGACGTTCTCGAGCCGCTGGTCGGTGACGACCGTCCCCACCTGCAGCCGAACGCACGTAGAGCGTTTGGCCAGCTCTTCCGCCATACGCATGTACACCTCGTACAACGGTATCCGCTCGACGGGAACGGACTGATCCGAGGCGATCAGATGGTCCTTACTGGGTGTGCTCATGCAGCTCCTTGTCGGGATCGAAGTCCAGATACTTGCCGCGGGCGCGCTGCTGCGCGAGCCAGGTGTCGAAGCCGGAGGGGACGAGGCCGTTGGAGCGCTCCTGCTGATCGGCCGAGCGGATCGCCAGCGCGTTGGCGTACTCGTTCTTGACGTGTTCGTTGTGGCCCCGGACCCAGCGCCAGTCCACAGTATGCGCCGCCGCCGCCTGCGCCAGCTTCTGCCACAGCTCGACGTTCTCGAGCACGCCCGTTTTGCGGCGCCAGCCGCGTGTCTCCCAGCCTTTGATCCATTCCGTCATTCCTTTGACGAGATACTCGGAGTCGGAAACGAAGCGGACGTGGGCGTGCCGCCACTGGCGGCGGATCCACTCGAGCGACGCGATGGCCCCGGCGAGCGCCATCTTGTTGTTCGTCGTCTGTGGCGAACACTCGTAGAGATCCCAGCGCGCCACGCTGTCCCCCGCCGGCGCTTCGATCAACGCGGCGTTGCCACCCCGACTCGCCTTTGTGGAATCGTTGCCGAGGCAACTCTCGTCGGCATGCACGAGCACGAACGGCGTCGTCATGGCTGAATGACCACTGGAATGTCGGTATGCAGCAGGATCTGCTCGGCGTGCGAAACCGTCACGTCGCTGCGCCGCCCCGACCCGACATGGGCGCCTGCAAACAGGGCGTCGCACGCCGTTCGCTGAATCACGCGGGCGACCGCCTCCCCGGGGGTACCCGGCTCGAGGTGGGTGACGAACGTCACCCCCTCGAGCGAAAGCACCGCTTCGGCCTCGCCCACCACTCTGGTCCCGCTCGCGGGATCGATCGTCGCATGAATAACGTGCACCGTGCTGTGTGTGACGCTCGCGAAGCGCGCGACGAGTTCCAGGGCGCGCTGCGCCGTCGCGCGGCCATCGTATGCGACCGCGCACGCCTTCATCGGCGACGGCTTGCTGCCGCACACGATCACCGTGCGCTCGGCGATGCGAATCAACGACGAGACCGTCCTGCCCAGGACGTCGGCTGGAGACGAGCGGCCGCGGCGCCCTACCAGCACCGTGTCGACGTCGCGCGCGAGCGCCGCCAGCTCGGCGTCCGGATGGCCGTGCTGGTGAATCGTCTCCACCGCAAGGCCCGAATCCGCGACGCGCTCGTGCGCCCGCTGCAACAGCGCGCCCGAGTCGGACGTGCGGGGAGGGCCCGCGAAATGCGGCTCCTTCACGTAGGCGACGACCACACGGGATTTGAAACGGAGGCCGAGGTGGACGGCCTGCTCCAGCGCTTCGTCGGCGCTGGGACTGCCGTCCAGACCTACGAGCAAGCGCGTGAACACGGCGCTAGGCGGTGCTCAGGGCAGCACCGCGAAACTCTCCAGCTCGCGGAGCCGGAACGTGAGCAGCTCGCCGGTCATCGGGAGCCGTCCCGCCAGCGCGTCGTCACGTCCGCTCGTCTCGAGACGTTCGGCCACCACGACATATTCGGTGCCGCGACGCCGCAGCGCTACCCGCAGATGCTGACGCACGGCGCGCTCCAACGCGTCCAGTGCCTCCGGCGTCAGCGCGCGGTACTCCGGGATCCTGGGGGAGGGCACCCGCACTCAGCTCACCGTGATCGCACCGGCCACGCCGCGCGCGAGGCGCCCAATCTTGGCCGCGGCAGGCGTGCCCTCGCGCTCCAGCGTCGCCACCAGTGCGCTCGCGCGATCAGGATCTACGGCGATCAACAACCCGCCGGATGTCTGCGCATCGAACAGCAGCACGCGCAGGGGCTCCGGGACCGCACCACCGAACTTTACGTGGGTGGCCAGAGCGTCCCGGTTGCGTTTCGTCCCGCCTGGAATCGCACCCCGCTCGGCCAGCTCCACCGCCTGCGGCAGCAGGGGCACCGATCCGGCATCGATCTCGGCTGCCAGGCCGCTCGCCATGAGCATGTTGTGCAGATGACCCAGGAGACCGAACCCCGTGACATCTGTCGCGGCGTGGACGCCGCCGCCGGTGGCGCGCATCGCGCGCGCCGCGCCGGCGTTTAGCGTGGCCATCGATTTTACCGCGCCCGCAAGGTCGGCCGCCGTCGCGAGATCCCGCTTCAATGCGGTGGTGAGCACGCCGGTGCCGATCGACTTGGTCAGCACGAGGGCGTCACCGGCGCGCGCGCGTGCCAGCGTGATGATGCGATTGGGGTGTACCTCGCCGATCGCGACCATGCCGTACTTGGGCTCGGGGTCATCGACGGAATGGCCGCCGAGTACGAAGGCGCCCGCTTCTTTCGCGATGTCGGCACCGCCGCGCAGCACGTCGCCCAGCAGCTCGTAGGGCAGCGTGTCGCGCGGCCAGCCGACGAGGTTCAGGGCGAGCAGCGGCGTTCCCCCCATCGCATAGACGTCCGAGAACGCATTGGCGGCGGCGATGCGGCCGAAGTCATATGCGTCATCGACGATCGGCGTGAAGAAATCCACGGTCGCGACGATCGCGCGGTCCGGCGTTAACTGGTACACGGCGGCGTCGTCCCGCGTCGAAGCATCGACCAGGACGCGTGGATCGGAGATCGTCGGCACGTGGCGCAAGACCTGCGCCAACTCGGCTGGGCCGAGCTTGCAGGCTCAGCCGGCGCCGTGCGAGAGCGCAGTCAGTCGAACAGTAGTCATTGGTTCAGCGAAGATAGCAGGGCTCCCGCTGCGATGTAGCGAGCCACGTCGAGCAGTGCGTGCACGAACAGGTGTCGGCGCCGGAGAGCGTCAACGTGCCGCCACATCACCAGCCGGCGCGGGAATGCGACCAGCAGGCCGACGAGCAGGAACAGCACCCAATAGCCACCAGCGCCCAGCGTGTCGAACCAGAGCGATGCGAACAGCGTCACCACGGCCGCTTCGACGAGTCGCCAGAA
>WNFY01005196.1_pt1 | contig 15636 bp, 17 predicted proteins | sample 5400091 | NCBI WGS metagenome assembly WNFY01 (sample SAMN13153364, study PRJNA577476) | soil metagenome | isolation source: 60 cm soil or saprolite under grassland replicate 1 | place: USA:California | collected 2016-06-15 | reverse complement strand
AAGGAGGTGGAAGGATGAGCAAAACGACATTGCCCAAGGAGAGGCATGGCAGGTGGAGGGAACATGACAGGCGGGTTGACGCGTTCATGAAGCCCACAGCCAGTCCCAGGAGAGGCATGACAGAGGTGAGGAACATGACAGGGGCAAGGAGAAACATGACAGAGGCGGGGAACATGACAGGGGCAAGGAGAAACATGACAGAGGTGAGGAACATGACAGGGGCAAGGAGAAACATGACAGAGGCGGGGAACATGACAGGGGCAAGGAGAAACATGACAGAGGCGGGGAACATGACAGGGGCAAGCCCTGTCACTACTATATTACGGATAGATGCTGGTGATGAGTAATGTAGCTTAGGGCATTGTGGGAGTGAGGTGGGGAACATGATAGGGTGTGGGTGGCATGACAGTTGGAGCACACCATGACCCGCCGTGTCATCATCATTAGTGGGGAACATGATAGGGGCGTGGGTGGCATGACAGGGGCAAGCCCTGTCACTACTATAGACGAAACGGGTATTGGTTCGCGCCGGGCTGTATTTTCTATGAATTAACAAATGTAATAACTGTCCTGTTCCTACCAGCCATCTGCCCTTCTCGTAAAATGGTAGAGACAGAAGACTCTGCCTCCCAGGCAGGTAATGCTCCTGTCGTATCTCTCCCCTCTCATGCTCGGCTCACCAACCCTGCTTCCTCGCCACCAACACCTACGTAGTATAGTAGTGACAGGGCTTGCCCCTGTCATGCCACCCACGCCCCTGCCATATTTCTCCTCCACTGTCATGTTGACCGCCCTCATCATGTTGAGCACTCCTAGCCGATCTTGGTCGTGAAAATTCATTATCGAGGGACCGCCCCTTGCGGAACCCTGTCCGGGGGACAGGTATGCCCTGCATGGGAGACAGGTAACCAGGCTTCCGCGCTTTCTGACATTCACATCAATTTCTGTGTATAAAAACTTGACAATGTCAGAAATATATCCTATCCTACCATCGAAAAAAGCGAGCAGCTGCATAAAATGATATGAACTTACCAAAAGGAGCAGGATAGTATGGATACCAATATCCTTGACACCATTGACATGCGCGAATTGGGGAAAGAACTTCAGCAGGCGCGCATCAAGCGGGGGATGACACAAGAAGATGCTGCTAAGGTCATCGACGTTGCGCGCACGACCATTACGGCGATTGAGAAGGGTGAGCGACGTATCAAAGCCGGGGAGTTAATCAAACTCGCCCAGGCCTATGGTCGCCAAGCCAGCGATTTTGTACGTCCGGCTCCGAAAATTGAACCTTTCCAGGTACAGTTCCGTGGCCCATACACGCGCACTGACGAAGACGCGATAGCCATTATCACCTACATTGATGAGCTTGAACGGCTGTGCCGCAATTATCTTGAGCTTGAACAGATCACCAGTTCACCGCTGATGCGCAAGTATCCACTTGAATATGAGATAGCCGGGCTGCGGACGGCCCAGGCTGCCGAGGGTGTTGCCATTGAAGAACGTAATCGGCTCGGGCTGGGTGATGGACCGATTCCCATCCTACGCGACATTTTAGAACAGGATGTGGGTCTACGCATTTTTTACCTTCCACTCCATCCATCAAAGTTTTCAGCCATCTACCTCTACACCGAACAGTTGGGAGGCTGCATTGCGATCAATAGTCTGCATCCAGAAGAGCGCCGCCGCTGGTCATTAGCACATGATTACGCTCATTTCCTGGTGCATCGCTATAAGCCAACCGTGTTAATCGAAGAAGGCTATCAGCGCCTGCCAGAAAGCGAGCGCTTTGCTGACGACTTTGCACTTTACTTTCTCATGCCAACTGCTGGCTTGACGAGACGCTTTAATGATATCCGGCGTATGAAGGGGAAAATAACGCCCGCAGATCTCTGCACCCTGGCTCACTACTATGGTGTGTCCGTTGCAGCCATCACGCTTCGCCTTGAGGATTTGAACCTTCTTCCCACCGGTATCTGGGATAAGCTGCGAGAAGGCGGGTTTAAAGTTCGTGAAGCGCAGCGACAACTCGGCCTTGCAGCTATTCCCGCGCGAGATGAGAAATTACCCATACGCTATCAGTATCTCGCCGTTGATGCGTTCGCCCGAGCGCTCATTAGCGAGGGACAATTTGCCAAATTCCTCGGAGTCGACCGGCTTGAGGCGCGGCGTGCAGTCGTTGGGGGCGTAGGAGGATAGCGTTGACGACTGGAGTTGTTTTCTTACACAAGTGCATTATCCTGGATGCCTGCTGCATTATCAATTTGTACGCGTCAAGACAGTTCGGTAACATCCTCGAGGCTATTCCTGCATCAGTCGCTGTCGCAACTTATATCCGAGAGGAAGAGGCGCTCAAGATCTATGGCGGCCCCGCTGAGGATGTGATGCAGAAAGAAGAGCAGATCGACCTGCAACCCTTTATTGAGCGCGGCTTGCTGCTGCCTGTGTCACCTGAATCTGAGGCCGAAAACGTTACCTATGTGAACTTTGCCGCCTCTCTTGATGATGGAGAAGCTATCACCGGCGCCATCGCGGTACATCGAAATTGGGCTATTGGCAGCGATGACCGGCGAGCTATCTCCCTTTTTGCAAAAGAGGCTCCGCAACTGCAGTGCATATCGACGCTAGAATTGATGAAACATTGGGTGGATAGTACCAGTCTACCAACAGATGTAGTTCATATACCACTTTGCCATCTTCTTCCCCGATGCGACGCAACGTATTGAAGTTCCGCGGGTGCGCTCAGGAGTTCGTCACGCCACATCTTCTGCAGGGCCGCGGGGCAGATGACCAGTGCCTTGTAGCGCTGGTGATAAGCGTAGTCCACCAGCAGTTTTTTAGCGATCCAGTCCCTTGTGCAGCAGTTGCCAGCCGCCGACGTTGAAGTAGGCGGTGGCTATGTCGAAGGAATGGCTGTTATACTGCTGCACAAGGGTGTTAAGCACGCCGGCCATTTTGTGCTGCTGGTTGTCGATGACGAAGGGGATGCTGGTCATTGGTTGGTCCGCCTCTTCTCTCATTTCTCTGATTATCTCATATGGGGGGCAAGCTGGTTGAACAGGGTGCCTACTACGCTCGGCTGGACCGAGCCGCAAGGCGGCTGGAGTGCTGGTGCATGTGAAACATCTTGACTATACAAGATTACATATTTGTCCGAATCTATATAGTAAATAGAGAGGCGACCTGAAAAATCACTAGAGAACGATGCAAAGAGGTAGAGCGATGAACGAACTGGAAGGGCAGTACACACCTACCCCTATGCAACACGCTCTGGGCGCCCCCCTGCCTTCGGAACAACGAACTGGCCAGGTATTGCCTCCTGTCCTCTCACGAGTCGATTTGCTTGCTCTCTTCATTACGAGTGTCCTCTACATCCCTACCGTCTCCATCGTTGATGCGACGCACGGGGTAGGAACGGCTATCTATCTCTATTGGGTGATTGGCACCGTCACCTTTCTCCTCCCTGGGGTGATCGTCACGGGACAACTCACGCGCTTCATGCCGGTCGATGGATCGATCTATGTCTGGACCCATCGAGCATTGGGGCCGCTCTGGGGTTTCCTGGCCGGTTTCTGCGCCTGGTTCGCTGGCATCCTGGCACAGCTCAGCGCCTGTGTTGCCGTACTTGTGATGGTCCACGGCATTGGGAGAGTATGGCCTGGAGCCAGTATCACCTGGCTGGCGGCACCCTGGCAACAAGGTCTCTTCGTCATAGGGGTCCTGCTCCTCGCAGGATGGCTCGCCACCTGGCCCTTGCGCCTGGTCATGCGCATAGCGAAGATCGTCATCCTCCTGTACCTGCTGGGGATTGCTGTCGTTGGGTTGGGAGGGATCGTCTCTGGGGGCCGCCACTGGTGCTGCTGGCCTACCTGCTGGGGACCTTTGGCGTCAAGACGGTCGTGCCGGAGCAGACCGCGGGTGTTCTGTACTCGACGCTCATTGTGGTACAGATGGTATTTGGCATTCCTGCTGCCGTCACCGTCGGCTGTAGCTTCGTCTGCTTCTTCGTCATGACCGCTGTGCTGTATCATGTTGCCTTTGCGCGCATCCTGTTTGTTGCTGCAGTAGATCAGCGTCTTCCAGCGGGCCTGGCCCGTGTAAACCGCTTCGCAGTCCCGTCCCGCGCCACCACCGTCCAAATGATCATTGCTCTTACTATTGTTGTTTCCACCTTCTTACTCGGATCTCTCGTTTTCGCTCCTCAGACGGCAAGGTTCCCACTAGAAGTCTATACTGTCACCCAGGCCACGACCGCCGTCATCTGGTGCCTCTCCATGCTCATTCTCTTCCTGGATCTGCCCATTCTCTTAGGTCGTTTCCGCACATTGCTCGCCAGCAGACCCGACCAACTCATTGCACCGCGCTGGATGCTATACCTCTGCGCTGCGGGAGGAGCAATGGCGAGCCTGGTGGGCATCTGGACGACGTTTACCCAGTCCTGGGAGCCTGACCTCATCTCTACTACACACTGGGTACAAGCTGTTGGCCTCTCTGTGCTCATTTTACTCGCTCTCGGCCTGCTTGGTGCAGCCTATCCGCGCCTGTGGGCTGGTCTGGAAAAGCAGACGGCCGCAGCCCGCGAAAATGCTCGCCTGTACAACGAACTCAGCGTCGCGCACGCACAACTCCGCGAACTCGATCAACTCAAAGACGCGTTTCTGCTGACCGCCAGCCATGAATTTCGCACGCCACTCACCATCATGCAGGGCTACCTCGAACTCCTGCGTGAGATGGAGGATGCCAGCCTCGACACGCGGCGCTCGTTTCTCGACAAAGCAAGCCGCGCCTGTGACGAGTTAGTGCTGCTGCAGGCCAACATCATGGATGCCAGTCGTCTTGAAGTGGATGCCGCGACCTTGAACTTCGCCAACATGGCGCTCGGGGACATCTGCGCTGCCGTGATCGATCTCTTTGAGCCGTTGCTTCTTCAGCAGCAGCGTTCCATCGAGATAGACATTGCTCCAAGCGTGCTGGTCTGGGCAGATGAGATGCGCCTGAAGCAGGTCCTCCACAACCTGTTTGCGAATGCGCTGCGCTACTCGCCAGCGCAAATGCCCATTCGTGTGACCGCCGCGGGAGAGCAGGAAGCAGGCATGGTCCGGGTCAGTGTCATCGATCGCGGTTTGGGCATACCTGCTGACAAACAGGAAGTCATCTTCGATAAATTCGTGCGCCTGGATCGTGACATGTACGGCACGGTGCGAGGAAGTGGCCTGGGACTCTTCATCACCCGACAACTGGTCGAGGCCATGGGAGGGACGATCACCGTCGAGAGTAGCGGCATCACGGGCGAGGGCTCCACCTTCTTATTTGCCTTGCCCATGGCGAAACGTGCAGAGTAGCCTAAAGAAGCACTTGCCAGGTTAAAATCCTCCACGGCAGAGACCTATACTTTGCTCCCCTGCGCTACAATGACGCTGACATTGTCTTCCCCTCCACCTGCTATGCTGCCTGGACGAGAGTATGGGCTGTCTTTGATGGGTGAGGCCTGGATGTGGTCAAGATGGCGGCGATCTGCTGGTCGCGCACCATTTCCCACAGCCCATCGGAGCACAACAGCAGGAGGTCACCAGCAGCAAGCGGCACGGCAGAGCCATCCACTTCCACGGTGGCTTTGTCGCCCAGGCTGCGATAGATGCGATTGCGCATGGGATGGGTATAGATGTCTTTAGACTCGATGACGCCTGCTGCTACGAGTGTGGCCACGAACGTGTGATCTTGTGTGATCTGCGCGAGTCCCGTAGGTTCGCGATAGAGGTAGAGCCGACTATCACCCACATGCGCTACGTAGGCGATGGTATCCATTACCAGGGCTGCCGTCATCGTCGTGCCCATATTGTCTCTCTGTTCCCGGTTGTGCTGATACACCAACTGGTTGGCATACTGGACACCGGCGGTGAGTAGAGGGAGGAATGCCTTTGGCTTCATCTGCTGCGAGCTGAAGGAGCCAGACACATATTCGGCCAGGGATCGCACAGCGAGCCGACTCGCTTCTTGCCCATGTGCCTGTCCTCCCATACCATCCGCCACTATGAGGAGGGCAAATGGTTTCGGCATAGTAGAGGGAGAGGCGGAAGGCACGATTCCCCGGGTGACCAGGATGGTATCTTCGTTCGGTCTATGCTTGCGTTTTATGCCTGGATCCAGGTGGGATCCCACTTGCAGGGCGAGCACTGACTGCTCGGTATTCACTCCCTTACCTGCACCTGCGAACGTGTGTATACGTGCATAGTGAGAAGGGCCCGAAGGGTTGTTATCTCGTCGTCTCAACATGATAGTGTCTCCTTCTACATTTTACACGTATTTTGCATCTCAATCGTTGCATCTATCAGTCTGTTGAGTCTCGTAAAGTCGTACCCCATATGGCCTTAATGATCCTGGAGAGACGCAAGGTGATCCATCAGATGGCGTTGTAAGTGTGGTCGGGGCAGGAGGCGTCCTATGCTACCATACCCCCCCATAATTAGCGCTGAAACCGGGAGGCGACCCGGCACGTGGTAGCACTATCAACAATTGGGAAAGGAGTTACTTATGGACACAACGACGAATTCGGGCACACATGAAGATGCGCCTTATTCGCGCATGGTAGGGGTGTTTAGAGAGCGCGCAAACGCTGAGCAGGCTCTGAACGAACTCGAGCAGGCCGGTTTCCAGGAGACCGAGTTGACAGTGTACGACCCGCATCCAGCAGAAGAGCCTGTGGACTCCTCTCAAGTTGATGCTGGGATGCGCGTGCTCGTACACGTCCTGGCCGAGGGGAGAGAACAGGAAGCTCTAGGCATCCTGGTCAGCAATGGAGCCAATAACTCCGATCTCCCTTTCGGAACGGACCTCTCTCACGGTTCTATCATCGCTTCGAATGATGCACCTGATACGCAGGGTGCGACACCCTAGTGCAGGGGAAGGAAAGCTCTTGTGTGAATAGGAATTGGACGGGGATGGCCTCGTGGGGATCTCGGTCGACGGTGGGGCTTCAATGCGCACCGCCGACCAGGGCCCGTCACGACGATAACCTACCCCGCCTGACTATCCGCCAGCCGAGAAGAGTTAGTTTCTTTCCAGGTTCAATTGCCATGAAACCCCGTACTTATCTGCCAACCAACCAAACTTGTCACTAAATGGATAAGCTGCTAACGGCATAAACACCTGGCCACCTTGAGATAACTTCTCAAAGAACTGACCTATCTCCTCTTCAGTGCCACAGATGACATACAATGATATCGCGGGAGTAAAGGTAAAGTCGTGCTTCATGCTGCTATCTATGCACATGAACACCTGTCCATATAATGAGAAGGTCGCGTGTAACACGGTTCCCTCTGCACCAGCTTCGTTGGGTCCATAGCGCTGGATACTCAGGATTTCTGCCTGGTCAAAGACAGAGACATAGTAATTCATGGCCTCCTCAGCCTTGCCATCGAACATCAAAAACGTCGTTACCTTTTGCTTCGACTGGTCCACAACAAAATGCCCCTTTCCGTTAAATGCTGCTCCAATTCTTGCTCAACAAGCGATTTTGTACTTCGCCAGATAACTTTGCCACTTTACGAAAAAAACTTCTTCTATCTTGCTCTTTCTCCATTCAATCAAGAAAAACATACCCCATCAGCCCACTCCAGGCCAGCCTCTGCCTGCTCATTTCTCTGATTATCTCATATGGGGCAAGCGGACAAGGAAAAAGGGAGGAAGCGACAAGCAACAGAAGCAAAGAGGCAATTGCCAGAGGTTGACTCCCAATTTTGTAATATTTCGCGATGCGAAACGATAGTTAAGATGAGTACTCAACAACACGAGGGAACTAATGCAAGCAAAACCGATTATTGTGTAACGATGCGCTGCGAAAAAAAAGCCTCACTGAGTTCATTTTGGAGACGGCTCCTCTGCTTTGCGAGGCTTTTGTGAGATGATCATGCTATTTTCTCTCTAGAATACAAGTGCGTGTAACGATTTCTCTGAGAAAGAGGTGTTTCTATGTGGAGCAACAGTAGGACAAGTAAAACATTGGTCATCGTAGTCTGTTTTCTCGTCGTAGGGATAGCAGGATGTGGGAATGGAATAGGTAGTCACGGAGGTGATGCAACAACAGTTGCCCCATCCCACTCGTACTCAGCTCCCTCAACAAGCTTAGGAACGACGCATCCCCTCAGCATGATAAAGACGAATGCAGCACCATTCAGAGTAACGAGCATTGATATGTCTGTCACCCCAACAACCACCTCGATATGGAAATGCGGCTCCTCCATTCAGGTCGTCTACAACGCAGTGTTTCACGTCGATTCAGGTCCAAACGGAGGGACGATGGTGTTCTCCTACACGGTGAATAACGGGCGTTCCCAAACGGCTGCAAAGTTAACCATTATCCCTGGTCAGCATCAATCAAACTTCGTGTTCACGTGGCAAGGGAGTCTACCCAGTGATCATACGTATCCAGCGCCTGGAGGCGTGTTAGTCACAAGCCCTAACCACCTCGTGTCTCAGAGGGTCGTTCCAGCCGGGAGGTGCAGGTAATCAGAGAGGTTTCGAGCGTTCCTGCTAAAAACGCTCTCCCCCAGAAAGCGGAGTACTGAACATCAGGTGTACCTTCATCTGATCATAGTTATCGTGTTCATAGCCGTGTTACAAGAGGTGAAAGAGAGGATAGGAAAATTGTCTAACTATGGATAGATGAGAGGAAACCTGCTACATAGCATCTGCTTCAATCACCCCTGGAATGTGCGTCCATACCAGTCAAGTAGTTCCCCTGCCTTCAGTTCCGCATGCTGTCTATCTTTCGCATAGAAGGTAAAGAGCGTATCCACCTCATTCGTCATTCTGCAAAACAGTATCCAGAGTGTCATGGCAGCACTTTCCTTGTTGATTATCGTTGTTATAGTAACGTTTTAATATCATCGTTTCTATAACAATACCATTAGGTACTGACTACCGTCAAGGCAGGGTGCGGTGTATGCTGAACGCATGAGATTGCGGTTACGCGTAAAAGAAGTTGCCAGGGAACGTGGCATGTCGATGACGAAGCTACACATCAAATCAGAGGTAGCTTATAGTACCGTGCGCCGGCTCTTTCGTGACCCCTTTGCAGAAGTGACCACAGCGACAATTAACCGGCTGGCGGATGCGCTCGGCGTTCCCCCATCGCACTTGATCGAAGATGTGCCTGATGAATAAGGCCAGGAGGTAAGGTGTGGAGGCCATGCGGTCCGGGTACCAGGGAGTGTGAGTTATTACTGACCACCTTCTATATTACATTCCCATCTGACCCTGTCCATTGGTATCAAATTTTCCAGGCTTGCTCGGATTATCGCGAATATATTGACGTATCTTTTCCAGTTCTTCTGCATCACGAATGATATGTTCATAGTAATTGTGTTGCCAGAAACGGCCGGAGCGTTCCATTTTCGCAGCTTCAATGTGCCGCAGCCAGGCGAGCGTCGTAAGTGATTTATAAGTTCCTACTACCCTTCCTAGGGACGCGGCCTTCTCGACATTGCCTTCCAAAAATACAATGAAATGAACATGATCAGGCATAACCACAAATTCGTCGAGGGTGAGGCCAGGAAAGCGCTGCGGGAGAGCATGCCACATGTCTACTAAAATCGTACGGAGTTCTGGTATCTCAAAAAGAGGTTCATGTTCCTTAGCGCGAATGGTGACGAAGTATGTCCCTGTCCAGGCATAATTATGTGTTTTTAACCGCAATGATCGCCTGGTGAAACGGGTGGAGCGATCAGAATCATATTGGTGTGTACCCATTTTCCTGCCTTTCCACATGCCTATTGCGTTGTTTTATATATAATACACCTTTTGTCTATACTTTTGTATAGTAAAGTAGGAAATATGATAGGAGTGCTCAACATGACAAGGGCGATCAACATGATCGGGGAAGGAGAAATAGGGCAGGGGCGGGGAACATGACAGGGGTGGGGGAGCATGACAGGGGTGGGGATTACATGACAGGGGCAAGCCCTGTCACTACTATACTACGACAGGTGCTGGTGGGTGAGGAAATGGGGTTGGCGAGTTAAGCGTGAGGGAGGAGAGAATAGGACAGGAGCAAGTTCTGTCTCTACAATATTACGAGAAAGGCAGATGGCCGCCGACAGTAACAGGACAGTTATTATGTTTCTTAGTTCATGGAAAATACAGACCAGCGTGACAGGGGCAAGGGCGGGCATGACAGGGGCAAGGGCGGGCATGACAGGGGCAAGCCCTGTCACTACTATATACGAAACGGGTATCCGGTCACGCTTCCTCAATGCTACCATCAAGCTCCTCTCTTCTCATTACCCAGGTAAAGTACTAGACTACATCCCTCGGCGCCGCCCGTAGTATCTGATACAACAGTCCTACGCCTCCATCCTCTCCCTCCCCCATGCGCCACCGCCGCCTGCTGATGCGGCGGCGCCAGCCTCTTCTCATACGGCACCCCTGTCTCCATCGCCCGCTGCATCTCATCATAGATTTCCAGAATCACCCGCTTCGTGCTCCGGTCCATTGCCATGGAAAATTTTAATGAGCCTTCAAAGGCATCTTCGATGGGCATGGACAAGTTCCCACTAAAGGTCTGCGTGCCACCCAACGCTTTGCGCTTTGAGCGATCTTTGTCTATCAGCTCGCATTACTGTGCGCTTTGAGCGGCACCTGGAACTATTTGTTGGTCTCAAAGCCTTTCTCAAATCGGCCTGATGATTTATGACCAGGCCTCAATTAATTGGCTAGATAGACTCGTCGCGCATCATTATAGTAACGCCAGAGCCAGTGCTTGTCAGGAAAACTCTCCAGCAGCTTCTCATAACCCTCGATAACATCGTCAGTAGCGATGCGTATGAGGATAGAGAAAACGGTAGCCAGCATAGCGCTTATATCTGTCTGATCATCCATCACTTCTGCTACGACAATGAGATCTGATTGAGCATCAGATTCATCAGAAGACGACACTGCTGGTTCTTTTTGAGCCAGTAGCAAGATACGTGACAATTCAAACAGCGGGGGTACGGACTCCGGAGTCTGTATGTACTGAATCTCCTGATCGCCAAAAATGATGTCTCCTTTTGTAGCCTGGGTAATAAGATGGTGAAGGTAAGCTTTTTCGGCAAGCGAACTCGGAGGTGCGAGGGGCATTCGTGCCTTTGCCAAGTAGTATGTCCAATCGTTGTTCACCTGACCGATAAGGTTGTCCAATTCAGTCGCACCCATCGTACCATATTTGCTTAAAGCCTGGATAAGACGATATACCAGATTTAGATATAAAGGATCTTGGCTTCCTTTCTCAGAGCAGAGCGCTTTAATCACTCCACCCATCGTTGGTACTACCTGCCTTGGCCGGATGGTACGTTTAGTGTTCACACATAGCTCTGCTGCTCGTAGCAAACATATTAGGAGGGGCATCAGCGTGTAACTGCTGAATTATATCCTCATCCCTATCTGGTGAATACCCCTGCACACATAAGATCAGGATTGATGGATCATCGAAATTGACCGAAAGTAGCCTGGTGTAAAGATTTGGTGATACATCTATCTTTAACGCAACCGCATAAGCCAGACAAGCTACGGCATGAGTTGAGACAGTGAATTGGCGTTCATCTATCTGCCTGAACGCTTGTGTAAAATCGAGATTATTAAGATATTCCACTACGAGTTCTTCGAGTTGTTGCCGCCGTTCAGGGGTCAAAGTTTCGACCTGTCTTACGTAGTAGTCTGCCTGTAGACCAAAGGCTTTTCCTTGTTGCCACCCAGGCTGAGAAAGCAGATCTTCAAGTGTCTGTTGAACAGGTCGAATAGGTTGGGCAGGTGTTGCGGCCAGTTCTGGCAGCGTATCACCACGATAACTTGCAATATGCTCTGCAATACTCTTTTTCCCGCTGTTCACAAGTGCCTGGTATGTTAGTCTCATGAGCCAATCCGGGAGGACGGATGAGGTGAGCTTCTCCTTGCAAGTAGCCAACGTTGCTTCATCTAGCAGAGCAGCAAGTGTATCAACTACTGCTAACGGATCAACATCTGCCCCAGCAGCATTCTCAAGCAAGTAACAGACAGAATCTATACGGTCATGCGCGAGCGATTCATAGATGGCACCGCGCCTATCTGGAGAACTAGAAAGCAGTTGGGGACGAGTGATAATAATGAGCAACGTCTCCCTGCTCGCCTGGGTATCATGCTTGATGAGCAAATCTATTAACCCTTCAGGAACTTCCGGCAATCCGGATGTTTCACTGCGAAGATGATCTCTAATTGCACACACCATCGGTTCATCTAGTAGTCGTTGCACAGCTTCCATCAGCATACTGTCACTTATGGTGTTCATCGATCGCCTTCCCAGGCGACGCATCAACAAATCTGAGAAGAATTCCCGAGCTTCTGGCGCAAATTTTGCCAGCGACAATAAGATTGCCCTACGTACATGCTTATTCTTCTCGACCTCATTGAGCGAGAGAAGCTGTGGAACAAATTGGCGAAGGGATAATTCTGATACAGCATAGGCGGCAATCTCGCGTTGTCCCCAATCCGCCTCGTCTCTACTCAGCAGAGCAGGTACCAGGCTGGTGGCAAGTTCTCTCGCCTCCACATTATTATTAGCAGCATAGCTGACAAGGAGACCAAAAGCATCATACTTTACAACAAAAGTTGCTGCTACATTACTGTATTGATCAATGATATATTTAGCCCCACCTGATGGATTAAGGTCTATACAAGTCTGCCAATCATTGAAGATTTCACGAGAAGCGCCAAAAGAACCAGGAAGGCCTGTCTCCTGCCTGGCATAAGTAGAAAAGATAGTGCTAAGTGCCAGCATACGTCTATTATCATCAGCATCCAATGGTGTGCATCTAGCTCCGATAATCTCTTCTCGCTGGTATATAGCATCAAGCAGGTCTAGGCGGCGCTCGCAGAGGAAGCGCAAAACCTGGTACCATAGTGGATTGAAACCTTGAGCCCTTTTCTTCTCAATGTAGACAAGCTTTAAAATGTAGTCGAGCGGTTTCTCAGCAAAAGCACAGGCGGTGAGATATTCTTGCCAGGAACGATGCTGGAAGGATACTTCTTTCCCCTCGCATATAAAGATTTCTCGATGACGTATCTCATCAATCCATTGCCGCACCTGGAAACCCTCTGCAAGCCCCATCTCGTTGATGATGCGCAAAATGAGAAGCTCCAGTTCCTCTTCCGATAAGCTATATCTACGATCAGAAGTCATCTCTAGAGCTATTTTATTCAGAACAGATCTGGTCAGCCCTCTCTGCGAGATTTCTGCTGTGCCCCGCCTTATCTCTTTATCCAGAAGATTAGTGATCAATTTCTCATAGATGGTACTCAGACTGGGGGGAAGATTACCAGGTATTCCTCCAATATCGCCGAGCGCTTTCAACGTACCAGGGATGCGAGCGATGGCTAGCAAATCGCGCCGCTGCCAGAGAGCCTCTTCAAGAGCAGTCCCAGCCAGTCCTCGTCTATTAAGGTATAACTGGATTTGCTGCCTGCTGAAAGGGGTAATCAGTAGAGTTTCATGCTCAACATTGGCAAAGATTGCCTCTGAAACACCATACGCTAGCTGCCGACTGCTAAAGACGTACTTGTGCTGTGGGTACTGGCTGATAAAGTATTGAACATTTTTCAGCAGTTCCATACGCTGGGAACCGCCTAGCTCGTCAAGGCCATCGAAGAGAAATGTGTAAGAGCAAGTGCAAAGTACAGCATCGGTAGGCATGACCTCCAATACATCAGTCCTAGAGACGTCACAGTAAATTTCGCGAAAGATACGCTGGATGTAGGCCAGGAAGGTTTCTGCTGCATTTTGATAATATCGTAAGGGTAGCAGGATGGGCACATAATTTGCGGAACCGACATGATCGCTATCTTCCAGTTTAGCTTGAGACTGTTGAAGGGCTACATCACGTAAACGATCGAGTAACAGGGTTTTACCCACACTAAATTCGCCGACAATTAGCACATGTTTATGGTTCACCACCTCTGTCAGTGAAACCGATGGCAATTTTCCGATAATATTCAGCCATGCATCCCTTGCATCTGGGTCACGCAGGTTTTGATTTCGATCCATATCTTGTTGCCAGAGCAATGTAGGTTCTACATAAAAGGCTGCTTCATCTTCAACTACCGACTGTTTCTTGGGGCCTGCTTTCAAGTATGCTTCAAATTGGGTACGCTCATAAACAGCCGTTTCAGTTAACAGAGGGGCGGTTTTAACTTCAGAGTTAGAGATGCTGAGGGTAATAGGGGCGTGAATAGTAACGCTTTCTATTCTCATAGAGGATGATGCTGCCAAGGTTTTGGACAGTTCATCAAAAGCCTTGGTTATTTCAGTCCGCAGTGAATCCACAGATTGAGTCATCTGGGTAGCCGTATTTGCGACAGTTGCAATATCACGACTTAAAAAGATAGGATAAAACTCAGGTTGGTTACGAAGCTCGTTCTCCAAGTAATGTAGGAAGTCCGAGGCCGCTAAAGAAGCCCTTACCTTGTGTTGATCATTTATGGCTGATCCGAACTGCTCTACCCAAAGGTTGGCAAATTCCGACGGAGTGGGAAGATAGGTAGGCAGGAGACAACGGGCCAGAAGTGGTGCAGCTTTTTTCAAGAAATGTTCATCAAAGAAAGTATCTACTAAATCTGGATAGTGATTACTGAATTGGGTATATGCCCTGGCAAGCGCAAGCTTAAAAGCCAAACGTTGAGGATCACGACCTAGCAGGGTACGTATCCTATCGGCTACTCCGGCTTGCTCCAGCAGGTAGCTAAAGACTTCACCTACCACAGTTGCTAAGACTGATTCTATAAGCATTCTGCCTGACCTCTACAACTTCACTTTCCAGTAAGATATTCAAGATTTCCAGCTAAATAGAAAATTTACTAACTTGCACCCGTATACTTTCTTGTACTAGAACGGATTATCGACTAAAGGGTAACCCGATGATTCATAGCTAATCTGTCGGTGTCTGTAAGATCATTCTGATATACTCTTTTTCATAACCTCCAAACCCATCTTCTCGCTCCCCTCATGCGCCACCGCCGGATCAGCAGGCGGGGGCACCAACCGCGTTCTATAAAGAATGACAACTATGTATTGCACGATGACTCACCCCCAATAGCGAGTCTCCTGAACAATTCATATTTCAACCACAACCTATCTATTACCTATCTTCTGCAAGCTCAAACAGCCCCAGGGAGCAAATAATCTGCGGCTCCTGCTCTTCTGTCTCTCCCTGGACGTGGCAGAGCCGGTTGTCGTCGCGTAAATCGATCACCAGTTGCGCCAGTTGCTCGTCGCTGATGCCACTCCTCATCTGGCGGTTCAGCGTATCACGAGCCGATTCCTGCAGCGGGTAGCGATAGATTTCCTCGATCGCTTTGTCTAACTCTGGAGGAGGCGGAAAGAGGGTATGCCTTGCCGACCCGGCATACTGCTTGAGCCGCTCGTACGTGCGTCGACGCGCCCCACTGGGGCTGCCAAGCTGCCCACCACTGCCCCTGGTCTCTTCTGCAATGATGTGCTCCACACCTAGCTTCACGAGATCATGTTGCTCGGGCGGGCGCGGGATAGGCTTTGTCTCGATATCACATGCTGCTGCCCGCAGGATCGTCAATTGCGATTGGGTCACGTTCTCGCCCTTGCGGTTCACCCAGGCC
>WNFY01005594.1_pt1 | contig 15638 bp, 15 predicted proteins | sample 5400091 | NCBI WGS metagenome assembly WNFY01 (sample SAMN13153364, study PRJNA577476) | soil metagenome | isolation source: 60 cm soil or saprolite under grassland replicate 1 | place: USA:California | collected 2016-06-15 | reverse complement strand
ATCCGGACACCGGCGGCGTTCTGTGGGGTCGTCGGCCTGAAGCCCACCTACGGGCTGGTCAGCCGGGCCGGAGTGGTGCCGTTTTCCTGGACCCTGGACCACGCGGGGCCGATGACGCGGGAGGTCCGCGACATCGGCCTGCTGCTGCGGGTCATCGCCGGCCACGACCCGGAGGACCCGGGCTCGGCGCCGGGCCCGCCTGGGGACCCGCTCGACGGAATCGAGCGCGGGCTCGACGGTCTGGTGGTCGGGACCGACACCGGCTACTTCCAGCAGATGATGGAGCCAGGGGTCCGGCGCGTCCTCGACCGGGCGGCGCGGCGGATCGTCGAGCTGGGCGGGGACGTCCGAGCCGTCCAGCTCCCGACGATGCGGGCCGCGCTCCCGGCCGAGCTGGCGATCCTGTTCCCGGAGGCCGCCTCGGCCCACCACCAGCACCTGGAGCGCCACCTCGACGAGTACGGCGAGGACGTGCGGCGGAGCCTCCTGTCGGGTCGCCTGTACCGCGGCGTCGACTACGTCAACGCGCAGCGGGTCCGGGCCCGCATCCGCCGAGAGCTGGCGGAGGCGTTCCGACAGGTCGATCTCCTGCTCACACCGACGGTCATCCTTGAGCCACCTGTGTGGGGCCAGGAGACCTTCCAGGTGGAGGGCCGGCAGCTCGACCCGCTGAACGGGCTCATCCGCTGTCTGGCGCCCTTCAACCTCTCCGGCAACCCGGCCCTCTCCGTCCCCTATGGCTACGGCGACCGGGGGCTGCCGGTCGGGGTGCAGCTCGTGGGGCCCCACTTCGCCGAGCCGCTTCTGTTGCGGGCGGGACGCGCCCTCGAAGAGGATTTCGCCCCGCAGCGCCGCAAGCCACCACTCGAACTGCTCAGTGCGCCGGGCGCAGCCTCCCCCCGGCCCCACTGAGCGCCCCCTCAGCGGGCGGCCCCGACCAGCCGCTGGAACAGCGCTTCGTAGCCCACGACCATCACCGCGGCGTCGAACCGCCGGGCCGCCTCCGCGCGGACCTTCGCGGGCTCCAGAGCGGCTGCCCGCTCGACCGCGTGCGGCAGGTCGGCCATGCTGCGGGCCAGCAGGCCCGAGGTGCCGTCGCGGACCTGCTCGGCAAGGACCGTCTCCACAAGCCCCACGACCGGCGTGCCGCACGCCATCGCCTCGACCGCCGCCAGCGAGAAGGTCGCCTCCCGCCACGTCGGCGCGAGCAGGCAGCAGGCGGTGGCGAGCAGCTCCCACCGCTCAGGTGGGCTGACCTCGCCGAGGAGCCGGTCGCCGCCGCCGAGCAGCGGGCGCAGCCGCGCCCCCGCCCAGGCCCGCGCGCCGGCTCCCGGGCGGGTGTTGGCCAGCACGACGGGCCGGCCGGCCTGGTGGGCCACGCCGACCGCCTCCTCGACCCCGTAGCCGGGCAGCAGCGGCCCCACGTACACAGCCGGCCCGTCGTGCTCCAGGCTCAGGGGGCGCTCGGCGAACGGGAGGCCCGGCGCGACCACGCCGATGAAGTGCAGCAGCGCCTCCAGCGTGTCGAAGGCGTGGCGGCGCTGCTGGTCGGAGACGGCGACCAGGCCGACGTGACCGGGCTGCGGCACCAGCCCGGCCGTGCCGGCGGCGGGCCCGTAGACGGTCCGGGCCGTCAGCACCCGGTCGGCGGCGGGCAGGTAGCCGGTGCGGGTATGGTCGCCGACGGCATGCACGCCGAGCTGGTCGACGACCTTGCCGGCCGCCTCGGCATGGCGGTGGTCGGCCAGCGCGGCGGGGGCGCGGGGGCCGGCGACGGGGTCGGTGTCGACGACCGCGTACCGGTCGGCGGTGAGCCCCTGCAGGCCCGCGCCGATGAGGGTGACCTCGTGGCCGCGGTCGGCCAGGCCCTCGGCGAGCCAGCGGACCACGTCCAGGCCGCCGAGCGCCGACGGCGGCACGGTGGCGGTCGGCGGCGCGATCAGCGCGAGGCGCATCGGGGCTGGTTCGTCGGACATGGTTGCCTCCGGAGCTGTGCCCGGCTAGCCTCTCCGGCCCCGAAGGCCAGCGCGATGACACCGTGAGACATCTTGCGACAACTTCGGTAGGATTCCGGTGTGGGCATCGGGAACGAACCGCTCCGCCGGGCCATGCTGCGCGCTGGCTACGACGCGGCTTCCCTCGCGGAGGCCGCCGAGGTCAGCTCGAAGAGCGTCGAACGCTGGCTCGCCGGAGCGACCGCCCCGTACCCCAGGACCCGCTTCCGCGTCGCGGCGCTGCTCGACCAGGACGAGAGCTACCTCTGGCCCGAGCTGGCCGACCGGTCGGCCCTCGCCCGCGCCGAGCTGGTCAATATCTGGCCGCGGCGCACCGACGTTCCCAAGCACCTGTGGACCGAGCTGCTCCGCCAGGCTGAGCGCTCGATCGACCTGCTCGCGTTCGCGGGGCTGTTCCTGACCGAAGAGCACCCCGAATGGCTGCCGACGCTGCGAGCCAAGGCCCAGGCCGGCGCCCGTGTGCGGCTGCTGCTCGGCGACCCGTACGGCCGCCAGCTCGCCGCCCGGGACCAGGAGCAGGCGATCGGTGGCGGCGTCGCCGGCCGGGTCGCCGCGGTCCTCGGCCACTACCGGCCGCTCGGCAAGCTGGCGGAGATCCGCCTGCACGACACGCCGCTGTACAACTCGATCTATCGCTTCGACGACGAGCTGCTGGTCAACGTCCACGTGTACGGGCTGCTCGCCGCCTACACCCCGACGCTGCACCTGCGCAGGGTGGACGGCGCCTACTTCCACACCTACGTGGAGTCGTTCGAGCGGGTATGGGCGTCCGCCCGCCCGCTCGGGCGCCAGCCCGGAGCCCAGGCCCACGCCGAGGCCGGGGTGTGGTGACCCCGAAGAGGCGCCGGGTCGACTACTGGCGCGATCCGGACGCGCCGAGGCCGACCAGCCGCAAGGCGTCCGCCTCGGTCCTCGTGCGGGACGGCGCCGGCCGGGTGCTGCTGCTGCGCCGCCCGGACAACAACCTCTGGACGATCCCGACCGGTGCGGTGAAAAGGGGCGAGACCGTGCCGGAGGCGGCCGTACGGGAGTGCCGCGAGGAGACGGGCCTTCAGGTCGAGATCACCGGCCTCGTGGGGGTCTTCTCGACCCCGGACCACGTGATCGCCTACCTGAAGGGCGATACTGTCAAAGAGGTCCGCCAGCCGATCAACGTCTGCCTGCACGCGCGACCGGTCGGCGGGGAGCTCACCCGCACCGCGGAGGCGGCCGAGGTGGCGTGGATCGCACCGGACGACCTCGGGGGCTACGACCTTCATCCGGCGATCCGGCTCCGCATCGCGCACGGCCTGACCTCGACGGAGCCGTACCTCGGGTAGAAAGGACCCGCATGCCCGACGACCTTGCCTTCATGGATGCCACCGCCCAGGCGGAGCTGGTCGCAAGCGGTCAGGCCTCGCCCCGCGAGCTGGTCGACGCCGCGATCGGCCGGGTCGAGAAGCTCAACGGCGACCTGAACGCGGTGGTCACATCGCTGTTCGAGAAGGCCCGCGCGGCGGCGGAGGCCGAGCTGCCGGACGGGCCGCTCCGCGGGGTGCCGTTCCTGCTCAAGGACCTCGGGGCGCTCTCGCGGGGCGACCCCTACGCCGGCGGGGTGAAGGCGGCCCGCGCGGCCGGCTACGTCGCCGACCACGACAGCGTGGTCACCGAGCGGTTCCGCGCCGCGGGGCTGGTCTGCGTCGGCCGGACCAACACCCCGGAGCTCGGCCTGGTGCCGACCACCGAGGGGGAGGCGTACGGGCCGTGCCGCAACCCCTGGGACACCGGCCGGTCGACCGGCGGGTCCAGCGGCGGCTCGGCCGCGGCGGTCGCGAGCGGCATGGTCCCGGTCGCGCACGCCCGGCGGCGGCTCGATCCGCATCCCCGCCAGCGAGTGCGGCCTGTTCGGGCTGAAGCCGACCCGCGGCCGGGTGCCGCTGTGGCCCGAAGTGGCCGAGGGGTGGGGCGGCCTGGCCGTCCAGCTTGCGGTGAGCCGCTCCGTGCGCGACACGGCGGCCGTGCTCGACGTGGCCGGCGGGGCCTGCCCGGGCGACCTGCACACCCCGCCGCAGCCCCTGCGGCCCTACCGCGAGGAGGTCGGCGCCGACCCCGGCAGGCTGCGCACCGGGCTGCTGACCACCGCGCCCGACCCGTCGATCCCGACCCACCCCGAGTGCGCCGCCGCGGCCGAGGGGACGGCGCGGCTGCTGGAGTCGTTGGGGCACACCGTCGAGCAGGCATCCCCGCCCGCGCTGGCCGACCCGGACATCACCCAGGCGTTCCTGCCGTGCTACGGAGCGGCTCACCGCAAGCTGGACGGCCAGGCCGCCCCACCCCTCGGCCACTTCGGGCCACAGCGGCACCCGGCCGCGGGTCGGCTTCAGCCCGAACAGGCCGCACTCGCTGGCGGGGATGCGGATCGAGCCGCCGCCGGCGCTCGGCGAGTACGCCGCGCAGCCGGACAACGCGTTCTGGCCGGTCACCCGCGCGGTGGTCGAGGTCGCCTACACCATCCCGTTCAACATGACCGGGCAGCCGGCGGTCAGCGTGCCGCTGCACTGGACCGCGGACGGCCTGCCCGTCGGCACCCAGATCGTGGCCGCCTACGGCCGCGAGGACCTGCTGCTGCGCGTGGCCGCCCAGCTCGAGCAGGCGCGCCCCTGGTCCGACCGCCGCCCCCGCGTCCACGCCTGACCCCGTCACCTCGCAATGACCGTCACGGTGGGGCCGAGTCGGCACCGAGCTGTACGCCCTTTTCAGTCATATTGCAAGTATTGTTCCTCATCGCGGAAGTATCCATACTCCTCATGATCCTGGCGAGTCGCGCGGTTTCAGACGGACGACGGGTCTCTCGCCTCCGGTCCGGTGAGCCAGGTACGTGCTGTTCGTCCGTGTGGCGCGAGGAGGCCGGGATGGGTCGCTGGATTCGGGTGCCTGCTGGGATGCTCGCTGGTCGCGCAATATCGCCACGGTCAGGCTCCCGCACCGACCATGCCGGAAATCCTCCAGGTGCAGGCAGCCTGGGCCGCCGCCGCAGCCTGAAGTGCGGAAGTCCAGTCAGAAAGTTACCTTTCGGATTCGAGGAGCGGACGGCGAGCACCGGCTCGGAGCGGCCTCTGCTGTTGGTATACAGGCTGGCGTGGGGTTCAGGTACGAACGAACGCCGAGGTCGGCAGCGTTGCCCGTACCGGCCTGTATGCCGTCGCGGCGGTTGCCTGACGTTGGGTCACGCCTCGGCGAGGGTCTTGTCCCGCAGGTCCTGCACGACCGACAGGCGGTCCTCGGCTTCGATGCGCCGGGTGGTGATCCGGTCGGGGTAGCAGCGTAGGAACATGTTGGTGAAATGGGTGCCGTAGTGGATGTAGTCGCCGCTGGCTGGCTCGGCGAGGGGGCGAATGATGGCGTTGAAGTTAGGTTCGTGGAAGTAGGCCATAGCGTAGCGTTCGCGGGTGTTGAGCTTCACTTTGTGCGGGGTGGACAGCAGCCGGCCGTCGGTGAGGAACTGCAGGATGTCGCCTGGGAAGACGGTCAGGACGCTCGGCTGCGGTGCCACGTACGTCCACGGCTCCTCGTTTTCGTACATGCCGGCCGAACTCTCCGACTCCAGCCAGTTCCGGTTGCGCCGCTCGCCGGCGACTGGCGGCCGGATGAACAGGCCGCCGATGTCGTCCTGGGCGGCGATGACCAGCAGCCCGTAGTCGGTGTGCGCGCCGATGCCCCGGGAGGTCCGCTCGGACAGCGCCGGGAAGCGCAGCACCCGCATGTGGTGCCAGCCGTCGCTGGTGAGCCTGGTCAACGCGTCGATGTCGGCCAGGTCCAGACCCAGAGCCACCAGCCGCAGCAGCTTCTCGCCGATCGAGCCGAGCTGGTCCATGAACGCCTGCATTCGCCGCTTGTAGGCGAGGCTCGGCCACGGCACCGGGCCGTGGCAGGGCCACCGCTCCTGCACCCGCGGGTCGTCGACCGCGACGTCCTCGCAGACGGTGAAGATTTCCGAGTAGTCGGCCTCGCCGGCGGTGACCTCCTCGCCGGAGGCGATGTAGCCGCTGTAGGTGAGGTCGCTGACGTAACGGGCCTTGACCTGCATGGGCAGTCGGAAGAACCGCTGGCTTGCCTCGATCGCGTCCAGGGTGACGCGGCCCTGGGCGGGGTTGGTGGCAACCTGGAGGATCCCGTCGGTCTGCCAGGCGCGCACCAGGTTGTGCGCCAGACGGATGTCGGACTCGGTTCCGCTGACCGTGTCCGGTAAGCGGAACGTCTGGAGGGTGGTCACCATGCCTCCTTCGGATCGATGATCCGTGATGGGCCATACGGGCTATATTCAGCAACGCCCCCGGGTAAGTCAACCGATCGTGACCGCGTGATTGCGCCGAGCGGCCAGAACCGCTCGAACGGTGGTCATGCGCTCCACCGAGCGCTGGGTAGGGGTGCGGACCTGGCCGGCGTCGGCCAAGTGGCGGCTGTCCAGGAACGTGGTTTCCGCCGGCGGGCTGAGCGTCTGCGCGCACATCGCCTCGCCGACCGCCCACGACCTGTTCCAGCGCGCGATCACCGAGAGCGGCCCGTGCACGGCCCCGCTGCCGACGCTGGCCACCGCGGAGGGCGACGGCTCGGCGGTCGCGGCCAGGCTCGGCTGCGGCGATCCCGCCACGCAGGTCTCCTGCATGCGCGCGCAGGCGGTCGCCGACGTGCTCGCGGCGGGCGGGGCGTTCCGGCCCAACGTGGACGGCTCCCTGCTGCCGCAGCAGATCCCAGCGGCCATTTCCTCGGGGAAGCTCAACCGCGTGCCCGTCATCGAGGGCACCAACCACGACGAGGACCGCCTCTTCGTGGCGCTGCAGTTCGACCTGGCGGGAAAGCCGGTCACCGCGGAGCAGTACCCCGCCCTGGTGCAGGCCACGTTCGGGAGCCAGGCGGCGCCGAAGGTGCTCGCAGCCCCAACGGGCCCACCGCGCCGCACTGGCCCCGCTACGCGCCGGCCACCGACCAGTTCCAGTCCCTCGCTCCGGACGCGACCACGCCGGTCACGACCTTCGCCGCCGACCACCACTGCGCGCTCTGGGCGTCCCTGACCTGAACGGACCTGAACGAAAGGGAATCTGAGGTAGCGGCTACGGCGCGCGCCCAATGCGGTCGCCTACCTCAGCCGCGCATCCTCGTGGAAACCGGTGGACACCGACACGAGGAGCAGACGCGATGCTGTACACCTTCGACACTGCCCGCGCCTTCGGGACCGCCCGCGCCGAGCGCCTGCGCGCTGAGGCCGAAGCCGAGCGGCTCCGCCACCCATCGCCCAGAGCACGCCCCCGCGCGGCTGCACGGCCCGCCGTCCGGGTCCGGCTGCGCACGCGGACCGATCACCTGACGCTACTGTAACGGGATGCTGATTGCGCGGGCGGGGCTCAGCCCGGTGATGGTCGGACGAGGCGGTGAGCTGGAGCGGCTCCGGCGCCTGTTCGCCGCCGTCGCCGACCCGCAGGTCGCGCTCGTCAGCGGCGAGGCGGGCGTCGGCAAGACCCGCCTGCTGCGCGAGCTGGTCCTCGGCCTGCCCGACGGCACGGCGGTGCTCGCCGGGCAGGCCGAGGAGGGCGCCATGGGCCGGCCCTACCAGCTCCTGCTGGAGGCCGCCGAGCCGTACCTGGGCGGCTGGTCCGCCGTCCCCGAGCCGCTCGGCGCCCGCCGGGACGCCCTGCGCGTGCTGCTCGCCCCGGTCCTGCCCGACCTGACCCCCTCCGACGAGCGCGACCTGGCCAGAGAGGAGCTGCTGCGCGCCGCGGTCGACCTGGTCCGCCACCTGGTCGGCGGCCAGGACCGTGCCGTGGTGATGTTCGAGGACCTGCAATGGGCCGACGCCGAGAGCCTCGCCCTGTTCGGCCGCCTGGCCACCACGGCCGGGCTCCCCGTGCTGCTGATCGGCAGCTACCGGCCGGGGCGAGCTGGACCGAGCAGCGGCCGAGCTGCTGGAGTACGCGCAGGTGTTCGCAACCCGCGCCGACCGCAAGCAGTGGCTGCTGGCCTGGTCGCACGGGCTCGCCGCGGAGCTGGCCGCCTGGCGTGGCGAGCTGGACGAGGCGGCGAGCCAGCTCGAGGCCGCGCTGGTCCCGTTGGCTGCCGAGCCGTGGGGGCCGGCGCTCAACGCCTGGTACCGCGGCCTGCGTGCGAGCGTGCGCGCGGGGCAGGACCCGACCGCCGCACGCGAGCTGCTGGCCCGCCTCTCCTCGCAGGTCGAGCGCCAGGACCGCTGCCGCCGCGACCGCTCATGGCCGTCGCACCTGGAAGGGGCCCTGCTCGAGGCGGAGGGCGCGTTCGGGCGGGCGCTCGCCGCCTACGAGGACGCGCTGGTCGACCGGGGCCGGCACCGGCCCGCGCCGCTCGTGGCCGACGCGCAGCTCGGGCTGGCCCGCTGCCGCCTCGCCCTTGGCGATGCCGAGACCGCCAGGAGCCACGCGCAGGCCGCGGTCGACCGGCTGGCCCGCTGGCCCGGCTGGCGCAAGGCCGAGGCGGAGACGCTGCTGCGGCGCCTCGGCGGCGGCCCGGCGGTCGACGGCCCGCAGGTCCTGACGCCGCGCGAGCGGGAGGTCGCCGTCCTGGTCGCCGAGGGTCTGAGCAACGGCGAGATCGGCCGCCGCCTGTTCGTCTCCGCCAAGACCGCCTCGGTGCACGTCTCCAACATCCTTGGAAAGCTCGGCATGTCGTCCCGCGCCGAGATCGCCGCCTGGGCCGTCCGCCAGGGCCTCCGCCCAGTCTGAGCACCCCGGCGGTCGGCGGTTCGGCCGGCGGAATAGGGTTGCGCGGCTCTGCGGCATCTGCGTTGATACGGGCCCATGCCAGACGTGGTTGTCCACGACCTTCACAAGACCTTCGTGGTGCCGGTGCGGGAGGCCGGGCTGCGGGCTGCCCTGCGCAGCCTGGTGAGGCGGGAGCACCGCGAGGTGCGGGCGGTCGATGGCATCTCCTTTGAGATCGCCCCTGGTGAGATCGTGGGCTTTCTCGGCCCGAACGGGGCGGGCAAGACCACCACCCTGAAGATGCTGTCCGGCCTGCTGTACCCGACCGCCGGCGAGGTGTCGGTGCTCGGGCACCTGCCGTCGCGCCGGCAGGCGGAGTTCCTCGGGCGCATCACCCTGGTGATGGGCAACCGCAACCAGCTCCAGTGGGACCTGCCCGCGCTCGATTCGTTCGAGATGAACCGGGCGATCTTCGGCCTGCCCGGGCCGGACTTCCGGCAGATCATGCAGGAGATGACGGAGCTGCTCGACATCGGCGACGTGGTGCGCAAGCCGGTGCGGCAGCTCTCGCTCGGCGAGCGCATGAAGGTCGAGCTGGCCGGGGCCCTGCTGCACCAGCCCCGGGTGCTGTTCCTGGACGAGCCGACCATCGGGCTGGACGTGGCCATGCAGCGCCGCATCCGCTCCTTCATCGCCGAGTACAACCGCCGTCACGGCGCGACGATCCTGCTCACCAGCCACTACATGGCCGACGTGCAGGCGCTGTGCCGCCGCGTCATCGTGATCCACCACGGCGGCATCCTGTTCGACGGTGAGCTGCGGGCACTGTCGGACCGGTTCACCTCCCACAAGACCATCAACATCGCGTTGGAGGACCCCTCGGTGGCGCTCGACGGCTACGGCGAGGTGATCGCCCGCGACGGCGCCCGGGTCACCCTGCGGGTCGGCAAGGAGGACACCTCGCTGGTCGCGGCGAGGCTGCTGAACGAGCAGCCGGTCATCGACGTCACCATCGAGGACCAGCCGATCGAGGACGTGATCGAGCAGGTCTTCGCGTCCAGGGAGGCGCTCGGGTGACCGTCCGGGCCCACCGTGGCCGCGCGAGGCGGCTGACCGATTTCTACCTGACGACGATGCGCACGGCCGTCCAGGAGCAGCTCCAGTACCGCGTCGCCAATTACGCCTACATGCTCGGCATGATCACCGAGCCGGTCATCTACCTGGTGGTGTGGTCCACGGTCGCGGCGAGCCAGGGCGGCAGCGTCGGTGGGTTCACCCGCGGCCAGCTCGCCGCCTACTACATCGTATGGACGCTGGTCCGCAACATGAACATCGTGTTCACCCCCTACGGGTGGGAGTGGCGCATCCGCGAGGGGCAACTGTCCGGCATGCTGCTGCGGCCCGTTCACCCGATCCACTACGACCTCGCCTACTTCGCGGGCTGGAAGGTGGTGGTGCTGGTGCTGTGGCTGCCGCTGGCGGCGGTCCTGTCGCTCGCCTTCCACCCGACGTTCGAGGTCAGCCCCGCCAGGGCCGCGGCGTTCCTCGCGGCGATCTGGGGCGCCTACCTGATCCGCTCGATGTTCCTGTGGGTGCTCGGGATGATCACCTTCTGGACCACCCGGGTCAGCGCGGTGTACGCGGTGTACTTCACCATGGAGCTGCTGCTGTCCGGGAGGCTCGTGCCGCTGGCGCTGATGCCGCCATGGGCGCGGTCGCTCGCGAACGCGCTGCCCTACAAATGGACCTTCGGGTTCCCGATCGAGACCCTGGCCGCCCGGCTCACGGGCGCGCAGCTCGTTTCGGGGCTCGCCCTGCAGGCGCTGTGGACGGCGGGCGGGGCGGCCCTGGTCGCCGTGGTGTGGCGGTTCGGGATTCGGCGCTACTCGGCGGTGGGGAACTGATGGGCAGGCTGCTGCGGCCGTTCGCGCTCGCCGCGGTCCTGCTGCGCGTCAGCGCCATGAACGAGCTGCAGTACCGGGCCAACTTCTTCATCCAGCTCTTCCAGTCACTGGTCGCCGTCGCCACCGGGCTCGCGGTCCTGGGCCTGGTGTTCTCCCATACCCGCGAGCTCGCCGGGTGGTCCCCGGCGCAGCTCCTGGCGGTCATGGGCGTGCACGTGCTCATCGGCGGGGTGGTGCGCGCCGCCATCCAGCCGAACATGCTGCGTCTGATCGAGGACGTGCGCGAGGGCAAGCTCGATTACGTCCTGGTCAAGCCGAGGGACGGCCAGCTCCTTGTGAGCATCCGGGAGCTGAGCGTCTGGCAGGGCGTCGACTGCGTGGTCGGCGCGGTCGTGCTGGGTGTGGCCGTGGCACGGCTGGCGGCCCCGGTCGGGGGCTGGCAGGCGCTGGCGTTCGCCGCCGCGGTCGTGCTCGGCGTGATGACGATCTACTGCTTCTGGCTGCTGCTGAGCGTGGGCGCGTTCTGGGTGGTGCGGATGGAGTTCATCGTCGAGCTGTTCGAGGGCGTGTACCAGGCGGGCAGGTGGCCGGTGGGGATCTACCCGGTGGGGCTGCGGGTGCTGCTCACCTTCCTGGTGCCGCTCGCTTTCGCCGTGACCGTGCCGGCGCAGGCGATCACCGGGCTCGCGACCGGCCGGACCCTGCTGGCCGCCGTCGCGTTCACCGCTGCCCTGACCGCCTTCACCAGGTGGGCGTGGAAGCAGGGCCTGCGCCACTACTCCGGCGCCTCCGCCTGAGCCCGCCCGGCAACCGAGGCCAGCTGTGGCGGCTTGAGGTCACGATGCGGAGTTCTGGACATCATGATGTATCATTGTCCGCATGCGAACGACCATCACGCTCGATGACGATGTGGCGGCGGCTGTCGAGCGCCTTCGCCGTGAACGCTCCATGGGACTGAGCGAGGCCATCAACGAGCTCGTCCGCGCAGGTTTGACCATCAAGCAGCCTCGCAGGCCGTTCCGGCAGCGGTCCCAGCCCATCGGCCTGCGGATCGACGTCGCCAACGTCGCCGAGGCGCTGGAATTGCTCGAGGGCCCCACCGCACGCTGATGCTCATCGACGCCAACCTGCTCCTGTTCGCCGTCGACGAGTCGAGCCCGTTCCACAAGGCTGCCGCCGCCTGGCTCACCGAGGTGCTCAACGGCCCTCGCCGGGTGGCGGTCCCCTGGCCCGTTCTCAGCGCGTTCGTCCGGATCGGCACCCACCCGCGCGCGTCGGAGCACCCCCTGTCCCCCGAGGAGGCCTGGGGCTACGTCGACCGCTGGCTCGCGTGCGATCCGGTCTGGATCCCCAACCCAACCGGCAGGCACGCCGAGATCCTCGGTGGCCTCCTGGTCTCGTACCAGCTTCGAGGCAACCTGGTCAGCGATGCGCACTTGGCAGCACTGGCCATCGAGCACGGCCTGACGGTCTGCTCCGCGGACACCGATTTCGCTCGGTTCTCGGAGGTCCGCTGGATCAACCCGCTCGCGCCCTCCTGACGCGCAGGCTGCGGGCCGAGGCGGGCCGACGTCACGATCCTGCCGGCCGCGGCGCGCGGGCGCCGACCAGGGGCTCCACCTGCCGGAGCAGGTCGTCGACGTCCACCCGGCCGCGGACGGCCGCGGTGGGCACGGGCGGCAGCGGCGGGCCGGGCGGGAGCGTGCCGCCTGTCAGCCGCTCGTAGGCTCGGCGGTACTCGACGTTGGGGGCGTGCTCGTACAGCTCCCGGTACAGGGCCGCGGCCGCCGCCCGGGTCTCGGCCCGGGCTGGGTCGAGCTGGCCCAGGGCGTCCAGGATGGCCGCCCGTTCGGCCGTGCCGGACCAGGAGCGCTCGAGGGCCGCGACCTCCCTGGCGGCGCCGGCGGCCGGCAGGCCGTGCAGCGCGACCCGCAGGCGCAGGGACAGCAGCCGCGCCCGCAGCTCAGTGTCCCGCTCGCCGTGCCGCACCGCGACCGCCAGCGCCTCCTCGTTGAGCGGCTCCGCCTCCTGAAGGCGGCCGCCCGAGACCAGGAGCTGGGCGAGGTCGTGCAGCCATTCGCACAGGAAGTGCGGCGCGTCGAGGGTCCGGGCGAGTCGGATCGCATGCTCGAAGCGGTGCTCGGCGACCCGCACGTCCCCCTGGGCGGCGCCGGTCGCGGCGAGGCTGGCGATGCGGTTGGCCACGCTCGTCCCGTCGCCGAGCTCCGCCGCGATCCGCAGCGCGTGCGCGAAGCAACTGGTGGCCTGCTCGTACTCGCCCCGCTCCCGGTACGGCTCGCCGATGTTGCCGATGATCACCGCGGCCATCTGCCGGTAGCCGATCTCCTGGGCGACGGTCAGCGCCTGCTCGAAGCAGGCCAGCGCCTGCACGTGGTCGCCACGGGTCGCGTAGAGGAGACCCAGGTTGTTCGCCGCGTGGGTCGCGCCGCGGCGGTCGCCCGCCTCGGTGGCCGCCTGCAGCGAGCGCCGCAGCAGCGCCAGGGCGCCGGCGCTGTCCCCGGCGTCAGCGCTGTCCCCCGTATAGACGCGGACGAGACCGAGATGGTCGAAGGCCACGCTCATTCCGGCGAGGTCGCCGGCCTCGGTGGCAATCGCCAGGTGCCGCTCGGACACGGAGAGGGCCTGGGGGTAGGAGCCCTGCTGGATCAGGGCGTAGGCGAGCCGGTCGAGCGTGCGCGACAGCCCCTGCCGGTCGCCGAGCCGCTCGAACGCGTCGGCGGCCGACGTCAGCCACTTGATCGCCTCGGCGTAGGACTGCGTGTACATGAACAGGTCGCCAAGCTCCCGGGCGCCGACCGCGAACAGCGAGCGGTCGCCCGCGCGCCGGGCGGTGCCCAGGGCTCGCAGGTAGGCCTGTTGCGCCTCGCCCCAGTGGCCGGTGAGCTGCCACACAGCACCGAGGTCGACGAGCACACGGCCGGACCCGGGCTCGGGGAGCAACGGCAGCAGGCGCTCGTAGTAGGCGACCGCCGCCTCGTTGGCAAAGGTGGCCTTGGCCGCGTCGGCCGCGGCCTGGAACCAGACCCGCTGCTTGTCGCTTCGGTCCGTGCGCCCGTAGTGGTAGGCGAGGACGTCGACGACCAGCGGCAGCCGCTGTTCGTAGGTCTCCTCGATGTACCCGGCGATGCGCTCGTGCATCTGCTTCTGGAAGTGCCGGGTGAGGCTCTGGTACGTGACCTCCTGGGTGATCGTGTGCCGGAAGCCGTGCTCGGGCTCCGGCGCGGTCGCCCGCAAACGCGTGAGCCGCAGGTCGTCAAGCCGCTGGAGGTGCCGGGTCACCTCCGCGGGCGGCCCGGCGGCCGGGTAGCACGCCGAGATCCACTCGGCCCGGAAGCGTGGCCCCATCACGCTGGCAACCTTCATGACAGCCTTCTCGGACTCGCTGAGCTGGTCGACCCGGGCCATCACCACACGCTGCACGCTGTCGGGCAGGTCGAGGGCGTCACCCCTGCCCGGGCCACGGGCATGGACCAGGCTCAGGAGCTCTTCGAGGTAGAACGGGTTGCCACCGGACCGCTCGACGACCCGGCTGACGGTGTCGCCCGGCAGGTCCCTGCCTGGACCAAAGAGCTGGCGGACTCGCTGCCTGGCAAGCTCCTCGGCGTCGGCGGCGGGCAGGTCCCCGAGGGTGATCCCGGTGAAGTGCGGGAGACGCGAGGCCGCATCCAGGGGGCGAGGTCCCGTGTCGGCCGGGCGGGCGGTGACCACGAACAGCACGGGCCGGTCCACCAGGTTGCGGACAAGGAACTCGAGCAGTGTCTGGGAAGGCTGGTCGATCCAGTGGCAGTCCTCGAGCAGCAGCGCGACCGGGCCCGAGCCCGCCCGCTCGCGCAGCGCCTCGAGCAGGAGCGCGTGGAGCAGCTTGGCCCTGGTCGGCGGGTCGAGCGCGACGGTCAGGTCGCTGTCGAGGACCGGGATGTTGAGGACCGCCGCCAGCAGCGGCGCGCGCTCGCCGAACCGGCGGTCGAGCGCCGTCCGCTGCTCGTCGAAGGAGTCAAAGCGATCCAGCCCGAGCAGGTCACGCCAGATCGAGCGCCACACGAGGTAGCTGAAGGCCGGGCTGAGCGAGCGGCAGGTGCCGACATACGTGGAGAAGCCACGCCGCCTGGCCAGGCTCAGGGCTTCCGTGGCAAGTCGCGACTTGCCGATGCCCGGCTCTCCCCTGACGCCGAGCACGGCGCCCCGCCCGGCCGCGACCCCCTCGACCAGCTCCCGGATCCTCCGCAGCTCCGTTCGCCGGCCGACCAGCACGGGCGCGGCCGACGGCGACGCGGAGGTCTGGGCCCGGTCGCGGATGTCCCGAACGGCCCACACGTCGACCGATTCGCTCTTGCCCTTCACCGCTATCGGCCCGAGATGGCTCCCAACGGCCGCCCCGTGCGCCCCCTCCCAGGTGGCGCGGTCCACCAGCGCCTGCCCTGGCGCGGCCGCCTCCATCAGGCGGGCGGCGAGGTTGACCGGGTCGCCGACGATGGCGTACTCGCGGCGGGCGTCCGAGCCGACCTCACCGCACCAGACGCAGCCCGTCGTCACGCCGGCCCGGAACGGCCCGCCCGGCAGCCCCAGCAGCTCGACGCAGCAGCGCACGGCCTGCTCCTCGTGGTCCTCGTGGCCGACGGGAGCGCCGAAGGCGACCACGAGGAGGCTGCCTTTGTCGCCGATGTTCACCTGGCGCAGGTGGCCGCCCCACCGGTCGATGACGCGCACGGCGGTGGCCACGTACCGCTGCAGCCGGTCGACGGCGCCGGGGTGGTCGCTGACCAGGTCGGGGAACCCGATGAAGGCCATCGTCACTGTGCGGTGCTCGTTGACGAGGCCGGCCTGGCCCCGGCGGATCCGCTCGGCGATGGCCGGGTGGAGGAATGCGGGCAGGCGCTCCGCGGCCGCCGCTGCCGCCGCTGCGGCCGCGGCCGGTGGGCGTGGAGCCGCCCGCCGGGGACGGGTGGACAGGCGGGCGGCAACGGCCGCGGCGCCCGGCCCACGCGCCAGCT
>WNFY01016541.1_pt1 | contig 15644 bp, 13 predicted proteins | sample 5400091 | NCBI WGS metagenome assembly WNFY01 (sample SAMN13153364, study PRJNA577476) | soil metagenome | isolation source: 60 cm soil or saprolite under grassland replicate 1 | place: USA:California | collected 2016-06-15 | reverse complement strand
TGCGAGATGATGCGCATAGGACTTTCCATTCGGGCGCGAACTCATTGTCGACGCCTGCTGCACTGTGACTTCATCGCCAATGTTGCGGTCACTGATACGAACCGGAGCGGAGAGGATTCCATTCTTTGCTGCCGTTGCGCCGAACGTGGTCAGGGTATCGGCAACCTTTGCGCCATTTCCTCCGCCGTGGAATGTTACGGTCGCAAGTTTCGAGGCCGGCCAATGGTCGGCATCCTCTCCGGTTACCACCATTTGGCTCACGAGTATCGCCGACGAGGTTTTCTCGGCTTGGCGCGACGATACCCAGATCTCAACTCGCGAACTGGGGTACATCTTGATGGAAGTGGCACAGACCGCGCCTGGATTTGAGTGATCTCCACAGCCAACCACCTTCACCTTTCCATTGAGGCGTGCAGCCATCACCGATGCTGACACACCACTGTCTAGACTCACGCCGTCGATCGCCAGAACCTGAACAGGCAAAGCCTTGCCCGCATTGTCGAGTAGTTGCAGGTCATAGGCCCTGCTGCCTGAGGTGTTGGTGATACGCCAGACTTCACCGTTGCCGTGGACAACCGGAATCGTGGGGAAAACCTGTCCATTGATGGAGAAGATCCATTTTCCGCCTGCGTAGTCAACTACGCTGCCGTCGTCGGTCGTGTAGGTTGTGCCAGGGCAAAAGCCACTCCGGTTCGCAAACGATGGGTCGTGTTCGCAGAAATCGGGATCTTCCTGATCAAGCACAGTGTTGTCGGCAAGGACTTGCATGTCTTTCAAAATAAGGTGGCGGACCTTCGCGCCGGCGGGCAAGCCCTGTTTGCCTCGCAGCGATAGGTAATCACTGGGACTGCCAACCGTGATGATGCCGGCCATGCCCTCGGACACTTGATTTAACGCCAACCCGTGAGTGTGCGGATGGAACCAGAACAAACCTGAAGGATGGTTCTTCGGAACGTAAATGTCGTAATTGATTGGCTGGTCCGTGTAGTCGAGACCTGGATCCTGCATCGAAGGCAATTTTCCCTGAGGGTAGCCTAGGACATAGATGAAGTCGCCATACGTTGGATCGTCGGTGGTGGCACGGCGCGGCTCTACGATCAGCCCATGTGTGTGCAAATTGGTTGGATTGGCCGCGAGCATCGCGCCCATGGGACCGTCGAATACGTGTTCGGCATCGGGTGGCGCCGGAGGCAACTGATTAATAAAGCGGATGCGCAGGTGATCGCCAGGTTGCAGAGCCAGGCGCACACCGCCATACGGATTGGAGGTGCGGCTGTCTGCGGGGCAGGAATCGCCGGCTGCGTCTTTCCGCAGGCAAACCTCATAGACCCATGCGGTCGGTGCGAGGCCACCGAGAGTGAGCCCCTTAGGCTTGGCGGTCATCAGGATATTGAGTTCACCGCCTGAGCTGGCAAAAACCTTCGGCTCAACGAGATCATTGACGGATCCGATGCTCGCAGCTATAGAAGCGTGTGCTCTTCCGGAACTTCGAACTCTATCTGAAGAGGCACCAGCCTCGACGCCAGTCATGACCAGTGCTGCGCAAAGCGCCGCAAATATCCATGCAGGGAGCTTCATTCGGTGTCCTCTCAATAAGTTCAGGGCCAAAGCAGAGTGGCTCCGAGGGGGGCGGCCCCGTTGGAGCACGTTTGTCTCCAAATTGTCTCCAAAGTGTCTCTAAGCGGTGATGTCGCCGAAACCATCCCCACGTTCAAGTTGCCGGTGTCTCGTCAGTACGCCCGCGCAAGGGGGCAACTGTTGAGGTGCAAGATGTTTCACATTTATCGCAGAAGAATTGTGCTCAACAAACAGCAGTTCAAAACAGCCCTAGCAGCAAGAACTCGCGGTTGCCTTCGGCGCCGAGGATCGGCGAGTCGATCACATCGGTAGAAGTTGCACGCCGCCTTTGCCGACATGCTCGCGTCCAGCCTCGAACTGAGGTTTGACCAGCACGATCAGTTTGCGGCCTGCAGATTCGGCGTCATTTGCGGGAAAACCTGCGGCCACAACTGCCGGAAGCACCAGAGTTGCAGAGATGAAGGAAACGTCCATCACAATCAGATCAACCGTTACGCCGACCTGCTCGCGAGTGAGATAGCGGGCGTTGGTTTTCTCCAGCAGGCGCACACGCGCGTCCTGACGCAGCTTGAATGCGATCTGGCCTTGTCCGGTATCGACAGCAATGACGCGCGCCGCGCCAGATTGCAGCAGACAGTCCGTGAATCCTCCGGTGGAGGCGCCGACGTCGAGGCAAACTTTTCCGCTAACGTCGATGTGCCAGTGATCGAGCGCACGTTCGAGTTTCAGACCTCCGCGGCTGACATACTTCAGGTCCTCTCCCAATAATCGCAGTTCGGCGGCGGCAGAAACCAGCGTGCCGGGCTTCGTGATTTTCTGGTTATCGACGAGGACGTCCGCCGCGAGGATGAGTGCTTGTGCACGTTCTCGTGAGGGCACGAGGCCGCGATCGAGAAGCAATTTGTCGAGCCGAATTTTTTCAGAAGAAGGTTTCACACAATCGTTATCGCACCCTTGAGTGTGCAATGTGTACAAGCGCTTGCTAAGAAGAAACTTATATACGCAATTTCCGCCTTTTCCACAGAATTATGCACAGTCATGTTGAAAAAACTCATCGTGGGTTAATGGAGGTGTGGCCCGGGAAGTGCCGCTTGTCGAGAGAGCGCGAACCGGGCCGTCCCTGCGGGACTTAATTCGTCTTTCGACGGCACCCAGCACTGGGCTAAGCTGGGACGCCGCGCGTGAGAATCAGCACTGGGCTTTGTTCTGTTGCACGCTTCGCGGCGGTGGTCATTAGCGTTCCGAGCGATACGCCAGAAAGTTAAAGGGAGAGCAAGCGAGTTGCTCTCCCTTGGTGATTCGAGTTGATGAAGGCTTATTGGTGGGTAATAGGCGCGCTGTTGCGTTCGGCAACAATCTTGCGAGCGTTTTCCGCTAGTTGCCGGGCTTGCGGCAGCAGGTCGAGACTCTTCATGACCTCAGGATCAGTCTCAGCTTTCACCTTGAGACCTTCTTCCTGGCCAAAGGCATCGATGAAGAGTTCACTCTTGATGTTGGAGCGCACCCAGTCGTTGTTCTGTACCAAATCGGCTTCGGTGTAAGGAACCTTATCGTTGTCGAGCGACTTGCGGAAATCCTGCAACACATTCTCGTCCACATCAAAACTCTTGGTGACCTTGTGGTTGAGGACGTAATGCTTGGCGAAGTTGAAGAAAGCGTAGTGCTGGAGCAGCGTGTCCTGGAAGTGATTGCTCTTGGGAGCATCGAACTTCACGTCCGGCGTGATGCCTCCACCGCCATAAACCGTGCGGCCGCTGTCGGTGAGTTTCACTTCTTTATTGGCGTTGTTGTTCTCGTCGCGTTCGAAGTAGTAGTCGTAGAGCGACACGTTGCTGTAGTCGCGCTGAATGAGGCGTCCGCTGGGCGTGTAGTACTTCGCCGTGGTCAGCGCCAGGCCGGTGTCATTGGACAGCGGGTAAACGGTCTGCACCAGGCCTTTGCCAAACGTAATCTCGCCTAAGATCAAACCGCGATCGTGGTCCTGAATGGCGCCAGCCACGATCTCCGCGGCCGAAGCGGTTCCGCGGTTCACGAGCACCACCAGCGGATAGTCGCGTCCGCCATTGCCCCGGGAAGCGGTGTAACGGCGCTCGGGTGAGGAGCGGCCATGGTGCGAGACGATCAGCTGTCCCTTGTGCAGGAACTTGTCTGCAACACCGACGCCCTCGTTAAGCAGGCCACCTGGGTTCTGGCGCAAGTCGAGAATCAATCCCTTCAAATCGCCTTGCTGGTAGTAGGCGTCGAGCGCGTCCTGAACCTCTTTTTCGGTCGTCTCGTTGAATCCGGAAACGTGCATGTAGCCGATGCCGGGCTTGATCATGAAATGCAGATCAACGCTGTAGCGCGGAATCTCATCGCGGACGACGGCAAACTCCAACGGCTTGTCAGCGCCTTCACGCAGGATGGTGATGTGAACGGTAGTTCCCTTGGGGCCTTTGAGCAAGTCGGCAACGTCACCGGTGGTCATGTTGTCAGTAGGCTTGCCATCGACGGCTGCAATAATGTCGCCGGGGTGAATGCCGGCGCGATATGCGGGCGTACCAACGAAGGGAGCGATGACGATGACCTTGTTATTCCGCGGGCCGACGGTCATTCCGACGCCGTAGTATTTGCCGCGCTGGTCCTCGCGTAGGAGGGAATAAGACTTAGGATCGAAGAAATTGGAATGCGGATCGAGCACATGCAGCATGCCCGGAATCGCCCCGTTGTAGATGGCCTTATCGGGATTCACCGGCTCAGCGTAGTTCTGCTCAACGACATCATAGACCTGAGTGAATTGTTTCAGGCTGTCGCTGACGTCGGATTCACCGTCGTGAGCGGTGGCAGGATTTTTCTGGGCGAAGAGCACTCCAAGGAACCCACAAATTGTCAGGAATGCAACGATCAGAATGGAATTGCGTTGAGGACTACGGGCCATCTTTATTGTTCCTTCGGCCGGGCGGATGGAGTGCCCAAGCAGGCTAATTTGATGAAGTATAACATGCGAAAAACCAGAGGTTTAGACGGGCAACGGAACCTTAGGTCACCAGCAGGTTACCTCTCTGCCTTAGGATGCGGATAGCGAGGGGAATGATGCGTTTTTGTGGGCTGAATCATTGAATCATCGGATCATTGAACCATTGAATCATTGCACCCCACGTACGCCGGGGGTGGAGGTTCCTTAATGGTTTAATGGCTCAATGATTCAATGACTCAATTTTAAGAGCCTAGCTGGCCAGCTTGCGCAGGAACTCTTGCTCGTCAAGGCGGTATTTGAAGGCCTTGCGGCCGTCGATGAAAACGACAGGAACCTCGTCGGTGAACTGGCGGCGCAGGGTGTCGTTGGTGTCGACGTCCACTTCACGCCAGCGGAAGCCCCCGCGGCGCTCCAGTTTGGTCAGCTTTTCCTTCACAATTTCGCAGAGATGGCAGCCTTTTCGCGAATAGACTATGACCTCTCTGGGAATCGGCATTGGCTGGGCGCTCATAGTGAGTTACGGGAGTCTAGCAAACCTGAGATGCTGTTTCCAAGCGAAAGTTGAAACTGGATATCAAAACGGGAATGGCAAGGGCATCTTCTCCGAACACGGTACAATCCTGTTCTGCATGGCTGTCGAGCCGAAACATCTCTGGAACAAGGTCGTTCTCGTGACGGGCGGGGCCAAGCGCCTGGGGAGAGCAGCGGCGTTATCGTTAACTGCGGACGGAGCCTCCGTGGCGATAACCTACCTGCGATCCAAAGGCGAGGCCGAGGATACGGTTCAGGAAATTGAGCGGCTTGGGGGGCAGGGAATTGCTGTGCGCTGCGACGTTACAAATCTGTCGAGCGTTTGCAAGGCGGTCAGCACGGTCGCGCGGCGTTTTGGCGGGATTGATGTGCTCATCAATAATGCCGGCAGGTACGAGACGGTCGCTTTCGATGATCTGACGGTGCAGCAGTGGGACACGATCTTTGCGACGAATGTGCGTGGTCCATTTGTGGTCAGTAAAGAAGCGCTGCCGCATTTGCGCGCGCGCAAGGGACGAATCATCAATCTGGGATCGTTGGGCGGACTGCAGGCTTGGGCGAGTCACGCGCACTACTGTTCATCGAAGGCGGCGTTGCACATGCTGACGAAAGCGATGGCAAAGGCTCTTGCGCCTGAAATCGCTGTGAATTGCGTCGCGCCTGGGATGATTGATCTCGGGGAGAAGAGTGCGGCGGATTTCATGAAGCGAATGTCGAAGCAGACTCCCATGCGACGCAACGGAAGCGCACAGGACATCGCCGCTGCGATATTGTTTTTTGCGAACGCGCCGCACTTCATTACCGGACAGATTCTGACGGTGGACGGCGGCCTGGGACTGTAGGGGAGGAGCGCCGATGAGTGTGTTGCGAGACTTGTGGCGTCCGCTGAAGCGGACGCGGTCTGTCCCACTGCGCCTTCCCAGCACTTGGGTGCTGGGCTACTTAAATTCCGCCGCTGCGCGGCTGGAACATAATTTGTCACACCGACGGCGTGTCCCCTCGGGTTTCGTAAAAGACTCGATGAGGACCCTGCATTTCATAACCGTTTTATTGGTGGCGACACAGGTCCTGGCACAGGCGGCGCAACAGCCTCCGAAGCACGAACTGAAATTCTCGGCAGAGACGCCAACTTTCCCGTTGTGGGAACATGGCGCTCCGGGCGCATTGGGCACGGGCGATCAGGATACGCCTACGATCACAGTTTACTTGCCGATTGATTCCACGCGGTCGGGCACGGCCGTTGTGATTGCGCCGGGAGGCTCGTACGGCATGTTGGCCAGCAATCATGAGGGACGCCAGTTCGCCAACTGGTTCAACGGCATGGGCATAACGGCGTTTGTGCTGAAGTACAGGCTCGGGCCGCGCTATCACCATCCGATAGAACTTGGGGACGCACAACGCGCGATTCGCTGGGCGCGCGCCCACGCCGGGCAGTATGGGTATCAGCCGGACCGCATAGGAATGATGGGATTTTCTGCTGGCGGACATCTTGCTTCAACGGCGGGAACGCACTTCGATGATGGCAAACCGGATGCGGCGGATGGGATCGATCGCCTGAGTTGCCGTCCGGACTTTCTGATTCTGGCGTATCCAGTGATCTCGATGAGCGCGCCATACACCCACGAAGGCTCGGCGACCAACTTGCTGGGCGCCAATGCCAGCCCCGAGTTGCGGAAGCGACTCTCAAACGAATTCAATGTCACGCCGCAAACTCCTCCCACATTTCTTCTGAGCACGAGCGCGGATACTCTGGTGCCGCCCGAGAACACAGTCGCGTTTTATGAGGCGTTGCGAAAGGCTGGAGTCCCTGCCGAAATGCACGTCTTCGAAAAAGGCCCGCACGGCGTAGGGCTGGATCTCGAAGATCCTGTGCTGGGAATCTGGCCTACGCTTTTGAACAACTGGTTACGCGATCGAGGGCTGCTCCACAGATGAAGATCAGAAGATGCGAGCGAAGTGGACGAGTTTCTGCCACGCTGTGTTTGGGCTGGTTAATGCTGATGCTCGTTACGACGTCCCTTCAAGCACAGTTGGGGCCAGAGCGCGGAGCGACTGAGGTTCAGATTTGGACTTCCGGTGGCCACTCGGTTCCGGGCGGCAGGGGCGACACTAGTATTTGGAACGCCGGTCTGCGGTATGGTTGGGTGCTGACGAACGCTCACCTGCCGGGATTTCTGAAGGGACGATTCGAGTATGCGATTGATGCCGTCCCCGCGTATTTGATTTTTCAACCCAGGAACACCGCTTACGGTATCGGGGTAAACCCACTGAACCTGAAGTGGAATTTTGTTCGGCATGGCCGGTTGTCTCCGTACCTGGAGCTAAGCGGGGGCACGCTGTTTACCACCAGCAAGGTACCGCCGGGAACGTCAGGGGTGAACTTCGCCTCGGGAGCGGCGCTGGGCGCGCACTTTCTTGGCGCGAAACGCGCGTGGGCGATAGAGGCGCGCTATCTGCATATCTCCAATGCGGGACTAGGAGACTTGAACCCGGGCGTCAACACGTTCCAAGTGCGGTTAGGCATCGGGAAGTTCCATCGCTGATCGGTGATCTCTGGTCGCAACGCCAATAGTTTCATCAACATGGGGCAGTTATTGAACACAAAGGTGGAGCGTGATAACGTCGCCCATAAGACCGTGTTGATAAGACAGTAGGCGCTGGGAGAAGCGCACCGGGACGTGGTTTCACAGGTTCTGTCAACCCCACTCTCGCAGTTGTTGACTGACGTTGAAAAGTCCAGCTACGCAGAAGGTCAAAACTTAGAGGCGTATCTGAAGACGCTCTCCGCGAAGGGAAATTCGCTGCTTCCGAACAATCCGGGGCCGGGGTCGGCCAGACATCTTAGCTCAGTGCTGCACGCTCTCTTGGGGATCGAGAGGAATCGGGAACGGAACGCCACTCGCCGAGTCTCATAGCGATGCCTACAACTTGCCCGATGACCTCTGCCTGTGAACTGCGGACGACCTTTGGTTGAACCGGAGAAAGAGGGTGAGACTGAAGAATGATGTCCTCGCGCCCGACGGTGCACCAGCAACAGGTATAACCTTCGCGCGTCTCGACGAAGTAAATCGGGCGTTCATACTCCGTGCGCCAGCCGCCTTCAATGACCTTGTTGCGTGATTCATCGACCTGGATGAAACTGCCAGGCGGCACAATCGGATACAAGGTCAGGTCTTCACTGCCCACATACCCGTAGGTGTATTCCACTTTTGAAAACTGCTCCAAGTAGGCGAGTGGGACTACACCCCATTGCTCGACCATTCTCCCGAAATTCAATGTCTTGCGAGGATTGAAGGCGGGATCCATACGGACGGGCATTTGCACGGCCTCGCCATTTGCGAGGGCTGACGATATGTGCGAGCGAGGAGGGGCGGCAATCTCCAAGTCTGTCACAGGAACGTTCAGATCGACTCCATACCATGCGAGAAGTTCGCGGTAATTTTTCCGGTAAATGACAGAGAGGGAATAGAGGCGGTAAATACTCGGAATTACGCCCTTGGTCTCGAAATCGGAGAGGCGGCTGATGGGAATCGAATATTCTTCGTTATTGCGCCGGCTCGCGACCTGTGCGCTTGCCGTTTCGATATCGCGCATTGTGAGCCCAAGCTTCTCCCGCAATACACGAAGATTGTATCCCCCCGTCACGTATCTACCCTCACCCCCGAGCGCAAGAAATCTAATTGATGATAACCCGAAGCAGTCCGAAAAGGGCGAATTTTGTTAATTTCACTTTCACGAACAGGAACAAGAGTTTTACAAGTGAGAAGTGGCACGGCCACGCCTGTTCCGTTTTTGGAACGTATAGTTGATCTACTCGGGACCGTAAGTGAATTAGTAAGCTATCGACGTAACTGCGGCGGCGGCTTTTCAAAAAAAGCGGTAAGGTTCGAGACTACGGTCAGCAAACCCGCCTTAATCGTGAAGAAGTGTTTTTCGTTCTCGTCCTCGAACTGGAGGAGTTCCGGCATGGCGGCAACCATGGCCGCCATGCCGATTTCTACTTTGCCGTGAAAGGGAAAGGCGAGGTAGCGACGGTTTTTGCCGGGATAACTGGTGAGCAGAGTCAGACCTAGAAGGGATCCGCCGGAGATCCATGAAGCAACGGCGGCGCGGCGATTTCGCTTCCAGAACCACGCCCCAGCCGCGATGAAGGAGCCAGCTAACAGATAGTCGGCGGTGCGATGAGCATCGGCGGTAATAAGTTTGGGGAGCCGGCGCGTGGCGACATCAGCAGCGCGGGTTAGAACTGGCATTGAGCCTTCCTTAATCGCTGAAGATTCCAGCGAAAGTGTACCCGGCAATTTGTTTGGATGGCGAGAACGGTGACAACGTTTTACGCGATTTTGGTGGGTTCGCATGAGGCGGGCTGAAGTGGAAAGAAAAAGGCTGGCTGAGCCAGCCTTCGTAAAGAGCTGAAAACGTTCTCTAGTCTGCGGCCTGCGAGGTTTCCGCCGTGGAATGAACCAGGGGCGTATCCACCAGGTGCTCACTGATGAACCATGATTGCAGTTCGTTAGTGCGAAGCACATCGCTAACCACCATATCGTTGGTGCCATGGTCGCCAATCTTCGATGAGCGGTCGGCAATTTCGCGACATTGCCCAATAACGACCTGGTGGGCATCGAGCAGACGCGAAATCACGACCGGAACTTCTTCTCGTCCGCGAGGTGGACGCTCGATGCGAGTTGTCTCAGCGACATCGGCGGCCATGGCAATAGCGAGACCTCCGAGAAGCTGGATACGCTCGGCAATGGTGTCCACAATTTCAACCTGTTCTCCGAAGTGTTTATCGAATAGGAGATGAAGCTGGTAGAAAGTTGGCCCCGCGACCTGCCAATGTGCCTTCTTGTAGAGATCGCGCAGCGTCATCGAGTCGGCAAGCAGTTGGTTGAGTTGCTCGGTCATCTCGAGCCGGACAGGCTCCTCAAGCTGGAGATGAAACGCGTGGGTGACAGTTCCAAACGGTTGGATCTCGCGTCCGCGCTGGTGGACCCGCGGTTCCGCATTCAAGATACCGTGACTTCCAGAGCTGTTTCGTTTAGGCATTGAAATCTCCTGGTCAGCTTTGGATGATTTTACGCGCTTATGAGCGGCAAGGAAGTTTCGTGCTTACGTTCGAGTTCCAGGATCACAGCAGAATTTCCAAATATCTTTTATGATGAAAGGTTCCCACTACAGCGCGGAGAAGGCAGAATTGGCTCAAACCCCGACACTGGAAGACCTGCAGAAGTCCTCGGCATCGAAAAACGGCGATGGTCTTGAGGTATTAGAAACCCGCGAATGGCTTGACTCGCTCGATTACGTGCTCGCCAAAGGCGGCGCGGACCGGGCGGGACGGCTGTTGCAGCAGTTGCAATTGCATGCACGCCGAGCTGCGGGAATCAATCTTCCGTTCACCGCGACCACTCCCTACCAGAACACAATTCCTTCCCGTCAGCAGGCGCCGTTTCCCGGGAGCCAGGAAATGGAGCGCCGGATCAAGAGCCTGGTGCGCTGGAATGCGATGGCAATGGTGGTGCGCGCCAATCGCGTGGAGAGTGGAATCGGTGGCCACATTTCCACCTATGCTTCTGCGGCGACTTTGTACGAAGTCGCGTTTAATCATTTTCTGCGCGCCCGGACTGAGAATGGCGATCGCGACGTGGTGTACTTCCAGGGACATGCTGCTCCCGGCATGTACTCGCGGGCGTTTTTAGAAGGGCGTCTCCCGAAAGAGAAACTGGAGAACTTCCGTCGCGAGCTGAAGCCAGGCGGAGGTCTGTGCTCGTATCCGCATCCGTGGCTGATGCCGGATTTCTGGGAATTCCCCACGGTCAGCATGGGACTGGGCCCGCTGCAGTCCATCTATCATGCGCGGTTTATTAAGTATCTCGAAAACCGTGGACTTAAGACTTCGACTGGCGGTAAGGTTTGGGCATTTCTCGGCGACGGCGAAATGGATGAGCCAGAGTCGCTGGGTTCCATCACGCTCGCTTCGCGCGAGAGACTTGACAACCTGATCTGGGTGATTAACTGCAACCTGCAGCGCCTCGACGGGCCGGTGCGCGGCAACGGAAAGATCATTCAGGAACTCGAAGCTATCTTCCGCGGCGCGGGATGGAACGTAATCAAGGTCATATGGGGCAGCGATTGGGACAGCCTCATCCAGAACGATCGCGATGGCCTGCTGGTGCGGCGCTTGGGAGAGATCACCGACGGACAGTATCAAAAATTCTTCGTCGAGAGCGGCGCATACTTCAGGCAAAACCTGTTCGGAACCGATCCGCGTCTGCTCCGCATGGTGGAGCATCTCTCCGACGAACAGCTTTCGCGCATGCGTTTAGGTGGACACGATCCGATCAAAGTGCACGCTGCATACAAAGCTGCCGTCGAGCACACGGGCGCACCGACGTTAGTGCTCGCGAAGACGATTAAGGGTTACGGACTGGGCGAAGCCGGTGAAGGCAAGAACATCACTCACCAGCAGAAGAAGCTCAATGAAGATGAGCTCAGGATGTTCCGCTCGCGTTTTGGAATTCCGATTCCTGACGACCAGCTGCACGAAGCGCCGTTCTACCGGCCGCCGGACGACAGCGCAGAAATCCGCTACATGCAAGAGCGGCGTAAGCAACTGGGCGGCTACATGCCGGAGCGCAAAGTCCGGTCGAAGCCGATCAAGCCGGTGGCGGAATCGATCTTCGAAGAGTTCTACAAAGGAACTGAAGGCCGCGAAGTTTCGACGACGATGGTCTTTGTCCGCATGCTGGCGAAAATGTTGCGGGATCCGGAGATCGGGAAACTCATCGTCCCGATTATTCCTGACGAGGCACGCACCTTCGGCATGGAAGCATTGTTCCGGCAGGTGGGAATCTATTCGAGTGTTGGCCAGCTCTACGAGCCGGTCGATATGGACACGCTCCTTTATTACAAGGAAGCGAAAGACGGCCAGATTCTGGAAGAGGGCATCACCGAAGCCGGATCCATCAGTTCGCTCATCGCCGCCGGGACTGCGTATTCCAACCACGGGATCAATACGATACCGTTTTTCATTTACTACTCAATGTTCGGGTTCCAGCGAATTGGCGACCTGATCTGGGCCGCCGCCGATATGCGTACTCGCGGCTTCCTCCTCGGCGGAACAGCGGGACGCACGACGCTTGCTGGCGAAGGTTTGCAGCACCAGGATGGTCACAGTCACGTGCTGGCATTGCCGGTGCCGAATCTGCTGGCCTACGATCCGGCTTTCGCGTTTGAAATCGCCATCATTATTCAGGATGGCATCAAGCGGATGTACGTCGATCAGGAAAGCATCTTCTATTACCTGACTGTGGGTAACGAACCCCTGCCGATGCCTGAGATGCCGGATGGCGCTGGGGTTCGTGAGGGCATTCTGAAAGGCTTGTATCTCTTCAAGCGCTCGGAGAAGAAGGACGCGAAAGCGCGGGCTGTTTTGTTTGGCAGCGGCGCCATCATGTTCGAAGTCTTGAAGGCGCAGGAGATTCTGCAGAGCAAGTACGGCGTTGCATCGGATGTATGGAGCGTGACCAGCTACAAAGAGCTGTATCGCGATGGCAACGATTGCGAGCGCTGGAACATGTTGCATCCGGGGGAGACGCCGAAAGTGCCCTTCGTCACCCAGCAGTTGAAGAGCACGGATGGCGTGCTAGTGGCAGCTTCGGACTACATGAAGGTGCTCCCGGAATCGATTGCGCAGTGGATGCCGCGACCGCTGGTTGCGCTGGGAACGGATGGATTCGGGCGCAGCGAAGGCCGCACGTCGTTGCGGGACTTCTTCGAAGTGGATGCGAAGCACATCGTCTTGGCCACTCTCGCGGCGCTGGCGCGCGATAAAAAGATCGAAGGCAAAGGCGTTCAGCAAGCAATCAAAGATTTAGGAATCAATCCGGAGAAGCCGAATCCGGCGGTGAGTTGAGAAACTTTCGTTCACCACAGGGACACAGAGTCACAGAAGCGAAAATCCATCTTTCATTTTTCTTGTTCGCTCTGTGTCTCTGTGACTCTGTGGTGAAAACAGAATTGCGGAGACCCGTTTAGTGACTGAATTCAAGCTTCCCGAGCTTGGCAAGAACGTACATCAGGGCGACTTGGTGCGTCTGATGATCGCGCCCGGCGCCACCGTATCTGAAGGCCAGGCTGTTATTGAACTTGAGACCGATAAAGCCGTCGTCGAAGTTCCATCCAGCATCAGCGGGACCGTGAAGGATATTTTGGTTAAGCAGGGCGAGAAGGTCAAAGTCGGCCAGGTCGTGTTTACGGTTGAAAACGGAGCAGGCGGTGCGGGGCGGGGAGCGTCGTCCGCCAAAGCAACGCCTGGTGCGGCAGCACCGGCACCTGGGCCTCCGCAACAACCGCCAGCTGCGAAGATTCCACCTACTCCGGCCAACGAAGTGAGCGTCCCGACAGAAACTTTACCCACCGCTGAATTTAAGCTTCCAGAACTTGGAGAGAATATCCATCAGGGCGATTTGGTGCGGCTGATGCTTTCTCCGGGAGCGCAGATTTCTGCGGGACAACCCGTGATGGAGCTTGAGACCGATAAGGCCGTCATCGAAGTTCCGTCGTCGATTAACGGAAGAGCAAGCTTTGCCGCCCGAGCAGCCGCGGGTTCCGGCCACAACAACGTTCAGCATTCCCCTTGATCTGACCAAGTCGGCAGGTCCTGAGCACCGCGGACCTGTTCCGGCTGCCCCGCACACGCGCAGGCTGGCGCGCGAGCTCGGAGTGGACATTCACAACGTGGCCGGGACAGGTCCGGGCGGCCGAATCAGCGAAGACGACGTAAAGGCGTATGCGAAGAATTTGATCGCCACTGCGACTGCGGGCGGAGGAGCGACGGCTACCCACCTGCGACAACCCAAGCTTCCTGATTTCGCGAAGTGGGGAAAGATCGAGCGCGTTTCCATGCGCGGCGTGCGCCGTAAGACGGCCGAGCATTTGTGGGAAGCGTGGACTTCGATTCCGCATGTCACGCAACAGGACAAGGCTGATATCACCGAGCTTGAACAACTGCGTACGCGGTTCGGGCCCAAAGCGGCTGAGGCTGGGGGCAAGCTGACTGTGACTGCGATTGCGCTGAAAGTTTGCGCTTCCGCGCTCAAGATTTTCCCGCAGTTCAACGCCTCCATCGACATGGAGCAGGAAGAGATCGTTTATAAACAATTCATCAACATTGGTGTCGCGGTCGATACCGACCGCGGACTGCTGGTTCCAGTGCTTCGGGACGTGGACAAGAAGAACATCGTCGAACTCGCGGCGGAGTTGACGCAGCTTTCCAAGAAGGCGCGTGACAAAAAACTGCAGCCTGCGGATATGGAAGGCGGAACGTTTACCATCACGAACCTTGGCGGCATCGGCGGGACTGGTTTCTCCCCGATTGTGAACTATCCCGAAGTGGCGATTCTGGGGCTCTCGCGATCAAGTATTGAACCGGTGTGGATGAATGAGAAATTCGAGCCGCGTCAGGTGCTGCCGGTGTCGCTCTCTTACGATCACCGGTTGATCGACGGCGCAGACGCTGCGCGATTCCTGCGCTGGATTGCGGAGGCGTTTGAGCAGCCGTTCTTGCTGTCGGTGCAGGGATAGTTCAATTGCGCTGGTGACCTGCCCTATGAAAGTGAAAAAAGGAAACCTCCCCAACTGGACATTTGATGTGGAGGAGGCTTCGGCGGGAGTTTACAGACTTCGTGCGAGACACAACCTAGGATCCAGCTTTGAACTAACCGGCCAAGACCCGGAAGACCTAAGTAAACGAGCAGAGACGGATGCCGAGGAGATGGAGCGCGAGATCAGCAAAGGTCACGACCTTCTTAAGTTCGTTTACGGAGCATTCAACCGCCGCGACATTGACGCGATTCTTCCCAAGATGCATCCCGAAGTTGAGTGGCCCAATGGTATGGAAGGCGGCTGGGTGCACGGACACGAGGGAGTGCGCGCTTACTGGACACGGCAGTGGGGCATAGTCGATCCGCATGTGGAACCTGTTAGCGTCGAAGCATCGGATGATGGTCGCGTGATCGTGCATGTGCATCAGGTCGTTCGCGATTTGGCCGGTACCGTGCTGTTGGACCGGATGGTCGAGCACGTGTATTCGATCGACGAAGGCCTTATCCAGCGTATGGAAATTCGCGAATAGCGCTGACCGCTGCTCAATCCTAAGAACATGGCAGACAACTCTAATTTGAATGTTGCAGTAATCGGCGGCGGGCCAGGCGGTTACGCGGCGGCTTTTCTTGCCGCGGACCTCGGAATGAAGGTCACCCTGATCGACCGCGAGCAGAATCCCGGCGGCGTATGCCTTTATCGCGGATGCATTCCGTCGAAGGCGCTCCTGCACGTGGCTGCGCTGATCACTGAGTCGCGCCATGCAAAGAACTGGGGTATTGAATTTGGTGAACCGAAGATTGATGTCGCGAAGCTTCGGTCGTTCAAAGAGGGCGTCGTCAATAAGCTGACTGGCGGGTTGGGGCAGCTATCGAAGCAGAGGAAAGTTACTTATGTTCGCGGAGACGCGAGCCTCGAGAGTTCCAATACCGTGCGGATGAAAAAGACGTCTGGCGGGGAAGAGACGCTGACTTTCGAC
>WNFY01003078.1_pt1 | contig 15649 bp, 12 predicted proteins | sample 5400091 | NCBI WGS metagenome assembly WNFY01 (sample SAMN13153364, study PRJNA577476) | soil metagenome | isolation source: 60 cm soil or saprolite under grassland replicate 1 | place: USA:California | collected 2016-06-15 | reverse complement strand
AGCTCGAGCAGCCGCCGCAGCGACCAGTACACGAACGAGAGAACCACGCCCCGAGAACGACCCGCCACCGCCGCTGACCCTACCGATCACTCGACCCGACGCGGAAGCGCTGAATCCGAGTTTTCGGCACCCACACGATGCGCGAATACGCCCGAGCAGCATGACGGACGGATTTGCGTACCCAACAGGCTATTTTGCCGGAGAAATTCTGAGACAAACTTGTGAAAGAGCTTGAAACTTCGACGGAAACGTGAGCACAATCCCTCTGTTGCGGCTGCGTCCCCTAGGGAGAGGGCGGACGTGTGTATCGAAATCGAGGTCTGATCAGAGAAAAAACCCTGCCGCACGGTTACGCGTGCGGCAGGGCGCTACACCAGACCTCGCACCTCCCGACGGCTCGAAAAGACGACGGATGAGGAGGAGGTGGTGCCTACGCCAGAGCTTATCCCAGGGCCTACATCTAGGTCTGTCCGGGGTCTAGGCGCGGGGAAGGACCGCGCTCGAACGCACGGTCCATAGACCCTGATTAGCTACCAAAGGAGTTCCCCAATGACTGCGGTTCGCTTTCGACAGCGGCGCGTGCGCCGCTGGTGGTACCTAGGAATCACACTTACGGCCTTTGTGCTCTTCGCCGTGATCTTCGTGACGGCGTCGAGCGCTGACAACCCGAGCGGGTGCGATTTCGCCGCAAACGGGACAACTGAGTCGTGCTCAGGTCCGCTCACCGGCAGCACCTTCGCCGGCGGCGACGGCAACCTGCTGGCGAGCCCGACCACGTTCGGCAGCACGGACTGGTCGAACGTGTCAGGACTCAACGTGGGCATCGACAACCCAAGCGGGTCGACCGACAACGCGTTCGGCCAAGGCACCAAGGAAGACGATGCAAACGTCACGACCGTCACCGGCTCGATCCCGCCGCAAAAGAGCAACCTGACTCGCTTCTACGAGGCATCCCAGTTCGCCAACGGCAGCAACTTCCTGTACCTCGCCTGGGAACGCACCAACAACCTCGGCTCGGCGAACATGGACTTCGAGATCAACCAGGCCACAACGCCCGGCCTGGGCAACCCGGGTCCGCACACGATCAATCGCACCGCCGGCGATCTGCTGGTCACGTTCGACTTCACCAACGGCGGCGGTACCCCAGCGCTGGCGTTGCTGAAGTGGGTGACCAGCGGGGCGACCAGCCAGTGCTTCTCCAGCAACTCGCTGCCGTGCTGGGGTAACAGGGTGGTACTGAACGGGACGAACTCGATCGGGGCGGTGAACAACCTCGACGCGGTGACGGACCCGATCCAGCCCAACTCGGGCAACTACCAGAACCCAGTCGGGGCATTGCGCTTCGGCGAGACGGCCATCAACCTCACTGCCGCCGGCGTCTTCCCGCAGGGGACCTGCGAGGCGTTCGGCAGCGTCTTCCTGAAGAGCCGCTCGTCTGCGTCCTTCCCGGCCGAGGTCAAGGACTTTGTGGCGCCGGTTCCGGTGAACATCAGCAACTGCGGCGCCGTCAAGATCATCAAGCACACGGACCCGCGCGGGCTGGACCAGAACTTCAGCTACACCTCGACGATTCCGAACACGGCAACCTGCACGACCGACACGACGCCGGGCAGCTTCACGCTGAACGACGCCGGCAACAGCACCGCGGACAACGCGGCCAACACCGAGAGCTGCGTCAACGTGCCCGCGGCGAGCTACACGGTCACGGAGGGAGCTGAACCAGCCAACTTCACCCTGGAGAGCCTCACCTGTACGGCGACAACGGGTTCGAGCGGGAGTCAGGACGGCACGAACCCATTCCAGGCCAACATCAGTGTGGCGCCGGGTGGCCTGGTCACCTGCACCTACGTCAACCAGGGAACGGGAGCGATCCTGGTCACCAAGACGGCCAAGAACCACAGCCTCGGCGCTGGTGACCATCCGCTCGCCGGCGCGACCTTCACCGTCAACGGGGTGTCCCACGTGACCGATGCCAACGGCCAGGCCTGTTTCGACGGCCTGACGATTGGGACGGAGTACACCGTCACCGAGACGGCTGCGCCGAGCGGCTACGCGATCGACACGACCTCGAAGACGGCGACACCGACCACGGCGGCCAGTTGCACGAGCGGCACGCCGGCCGGTGTCAGCTTCACCGACTCGCCGCTCACCGACCTGACGATCACGGCTACGTCCGAGGTGTCGGGTGTAACCAATTCGTCGATCAGCTGCGTCAATGCGAGCAACGCGGACATCGGCAACTCACCGCAGGGACCGGCTGACCCGGTCAACGTCACCGCCAACGGGCTGAAGCCCGGAACGTACACCTGCACGGTGGATATCGACCCGTAGAGCCAAGGAAGCGATAACGCGGCGCCAAGGACGCCGCCCTGACTAACGAGGAGGCCCCCGGCCAGCGGCCGGGGGCCTCCTCGTTACGTGCTTTGCCGATTTAGCTAACGGTGAACGTGACTGTCAGAGCGGAGGGGTTGCCGTTCCAGTCGTACGACTCGAAGGTCACCGTGTGCTGGCCGTGTTGCACGTGGCGCAGCGACCACCTGTACGACAGCGCGCAGTTGTAGGCGACGTCGTCACAGGTGGCGGTGGTGCGGTAGTGATCGTCGATGTAGAGCTCGATCCTCTGGACGGCGTGGTCGTCGTTCGACCAGACGACGACGTTGTAGGAGCTCCCGCTCAGGGTCGCGCCATCCCACGGATTGGGGAAGAACAGCGTTGGCGCGGTCGAATCCGAAGCCAACGTGTAGACCTTGTAGAGGGTGCTCTGCGATGCGGCCGCTCCGGTCGCCGACCGCGTCACGGTCACGGTCAGCGGGTAGTCACCGTCGGCGGCAGTGCCGGGGGAGGTGACGTTGGCCCACAGGTAGGCAGACGTCCCGGACTTGAGACTGACTGTGCTCGTCGGGACCTGAACGGTGAAGCCATCCCGTGCAGAGACGGTCATGACGAAGCTCGTCGCTCCGCAGCCGGCATCGAGGTCGTCGACTCGGACCTGATAGCCGAGCCGCTGTCCCGGATAACCCCACGAGCCGGACTGCCCCCAGCCGTAGGTGTTCTGGACCGCGACCCCGGGGGCGCTCGGGGCACAGCCCGATGTCGCCGAGTTCCCCGCCGCGGTCATCTTGGTCCTAGCACTCGGCTTGGCGCCCTGATCCGCCAGAGCGGCTGGAACGAGCGCGAGCGCGAGCAGCGTGCCGACGAGCGCAATGCGGATCAGAGGCGTTCTGCTGGTCGCCATTCGGTACCTCCTTCGGGGCGTGACCGCAGACCACCCTTCGTTTGGGAGAACTATGAGGCTTTTCGTCAGGCACGGCTGCACCCCTCCTCCCTCATTTGAGTGAGCCGCAGGGACATTGCCGACGCAGTTTCGCGGCCGCTGGGGCGTGCCAGCCCCGATTCGGGGCAGTTCCAAGAAGGCTGCGGGGACTCGCCCGCGAACCGTCTGAGGACTCTGCGCGGGGAGTGGGTCAGTTTTCAACCTGACCCCGTGGGGTGCATAAACCCGATTGGGCTGAGTACCGTGGCCTGCGCGGATGATCTCGCGGTAGCGTCGGCGGCCCGTCCTTTGGAGGTCTCTTCTTGGCCTGAGGGGTTTCAAAATGGCGGTTCATGCTGCGGTGCGGTGGTATTCGTGGATCAGTCCGCCGAGTTGGTCGCGGCGCTTGATCTGGCCGCCGGTCGTTGGGCGCGCCGCACTTGGCGAGTCGGGCGAGAGCAGCGCGAGTGCGCGGTGCGGGCGCTCGCGGTTGTAATGGGCGGTGTAGATGCGTAGTACTGACTCGAGGTGGCGGCGGCCGAGGATCAGCAGCCAGTCCAGACATTCGGCGCGCACAGTGCGGACGAAGCGCTCGGCGTAAGCGTTCGCCTTTGGGGCACGGATCGGTGTCTCGATCACCGTGATGCCTTCGCTGCGGAAGACCTGGTGTCGCTGAACTTGCTGTCGCGGTCGTGGATCAGGAAGCGGATCCGCTCGAAGATGCCCCTGAAGCTGAGGTTGCGCGCTTGTTGGGTCACCCAGGCGCCGCTCGGATTCGTGGTGCAGCCCGCCAGGTGAACGCGGCGGCTTTCGAGTTCGATGAAGAAGAGCACGTAGAAGCGGCGGAGCGAGATCGTCTCGACGGTGAAGAAGTCGCAGGCGAGCGTGCTGGCGGCTTGCTGGCGGAGGAATTCGCGCCAGCTCGGGCCCGAGTGCCTGGGCGCCGGCCCAAGACGATTGGCGAGCAGGATGCGCCTGACCGTTCTCGGCGAGAGGCGCAGGCCGAGCTTGAGCAACTCGCCAGCGATCCGCGGGTAGCCCCAGCCCGGGTTCTCGCGCGCAAGGCGCAGAACGAGCTCTCGCAGCTGGCCATCGACGGGTGGTCGGCCCGCAGCCCGCCGCGGCTGCGCCCACTTGCGACGCACGAGCTCTCGATGCCAGCGCAGAAGCGTCTGCGGCGTCACGACCAGTCTGTGGCGACGCCCTGCCGGAAGCAATCGGGCGAGCGCCGCAAGCAAGGCACGATCGGCTGGCCGCAGTGAGGGGCGCCGCTGTTGCCGGCCGAGCACCACGAGCTGATGTCGCAACACGAGTAACTCGACGTCTTTGGCGAACTCGCTGCGCCGGCGTCTGACCAGCAGCCGCAGCAGAACCGAGAAGGCGAGATAGGCGAAAGAAAGGAGCATGCACCCGATGGTCCCATCGCCCGGTACAGAGCGCAGGACTTAGCAAGAGCGTCGGTCCTGGACCTCAGTTCAATGAGTTGTGAAGCTCAGCGCGATCTGGTATTTGCGCGCGCGTGAACATCTAACCAGCGTCTAAACCAGCGCAACCGACCGGCGCGGGCCCCTGAACCGGAATTTTGAAACCCCTCAAGGTTTTCACGCTCGAGCGCCCGGCGGAAGATCGCGTAGGGGTGCCCCTGCGAGGTCGACGCTCCTCCTCCCCGGGGCCGAGACGGCCCAGCGAGTCTAGAACGCACCGGCCATCGACAATCATCCGGTGCGGCTTAGAACTCGTTTCAGAATGAGGCCGCCAGTGTCGCGTCACAGAAGTGGGGCGGCCTTCCAGCCGCCCCACTGTGAAGTCGCGCTTGACTGAGCCGCAGGCGCTTGCCGATCTCGCTTAGGTCAACGCCGGGACGATCACATCGCAGAAGAGCGCGAAGCCGCTGTCGAGATCCGGATGCGGCCCGTTCTCGGGCGAGATCGTCTCCCCGAGGAAATCGCCGGTCGTTGCATCGAACGTGTCGTTGAAGCTCACGAAGCCGGCGTCGCGCGAGAGGACAGGGCCGTTGGGGAGCTTCAGCATCTCCGGAAGCCCCTTGAAGGTGGAGACGAAGGTGATCGTGCCGTCACCGTTGTCGATCGGGCCCGTGCCGACGAACTGGTTGGCGGCAAAGAGCAACACGGACTTGCCCGTCGCCGCGGACGTGAAGACAAGGTTCTGGCGGAACTGATCCTTGAAGGTGCCATCGGCAAACACCTGGATGTTGTCCATGCCGCTGACGACCACTGTTCCGTCGATGCCGCAGATATTGGCGGTAAACGTGTCGCTGAAGGTGCCGTGAAATCGATCGACCAGCGGCGCGGCGGCGGCAGTCGACGCCATGCAGGCCAAGAGGAACGTCGCGACGAGCCCGCTCAAAGCAAACAACCTGCGCATGCTTGTTACTCCCTTCTCCCCCCGGGAGGCGCGATCGTTTCACGAGCTACAACCCCAAGTCAATGAAAGCCGAGGCGATAGGTATGACGGCGGAGGATCACCGCCGACGGCTGCGGGAGCTCATTGTGAAACGAGCTCTTAGCCTCTACGCCCTCGAATCAGACAGAGAAGGGAGGACGCGATGCCGAAGGGCGTGGAAAACCCATCGATCATCCTGAAGACCACCGGCCTGAGGGTCTACTTCGACGATACGATCGGACCGAGCATCCACATCAACGCGGACGGGAACGTCTGGCTGGACTCGCCCGGCTCCAAAAGCCCGCGAGGGAAGCATCTCGCGAACATCAAGAAGTAACAGCATCGGCTCGCTAAGAGCGGGCCCGCCCGATTCGTTCCACAGCGGCTTCCAGGCGCTGAAGCCTTCCCATGACCTCGCGCAGTTCGCTGAGCGCTTCGTCGATGCTCTCTAGCTCCTGCACCACTTCCTCTTCGACCTCCTCGACCTCGGCCGCGATGAACCGCTGTGCGATCGCGCCGATGACGAGGGTGAGAAAGCCGATCCCCACGAGCATCACGCCAACCGCTATGGCCCGCCCTGATTCGGTCGTCGGCTTGACGTCGCCGTAGTCGGCGGTCGTCATGGTCGAGATCGCCCAGTAGACGCCGGTCCATGTCGAGTGATGCTCGACCTCCGCGAAGGCGGCTCCTCCGCCGAGCGCGGTGAAGGCGGCGAGCAAGGCCGCGTAGCGCACGCCTTCGGGGCTGACGATCTCACGGGCGGACTTCATCAGCCAGACAAGCCGGAGTAGACGGAAGAGCCGGAAGAGTCTTGCGGCCTGAAGTGAGCTTGGGAGGAAGGGCGGCGTGAGGATGACGATCGCGAGCTCAAGCAGGTGTCCCCGTAGCCACTGCCGACGGTTGGGGACGACGATCAGCATCGCTACGGTTTCGAAAGCGAACGCTGAACGCTGACCAGATCACCCAGTTGGTCACCGCGGCCGCGTGCTTCCAGGCCGAGGCGCCCTGTGCCGTTCTGCGCTTCGCCCCGTCCTGGTTGGTCGAACTGACGTTCGTGTCTCGTTAGGCGGTCGACTGTGAGGGCCCAGGGCCGGTCTCACCGCTCCTCCTCGACGGTCGAGAAGGTCGTCGAGCCGTCCTCGGCCTTGACGGCCCTGATCGAGAGCCGCCGCCTTGCCGACCTCGACAAAGGCCCGGACGACGACGCCGCGCACGTGCACGTGCGGCGTCTTCGTGAAGGCTTCGAGACGAAGGCGAGGCGGCGGGAAGCGCTCGGGACTGGAGCGGCGCCACGAGTCTGGCCGTCGCCTTCCGACGGTTGATCCCACTCGATCGGTCGTCATAGACTCTTGGCAACGATGAGCGGGTTCAGGATGCGGAGGTCGATGAAGATCGCTCCGGGCGTTCGGCTCAACGTCACGAAGCGAGGCGTCGGCGCGTCGATCGGTGCGGGCGGCGTCCGCTACAGCGCCCATTCCACCGGCAGGAGAACGGTCTCTGCCCGGAGCCCGATACCCGGGGTCTACTACCAGAAGACGCGAGGAGGACGAAGCCGCAGCTCGTCGGCTCGCTCGTCCGCATCCAGGGCGACGGCGCCCGCACCCGCTGGCCCGAAGCAGCCCGGCCTGTTCGCGCAGAAGGGAGAGAAGCAGCTCTACAAGGCCATCAAGGCGCAGGACGCCGAGGCGATCAAGCGGGTCGGCGAGGAGCACCCTGTCTTCCGCCTCGCCTCGTACAGCATCGCCGGGCTGATGATCATGGAGGAAGAGCCGAAGGAGGCGGAGCGTCTCCTCGGCGAGGCCTTCGCGATCGGCAGGGATCCGGCGGAGGATAAGTTCGTCTCCACCTACCTGTTCACCTATACCGAGCTCTCGATCGCAGAGGGCGTGTCGGCCGAGCTCCCGATCAACCGCGACGCCGTCGGACTGGCTCTGGCCGAGCTCAGGCAGGAGGCCGGGAACCTCGACGGCGCGATCGACGTGGTCGAGCAGCTCGAGCCGACGACCTACGCGGCGGTCTCCCTGGCCGAGCTCTACGCCCAGATGGGTCGCTGGGACGACGTGGTCGAGCTGACCGAATCAGTCAAGAACGAGGACGATGCCTCTGCGTTGCTGCTCGTCTTTCGCGGGCAGGCCTTTCGTGAACAGGGCTTCCACGAGGCCGCGCACGAGACCCTAAAGGAAGCTCTGCGGTCCCGCTCACGTGCCCCAGAGATCCGTCATCACGCCCTCGCCGAGCGAGCGCAGAACTACCTCGCACAGGGGAAGAAGGCGCAGGCGCGGAAGGACCTCGAGCGCATTCTCGCCGAGGACTCCACCTACGAGGGCGTCCGCGAGCAGTTGGCGGCTCTCGCTTAGCGACTCGCGTCGTGGCCCCGATGCCGTGTCCCTACTGCCGCGTGGTGGCGAACTTCACTCAGCGCCACTCGTTCCCGCATCCGTTCCGGGGCGTTCAGACAACCTTCGTCGTCTGGACGTGCGACGCCTGCGGCGGGCCGATCATCGGCCAGACATCGCCAGAGGGGCGACCAACGGACTACCACCCGAGGTTCGTCGCGAACGAGCAGTTCCCCGACGTGCCGCTGGCGATCTCGCAGGACGCTAGCGAGGCTTTCCGCTGCTTCGGCATCGAAGCCTGGCGGGCGTCGGCTGCGATGGCGCGACGAGCACTCCAAGCCGCGGCCTACGACAAGGGAGCACCTGACAGAAGGTTGATCGAACAGATCGACTGGCTCGCCGAGAACGACCACATTACGGAGCAGATGAAGAACGTCGCGCACCAGATCAGGCTCGGCGGGAACCTCGGCGCCCATCCAGACCGCGACGGGCTCGTCGACGTGGGACAGGATGAGGTCGTCGCGCTCTTGAGCTTCCTCCGCGACTTTTTCCGCTACGTCTACGAGATTCCCGCGAGCCTTGAGCGTCTTGCAGGCCCAGCCGACGCTCCAGGTTAGCGACGCTAGTCTCGGCTTCCCCGCCTCGGGCGACCCGATAAATACGAGCGCGTACTGGGCCAGCGGCAGCACGGCTTCCGGCGGACCGTCCGGGTCGCCCGGGAACTGGAGAGGGTCCCCAGCCACATGAACGAGGCGGGCTGAGAGATGCAGCGGCGGCGAGCCGTGAAGCCCGCCGCCGCTCCACTTTCAGTTACCTGAGCGTCGTTGCGCTCAGCAGGTGTTCGCCCCCCTGACCGTGTTGCTGGTCGGGTCGGCGGGATCCTCGCCGGGAAGGATCACCGGTGCGCGCAGTTGTCTCCGCGTTACATTGGTCGATGCCTTTTCGAGGACTGGTCGGCGAGTTTCGGCTCTAGGAGCTGATTTGCGGGCCAGCGCGAGCGAACGTCGGGCTCACATTCTGTAACGCGTGCGCCCGCCACCGGGAACGCTCACGCTGGCGGGAAGCTTGACTCTTTCGGGGCTGCGCCCAGCTGCCGATGAGGAATCGATGCCTGCAACGGCTCAGGGCTAGGCTCGCGATGGCCACCGCACAGCGGCAGCAGCGGTCGGCGCAGCCGCGGCGGAGCTTCTCTGCCCGCGCCCGGCGCGCCGCCGCCCTGGCGGCGCAGGGACACTCACGGAAGGAGATCGCCGCGCTCATCGGGGTCGCGCCGGGGACGATCTCGGTCTGGAAGCGCCACCGCGAGTGGCAGGCCGAAGTCGAGCGCTGGCGCGCGCTGGCCGAGGCACCGAACGAGCGGAGGCAAGCGCGCCTCGAGCTCGAGTCGCTGGAGGCATCGGGCGAGGCGCTCGAACAACTGCGCCTGCTGCTCGAGAGCGCGACCAAGCGGGTGCGGACAAGCAGCGGGGTCCAGGAAGTGCCAGACTGGCCGGCGCGGCTGAAGGCCTGCCGGCTCGTCCTGGCCGCCGCCGCTCCGGCCGTCGCCGCCCTGTATGCCCAAGCGGGCGAGGCGGCGCCGAGCGTGCCCACACTTTCGTCCCGGCCCTAGCCCCTACGAGCACGATGAAGCGCCAGGCCTCTGCCGGCAAAAAGAGTCCGCCTCAGGTCCGCTCGGCTTCGGGACGGTCGGGGCGTTCGGCCCTCGCGCGCTTGCGCGCGGGCCGGGCCCTGAGCTTCGTGAGCGCGGACGCGAGCGCCGCGGGCTGGAAGGCACCTGCCGCAGGGCGAGCCTCGTGCTGCGAACGCCCGCTGCCGATGGGGGATCGATGCTGCAGCCAGGAGCGGGATAGTGGCGCTTGGCGCGGCCGCCGCTGGCGACGGACGCGCTCCGCGCAGCTTCTCTGCCCGGGCCCGGCAGGCCGTCTTCTTGCAGGCGCACGGTCACTCGCGCACGGAGATCGCCGCGCTCATCGGGGTCGCGCCGGAGACGATCTCGGTCTGGAGACGCCACCCGCAGTGGCAGCGGGAGCTCGAGCGCTGGCGGGCGCTCGCCGAGGCGCCGCCGGCGGAGCTGGGGCAGCCGCTCCTGCAGCGCCAGTCGCTCGCGGCAGCAGGGGACGCGCTCGAGCAGCTGGGCTTGATCATGGAGCGCGCGACCAAGCAGCTGCGGACGCGTGCCGGCCTCAAGGAGGTGCCCGACTGGTCGACGCGACGGAAGGCCGGCGGGCTCGCCTTGGCGAACGTCTTCGCGCTCTCCTGGCTGCTTCGCACCGGGTAGGGGAAAGCGCCCGGGATCGGACGCACGCTTCGGATCGTGCCCTGAAGAGGCTTGTCAGCGTCGCTTGCAGAGCTTTCCTGCGGGTAGCGACGCCACCGCCTCGGAGACGCCCTCGCCACGCTCGTCCAAAGGCAGGCGCGTTCTGGCCGACGCCAATCTCTGCACTCACCTGTTGGCCGCGGCGCTCCTGATCGCGTTACAGAATGTGAGCCTGATTTCCGCGCCCAGTCGGGCGCAAATCAGCTCCTAGAGCCGAAACTCACCGACCAGTCCTCGAAAAGGCATCGACCAATGTAACGCGGAGACACGGCTAGCGGGGGAGGCGGTCACGCTTGCCTGTCGCCGGACCCGGTCCTGGGCTTTTGGGCGGCCCCGTGCGCACGGTCGCTTGCATCGGCGGGCGCACGAGCCGGCGGTCAGGAGCTGCTACGCGCGCCCACGCGCGCGCTGCACCGCTCGGCGCGGCTCGTACATCCGGACTCCTTCGAGCGATCGCGGAGCCGGCACCTTTCGCCGAAGCTCAGTTGGAAGCACGTACGGCCGCCTGCGTGCCTTGTGGCAATGAAACTGGGCGACCGACTTCGAATAGACGACCGCGTGTTCATCGTCCGCGGCGTCGATCCAATGAGCGTCACCGCTCCACGCGTCTACCTCGAGGACGCTGAGACAGGCGAGAGGGTCACCGATCTTCTTGCGCGAGTTCGCGCGTTAGTCGAGGACGCCGGTGAGCAATCTCAGGGGTGAGCGTCCAATGCGCGCCGAGTTGCAAACAACTCGGCGCGCCTGAATCTGTCGTGGAATGCGGGGAGTACGACACGCGCGCGAGGCAGCAGCCCAGTTCGGCCGAAACGGACCAGACGAATGAGCCACCCGAGCATCCGCTCAACCCGCCCAGCTACTGGCCTTGAGCCGCCAAGAGGCCCAATAGCCCGATTCGGGACGGTGGACAGAATCGGCTGCTCTCCAACAGCGAGACGGCCACGCGAATCGCTTGTACTACCGGCGCCGCTTTCGAGGTGACGAGGGGGCAGCCGACGCTGCCCCCTCGGTCTAGATGCCCTACGGGCCGAAGATGCCGTTCGGCGTCCCCAGGCCGGTGACGTTGTCCCAACCCGGATTCGTGTGCTGGGTGGGCGAGCCGGAGTAGTCGTCGAAGGTGCGGAGCCGGTCGACGGTGCCGGCAGAAGCGTCGACGCCGTTGACGAAGTTCCGGCGTGCGACCGCCGTCTTGACCGAGAGCACGTCGTAGAACGCTCCCGGATTGGCGTAAAAGGCGGGGTTCGCAAACCCGTGCGCGAAGCCGGCCTTCTGATCCGCGAGTGCCATCAGGCCCGCGAAGATCGGCGACGAGAGGCTGGTGCCGCCGATGCGGTACTCGTCGTAGTAGACGCCGTCCGGGAAGGTCTGCGTCTGGCCGACCAGGAGGCCGGTCTGCGGATCGCCGAGTGCCGCGACGTCCGGCACTCCACGGCCGCTCAGGCTGAGCCCGGCCTGGTACCAGGGCTTCGGGAAGACCGCGCTCACGCCACCGCCCGAGCCGTAGAGCCAGCTGGTGCGGGTGCAGGCGAGCGTGCTCGTGTTGCAGTTGTAGTTGCTCGTGCCCCAGCCGGTCTCGAACGCGCGCGTGTTGTTCTGGCCGACGGCGAGGCTGGTGCCACCGACCGCGGTCACCCACGGGCTCGAGGCGGGCCAGTCGGTTGTCGGGAAGCCGAAGGTGGCGGTCTCGTCGCCGGTGTCACCCGACGCGAAGTAGACGCCGATGCCCTCGGCCGCGGCCTGGATGAGCGTGTCCTCGAACGGCTTCACGTAGCCGGGCGGGAGCAGCTCCGTCGTCGGGAAGTCGTACGAGTTGGTCACGATCTGCGCCAGGTGCCTGTCGACGACGTGGTTCATCGCCGCGTCCAGGTCCTGGTAGTTGTTCGGTGCGCCGACGTAGACGATGTTGGCGGCCGGCGCCATCCCGTGCACCGCCTCGACGTCGAGCGTCTCCTCGCCGTACCAGCCCTGTGGGTCCTGCCTCGGGTTCTGCGGTCTGTGGTAGACGCCGGGCGGCACGACCTGTTGGAACTGCGAGCCGCTCATCGTCGGCAGGCCGCGGTTGGTCGACCACTGATTGACGTCCTGCAGGATCGTCGGCGAGGCGTAGGCGTCGATGATGGCCACGGTCTGGCCCGCCCCGTTGTAACTGCTCGAGATGCCGTAGGCGCCCTTGATCTGGGCAGGCGTATGTCCCCGCACCGACCAGGGTACGCTCGGCAAGGAGACGTCGTTGAAGCCGGCCGGAAACGCGTAGGGCGAGAGAAGCTCCGCCCAGTACGCAGACAGCGGTGGCGCGTTGCGGAAGCCCGGGCTCGGCGGTGCCTGGTTGTCGGCCGGGTGATCGGGCCGGACGAAGAGGGCACTCTCGTCGAGGCCGAGCACACCGGTGACGGTGTTCGCCAGCGAGCTCGGGATCGAGACGTCTCCGTCAGGCGAGCGAACCGTCTTCCCCTGGACGTTGTACAGCCGGAACGTCGTGCCAAACGCGGCTTCGGCCTGGGCAACGGTGCCCTCTGCCGCGACGTAGTGGTTGTTGGTCGGCGTGTAGTCGATCGTGAAGCCCTGGCTCCGCAGCCAGGACTGCACCGCGCCGACCTGCCCTTGAGACGCCGCGAAGCGCTGGCGGAACTGCGCCGGGGTCAGGTAGTGCGCGTAGGAGGCGCTGTGCGGATCCGTGACCGACCTGGCCAATGACTCTGCCGCTCCGCCGTTCTGCCAGCCCAGATAGACACGGAAGCCGACCGAGCTGGCCGGGTCGGCGTTCCCGGCGAGATTGTGCGAGTTGGCCCAGGCCGGCGCGCTGCCGGGAAGCGTGACGCGCTCCGACGAGGCGGCCTGGCTCGCCGCGAAACCGAACACGAGTACGAACGCGACGGCAGCCAGGATTGAGACTAGTCGAGACATAACCCCTCTCCTCTCCCGATGTGCGTGCACGTTTTCGTGCTCCGCCTTACGGGCGGAGCGTAGACCCTTCGAGTCCTACAGGCAAGGCGGTTGACCGGGTTCGGCCCGCGGGCGTGCAGGCAGTCAGCGCGGGTGGATAGCGGCCCGTATACTCTCGCGCCGGTCCACGACACGAGCGGTGACGATGAAGCAGGCAGGCTGGTGCGCGCTGCTCGACGCGAAGGTCGCACCGGCCAGGTCGCGCTCCGGGAGCGGTGCGGGGAGGGCGACAAGATCTACGTCCACATCACGAACCGGCCGGCGTTGCGCGAGGGCGCGCGGAGGGTGAGGGGTTTCAAGACTCCGGTTCCGCCTGGAAGACAGATCATTCCCGGGCATGAATCAGGGTTTTGAAACCCCTCAGGTTTCGCGCGCTCGGAAGCCAAAGCGACATTCGCACGGTCGCCCTGCTCTACTCGCTTCAGACGCTCGTCGCCGGAGGGCTAAACGTGCTGATCATCGTCGCATCCCTCGAGCTGCTGGATCTCGGGCGATCCGGGGTTGGCTTCCTGAACTCGGCTGTCGGTGCGGGTGGGATTCTCGGCACAGTCGTGGCACTTGCCAGACTCGGGCAGCGCAGGCTCGCCACTGACTTTGGTGTGGGGCTTGCCCTGTTCGGTCTGGGACTCGCCTTGGTCGGTGTCAGGCCCTCCACCGCCGTCGCATTGGTCCTGCTCGGCGTGGTCGGCGTGGGAAACACGCTCGTAGATGTGTCGGCGGCGACGCTGCTCCAACGCGGAGTTTCGGATGAAGTGCTGGCGCGCGTGTTCGGAGCCCTGGAGAGCTTGCTCGTCGCTACGTTGGGCCTTGGTGCTGTCCTCGCACCTCCCGTCATCGCCGCTGTGAAGATCCGCGCTGCGCTGATCATTGCCGGGTCCGTATTGCCGGTCTCGGCCGCGTTGGCGTGGAGAGAGCTCAGACGGATCGACCTTCGTGCCGCGCCCCCCGACCCCGAACGTCTTGAGCTTTTGCGCTCGATTGCGATCTTCAATGCGTTGCCGGAGCCAAGCCTCGAGCACCTTGCCGCCCAACTGGAATCCGTCTCGGTTCCTGCCAACGCCGTCGTCGTTCGGGAAGGCGAGCTCGGCGACAGGTTCTACGCTGTCGCGGAAGGAGTCCTGGCTGTGACCGTCGAGGGCGAGCATCGACCTCCGCTGGAGGCTGGCGGGTTTTTCGGCGAGATTGCGCTTCTGCGGGACGTGCCTCGAACGGCAATCGTAGTCGCGTCCACCCCGGCCCGCCTGTACGCGCTGGCACGGGACGAGTTCGTCGCCACCGTCACGGGTCATGCTCCCACGCAGGAGACTGTGGACGCAGTCGTCGCAGTCCGCCTTGGTTCGTTACGGAGTGGCGTGGTGTCGATCTTAGATGCACGACGGTTACACGATCATTCGGCGCGAAAAGACCCTGAGATGAGCGAGCGTCCTCTGGCCTGAACCCCCGCGCTCACTCGATGCTCAGAGCGTCCACGGAGATGGCGTGGTTTGCGCACTGACAAGTTCCGCCCACTGGAACTTGGCAGTGCGCGAGGCCTCCAGATGTTCCGAGGTCGGAGCTCGGCCAGATCTCGGAGCCGTTTCCACCGAAGCGGGCGAGTCCAGCGCTTTCGCATGCCTGACATGGTTCTTTCGGCTTGCGCTCGAACTGTGCGCAAGCTCTGACCAAGGCCCGTCTAGTTTCGATCGGCGAACGCCCGGGCGATCGCAGCCGTCCGTGTATGCACCCCGAGCTTCTCGTAGGCGTTCTCGAGATGCTTGCGGACGGTGTGCGGCGAGACAAACAGAAGCGAGGCAATCTCCTGGTTCGTCTTCCCGCGGGCGACCCAGTGCAGAATCTCCGCTTCCCGTTCAGTCAGAGAGTCGCCGTTTGTCGGGGTCGCCGCGTGACGGAGCTCGAGTCGCTCTCGAGTCGCGACCAGGAACGGCCGCAGCAGCTCGAGTACGCTGCGGTCGACCTCGCCGAAGTCGCCCTGGGCACGCTGCCGACTGAAGTAGAAGACTCGGGAGATTCCTTCTGGCGCCGAGAGCCAGAGCCGCATTTGGTGCTCGATCCGGAAGGGGCGCAGAACGGAGTCGTAGTAGTCCAGTCGATGGAGTTGCCGAAGGGAGACGAAGTCCGAGATCTTGAGTGCGCGCGTCTCTGACCTGCGGAGCAAGATGCTCAGCGGGTAGGACGAGCAGTACTCCATGCGCGCCTCAGCGACCTCGGCCGCTACCGGGACGACTGGGAACTCCACCGACGTGATTGGTCGAAGTCGAGCCTGATTGTCCCATTCGTAGTACCCGATGAGCTCGGCAGGGACCACCCGGGCAAGCAGATCCACGGCCGGCTGCGGGAACGGGTCAAAGCCGTTTCTGGATGATGCCTCGTGCACGAACACGAGAGCGTTGCGCAGGT
>WNFY01019975.1_pt1 | contig 15650 bp, 14 predicted proteins | sample 5400091 | NCBI WGS metagenome assembly WNFY01 (sample SAMN13153364, study PRJNA577476) | soil metagenome | isolation source: 60 cm soil or saprolite under grassland replicate 1 | place: USA:California | collected 2016-06-15 | reverse complement strand
CCAGCCCTTCGGAGCGCCCAATCCAGTTACGCTGGGCAGTCTTCACCCGTTCGGACCAGTCGAGTTGATCCAGGTCATCCAGCAGCCGCTGAGCGTAGTTGGTCAATTTCAGGAACCATTGCTCTAGCCATCGCCGCTCTACGATACTGTCGCAGCGTTCGCAACGTCCGTTGATCACCTGTTCGTCCGCCAGCACCGTTTTGTCTTTGGGGCACCAGTTTACGGGTGCCGTCTTGCGTTCCGCCAGCCCACCCTTGAATAATTGCAAGAAAATCCACTGTGTCCAACGGTAGTAGCTGGGATCGGTCGTGTGCAGTTCATGAGACCAGTCGAAGCGGTTTCCAATGCGCTTCAACTGTTCCTCGCGAAAACGTTCGATGTTCAGGGCGGTAAGATGACGCGGGTGAATCCCTCGCTTGATCGCGAAGTTTTCGCTGTGCATGCCGAACGCGTCGAACCCCATCGGCTCGAACACATCGTACCCCCGCATTGCCATCCAGCGACCGTGCACGTCCGAGCCGATATACGAGTATACGTTGCCGACGTGCAGCCCTTCGGCTGAAGGATAGGGAAACATCATCAGATTGTAGTAAGGCCGCCTTGCATGGCGCAGGTCAACCTGGTACAGCTTCTGCTCTTCCCACTTGGCCCGCCATTTCGACTCGAAGGCAGCGAAATCATACTTTGGCGGGCGGCTTTGCACAATCTGGTACTTCTGGGCAGGCTCACCAGGACCGCCTTCCCCGGCTTTCTCGGAGTGTGCTGTGCCAGTAACAGCACCGGGTTCTTTCGTCTCTGTCATTTCGCTTACCCTCCTTGTGGTTCACTTCAAATTGATTTAAGAATATTTATAGCTATCATTTAAGTTGCTTTGCTTCGTTCGTTATAGTAATATCATGTACTAACATGTCAAATAATCACATAAGCTAGCTTATTTTGCAACAAACTATCTTGACATATCTTATTTTATCTGCTATTATCATAGGAGGAAATAGGGGTGGAACCCAAGCTTTACACCGTCGAAGACGTAGCGCGAATACTTAAAAAGCATCCTGACACTATACGCCGTTTAATACGCCAGAAGAAAATACCAGCTCGCAAAATCGGAGGAACCTGGTACGTTTCCGAAGAGACGCTGCGACGACTCATATCAGAAGAACCTGATACTTCTGATTAGCTTAGCCTACAAATGCGAACAACTGCCCACAGTTGCCTATACTGTGAGCAGAAAAGCCTAGAAGTTGTTCACGTCACACTACGCTCTCAAGCCCCATCATAGCGGCTAGAGGGCCATTCGTCAAGCGAAAGGAGAGCTTGCGTCATGGCACAACAAGAGTTACTGGAAGTCGTCAATAATCAAATGGTCGATGATGACGAGGAATTTTCCGATGGTTTTGGTAATGGATACCTTCATTACTATGCCACCAATTATCAATTACCTCGTCCCCTCACCTGCCAGTCTGTCTACCGCTTCATGAGAGAAAACCTCGCTGATCCCCGCAAATCCGAGCGCTGGAATGCTGGCTTTATCTTCGGCTGGGGCATCGCTTTGTGCGAGAACTGTGCTGACTATTTCTTTACCAGTCTTCCTTCTATTGAAGAAAACTCTGTCCTGGCAATGCAGCAAGCGTAAGAGTGTTCGGACCTCAGAGGAGTGAGCACAGGATATAAGGTAAGAGATCCTATGAAACGCACGAAAACGGCAACATTCCTTCTGGAACTCCCCCTGCGTGTTGACGCAGGGCAGGCTCGTCGTCTTCGTGCCCATTTTGAGGCGGCTCGCTGCTTCTATAATGCCATACTCGGTGAGGCGAACAAACGTCTCCGTCTCATGCGGGCCGATCCCGCCTGGCAAGCGGCGCGTACTATCCCACGTCACCACAAGCAGGAGCGAAGCCGCACTTTCTCTCACCTACGCAATCTTTACCAGTTTTCGGAATATGACTTACATATCTCTGCTACCCAGCTACGAACAAGCTGGATCGCCGATCACCTGGACGCCAACACGGCACAAACGCTTGCTTCACGTGCCTTCCAGGCCGCCAATCGCGTGGTTCTCGGTCAGGCGAAAAAGGCCCGTTTTAGAAGCTGTGGACGAGGGCTTGATAGCGTAGAGGGCAAGTCGAACCAACAGGGTCTGCGCTTTGTCCTGCAAGATTCCACCCAGGAGAACACAGGATGGATGGTCTGGGGCAATGAACGTATCCCAGCGATCATTAATTGGAAAGACCCAGTGATTCGCCATGGACTCAAGCAGCGCATCAAGTATACGCGTCTGGTGCGCCACAAAGCCAGCTCCCCCCAGGCACAAGGGGCAGACATTGAGGGCAACCGCTATTTCGTCCAGTTGATTCTTGAAGGCAGAGCCTATCAAAAACCCAAGAACCTGCCGGGCAGTGATAGGATCGGGCTCGATATCGGGCCGTCGTCGCTCGCCATCGTTTCACAACAGGGACACGTCCAACTCAAACCCTTCTGCGAGGAACTGCAACCGGATATCAGAAAGAATAGGCGTCTGCAGCGACAGTTGGAACGACAGCGTAGGGCTAACAACCCACTAGTTAACAGTAGTGCCGATTGATTCCCTCTGAATGACCCATTTTTGCGCTTCGACAGATGAAAGGACACGTCTGTCATTGACGCTTATCCAGGGCACTTGGAATCACCAGTATAATAGAAAGAGAAGATGATGGGAGTGAGGAGGAGTCGATGCGAGCCAAAGGACGAGAACAAGGGCGTTTTGTCGCCCTCTCCGGGTTCAGAAAAATTACCGGACCTCCCGGTGGGCGCTACGAACTCCTGATTGTGGATCACACTGGCCGTCCTGTTTCTCCCCTCTGTGAGTGGCATCGATTACGCAAACAACCTGGGCCGAATGGCACCAGGCAAACCTATCTCGCCTTTTTGCAACCGTTTTTTGCCTACCTCCTTGCCCACGATGCCGCCTGGAACGCTCCCCCAGAACAAGTCCGGCGCTCTGTGAAAGCATTCCTTCTGGACGATGTAGGCTGTCGGGTCAGCCGTGATACGACACTCGATGGCTACCAGATTAGTCTCACCAGCGCGTCTCCGCTGAGCCAGAGTAGTATGAACGTGCTCCTGGCTGCCATTCGAGATTTCTACGCGGTGATGGCCGAGGCCGGTTTGTATGCCTACCCCAATCCCATGTGTTCTCAGCTCCTCCAGCGCTGGAAACGAGAACACATCAAATCGCTCGCCAATAGCGGCGCACCAGATCACGCAGGAACCCGGCAGGAAAGCTGGCAAGAGACCCATCTGCGACCAACCGCCTACTTTCGCCAGCGCAGAGGAGAGGTGTGGAAAGGGTGGCACCCGGATGCTATGCTCACCTCCGAACAGATTCAGCAGCGTATGAGCACCGATCTCGACTGGATGACGACGCATGCCTCAACCCAACGCGATCGCCTGGTCTTCTTGATCCTGCGCGAGACGGGAGCTAGGCTCAGCGAGATCCTTTCCATGACGGCAGGGGGAGTTCGCAAAGCCAAAGATCCCTATCAGGCATATGTCACGAACAAAGGCAGTTACGGGCGTGAAGAAAAACTGATCAGGCTTTCGCAACCCCTTGAAGCTGCCCTCGTTCGCTATGTGCGGACAGAGCGAGCTTCTCTCGATTCACAGGGTCGTAAACGGCTCTCTCAGCTCGATGACACTGATCCCATCTTTCTTACCAGGAGACAAACTCCCTACAATCGCGACGCCTTTTACCATCACTGGCGACGTCTTTTTGCCGCACGACCACCGCAAAAAGACGAGAAAAGTGGAACCACCCTCCCATTCCTAGAGTATACTCCCCATGATCTGCGCCATTTGCGAGTGACGAGCTGGCTTTCCGAGATCAGGAAGATCCAGGATGCTGACCGCGTGCAGCGTTTGAGGCGCTGTGTCCAGCGGCGCATGGCCTGGCGAAGCCCGCTCACCATTCTCTGCTACGATCATTCCTTTACCGAATACGAATCTGGGGCGACGCGACGAATCAACTTCAGTGATGACAATCGTGCCCTGCATCTGCAAGCATTTTTCAGCTGGTTGCCAGAGGAGTTCCACGAGACCCCGCACATCGATTGGACTCGGCTTCCGAGCCGAGTGATGGGCTTTCTTGTGAACGGTGTGGGAGACATCCCTTTTGCGGTTCCCCTGGCTCTCGCTGCTGCTGTTGGATATGGACCCCTGAATGAGCTGGGTGCGCGCAATCGTCTGATGGCGATTAGCAGCCTCCTTCGAGATGTCCAGGCGCGTTGTGGGGTCCAATGTGTTGCCGAGTTAACAAGCCAGGCCTGGAACAGGTACGCAGCCGCGAAAGAGTTCACGCCAAAGGATTACAGCTACTTCAAGAGTTATGCAGCCATCACAGAAACGCACCTCCCAGACTATCTGGAAAAGCTCACTCCACAGCAATACGTAACAGTTGAGCCCCATATCCTTCCTTGCCTTCCCCGACGATTTCGTCAGCAGTATGTGCCATCAGCTGTTCACAGGGAAGGAGCAAAGCAACGGCGAAAAGCGAAAGCCGATCTCGTTGCTCCGCTCCACACACTGTTGGTCGCGCTGGTGCGGGTTCGCAAACAGCAGGTGCAGCGACTGCGAGCTGCGTATCATGAAGCACTCACCCAGGTGCAAACATCGGGCGCGGAACTGCCGTTGGCGTTTTCGTACGAAGAGGAACTGATCACGGTCAACCGTGAGGCCCAAACGATCTCCGACATCTGCTTCGAAAAACAAAAAGTCGCGTTGCACTTCGTGTTGTGGGATCGGCGCTCCTGGGTAAAAGCGCATCCGAAAGACTACAGCTCCCGTACCAAACGCAATGCGAAGCAATGCCGGGACGAATTCGCTACGCAGCAATTCTTCGTTCAATGTCTCAATCCTGCCAATGAGTTGCTCTGGTTTGGTGATCTCATCAAGTGCCGACTCTTCCAGATCAATGAACCTCGGAGGATGACCCCAGAGGATGCACAACACAGAAAAGAGATTCTCGCCCAATTCGGAACAATCCTAGGTCTGAAGTCCTCACGGGATGGGATTTTGGCACCTGCTGAGGATCTCAGCAGGGCTCTCAACGAGGCCATGATACGCACTGGCGCACTCCTTTTTGATGTCGAATCCCTTTACCGAGGCTGCCTCTTTGGAGCGGCGCTTACAACCATTGCCCTGACGAACGGGAGCCGGATGTGTGAGTTACTCCAGGTCAGCGCCGATCGCTTTAAGGCTCGCCCCTACATCGTTACATCTCATGAACAGCCAGATGGAGAAGAGCGAGTGATGCACGTGCAGTTGCTGTTGCCCAAAGGAAAACGTACAGAGGCAGAGCGCAAGCTCTTTCCCATCAGTGATTGGTCATGGGAACTCCTGCGTGAAATCGCGGAGGAGCTTCGTCGAGCACATGACAACCGTATTCCGGTGGTACACCCCAACTACTTCAATACAAAGCATGACGATCTTGTTCCTGAGCGCTATCTTTTCCAATGGGATGCCAGCCCTGATGGGAGGTGGGGAGCCTTTGCCCCTGAAGACGTCTCTAGCCTCTTGCGATTCATTTTGTACGGTCTGGAATTTCGGACGAGGGAAGGGGAGCCCTTCTCGGTGACGGTCCATCTGCTGCGTCATGTCATGGCAACGACAGCACACCACGAATACGAAGTGCCAATTGAAGCAGTAGCACGGGTGCTCCACCACGAATATCAGCCAGGGATGGTGCCCGTCTCTACGGCCTACTACAGTGCGGAACCAGAGGAGTCATCGTGGGTCGCCTTTGCCTCCTTTCAAAAGGATGTAGAAGTCCGCGCGGCATCGCTCCTGGTAGAGTGGCCAAGCGCCCATGAGATCGCCGATATGGACGAGGAACTCCGCGAGAGTTTCGAGCACTGGCACACCTTGCTGGAAACCACCTTTGGTTTCTGCGGGAATATCGACCTCTGCCCACGTGGCTACAATCGCACGCTCTGCATTGGCTGCCCGCACCTGGTGGTGGACCCACGGAAACGCAAGAACATCCTGCACTGGCTGGGCGTGTACGGGCGGCTGGCCGAGGAACTAGAAGCACAGGGCAATGAGGTTGATGCGCGCCAGTATCGCCTGCTGGTGCGCGACCTGGAGAAACATCTCAAGGATATGGAGTTCCTCCAAGCTGCCATTGAGGATGGAACGCATCGCCCCATCTTTCTTTTGCGACCCGCAACTTCATGTGAGGGGATCATTGTCGATGCGGAAGCGTAAGCAGGCGATTCGACCACGCGCCCTATACACGGAACAACAACTTGCGGGACTCCGTGCCCACGCCCAGACTCAAAAACACAGCACCGTAGAGCGGCTCAGGACCGCGATTACAACGCTCGCCGCACAGCACAAGCCCATTTCTGCCCGGACTATTTATGAGGAATGTGGTCTGGCGTATGCAGCGCTTCGCCGTAATCCAGAGGCACTACTCCTGTACCAGCAACACAGCACCTTTCTCAAGCAGAAGCGCAAACGAACCAAGGCGCCATATCCTGATGAGCCCTCCCCGCGTGACCCGCTGCTAGCCTACAAAAAGACGGACCTGGTGGCTCGTGTGCGCAAGGCAGAGGAACTTTTGAAAACGCAAGAGAAACAGTACGCAACCCTGCTCCAAGATTACATCCAGAAAGACATCAAAATCGCCGAATTAGAGGCAGAGTTGGCCAAGCACCGGCAGTATCTTGAGGGCTTGCGCCTCACCATGCAGCGGCAGGAACATCAGGGGTCGTGAGGCGTGCCATGAGAACACAGGATTTGTGGGCCAGTCTGGAAGCGCAGCCATTTCCCCTCTTGCATGAACTCACCCCGATGGATCGGGATGGCTTCGTGCTGCTTGACGCATACCTGCGCACTTGCCTCGAAGAATGGTATGCTTCTGGCAGCCAGCTTTCTGCCCGCTCCGTTGTGCTGCTTGATGATTGTGCCCGGAGCGTTACTAAGCGATTTCGGCTCCTGGATGGCGAAGGGCAGTATTACTTTGGGCAGTTCAGGCTGCTGGCACGGCGAATTTTACACAGCTTGGACGTAGACCAGGCGAAACGGGAACTGGCAGCTGATCCTGACCCGGCAAACGTTTTCGAGAACCCCAATGCCGAGTGGGAAAAAGTACTTACCCCATGCTTTTCACATGTTGAGCTAAGCAGAAGCTAGCTATGCACACAGATGTCACTGACGGATGTACACGGTCTGGCTTTTTTAGGCATTTTAGTGTAAATTTTATGAGAGAAAAATTTTACTCCACGAAACCCGAGAACTACGATGAGCAGGGGCGGGTCAAGAAAGGGCGATGGCACTGGAAAGAGAGCCGTCGCTATCAGCAGACCCGACGCCAGCATGCCAATGCGGAGCGCCGCCTGGCTGCTCATCGCAAAAGTCTGCATGGGTACCTGGTCAATAGTCTTGTTCGTCTCGGCAACCGGATCCAGATTGAAAAGACCTCTTTCAGAGGCTGGCAGAAATTGTATGGCAAGAGTGTGAACCTACGCGCACCAGGGATGTTTTACGAGCATCTGAAACGCATAGTTGCAAAAACTGGCGGCACCCTGCGCGAAGTAGGCACCTTCAAGACCAGACTGAGCCAATATTGTCACGGCTGCAAGACCTATCACAAAAAGCCCCTCTCCCAGCGCTGGCATCAGTGCCCGTGTGGGATCGGACCGGTCCAGCGTGATTTATATTCGGCCTTCCTGCTTGCCTATCTCCAAGGAACAGACATGATCCCCTCGATCTCCCACGATGAGTGGGAAGGTGCGGAACCGCGCCTGCTGGCCGAGATCGAGCGATTAAAACAACGTGCGAATGAAGGGCAATCGTTGCCTCGAAGCTTTGGCATACCCAGAGCCGGAGCGCGTCGGCCAAAAAGTCTTTCTCCGAACCGACAAGATCCGATGCTCCAGTATCATCGTGGAAGATTGGAAACGTTGGGGCTGGTGAAGGACCCCTCGCGTCGCAGAGACCGGGGAGGATTCAGCCGAACCCTGTAACGGGAGTATCCGGTGGTTGCTACTTTCGTTCCGGGGAACGTTTCACCACCACAACTCACGAGGGAGCTTCAGATTGGCCCTGATACTGGCTTGCACCAACCGCCGGCTCTCTGCCATCACGGCACATCCTACTTTCCTCGCTCAATGCCTCTGTGTTTAAAAAGTACATCCCTTTATGCGATTTGTCAAGTACTTTTTGCTCTACTGCGCGCCCTGGTTAAGATCATTTCCAAAAAGGCTATCCAAAAGGCGGTACTACGCACACCCTTTGACATTCGCCAGGGATGTATGGTACTGTTTTGATGTGCCAATCAAACAAGCGTTGATTAAGAGCCCCAGGCTTGATATCGTTGCTCATATAAACCGAGATGGAGTTTTTCGATGTGTACAAGATCGCCACTGGGACTTTTATCCAGGAGTCGTCGCTCTTTTCCTGTCTTGCCGGATATATAGTTCCATTCCACGAGTATGAAAGGTAGTGCCACACACCATACCTGTGCAGGTCAGACTGCGCTAGCAGCACCTATCGCTCCCTTTACACGGTCACGCTCACTTTATTGACCTCCTATGGATTGGCGACCGGTACTACCGATGTATTCGCACATCGTACTCAAGCCGTATTATTAGTGCAGCACCGAAATATGCTGGCAAAAAGCTGGTGTTTGCTCGCGATCACAAAGCGCTGTCGTCGCTATGAGCCCTGGCGCTCATCGCAAGGGTTATCTTCTTTGTCCCGTTAGTTTGAGCAAAGGAACGGCAACGTGAACATCGACACTGTGAAGTTTTCACACATCCTTGAGGCCAACCACCTGGTTGGTCTGAACTACTTCCTCTCACACACCGCTTTCATTGTTTCCCACAAAAGTGAAAGCATCGAAACCCTCCTCGGAGTCCTCTGGTACCTTCCCATAAACAGCCCCATCATTGTTGTAACCAATTGTCCGGAAGAGTGTTTAGAGCACATCAAGCAAGGTTTGACGGAACACTTAACACACCATACGAGGACCTACCTGGTACATCAGAAGGATGCGAACGTTGCCCACTTCCTCGCAGAGTGTGGTATAGAGCAAATCCTCGGCACAGATGGCAGGGTTGTTGATGGCAAGGGCGAAGGTATGTACATTGGAACGTTGTGTGCTATGCAACTGGGTTACCCGCAGTGGATCGTTTTTTATGATGCGGATAACTTCCTCCCCAGTGCTCTGTTGGAATATACTTTAGCCATGAGCAAGCTATTTCTGTCGGCTCCGGTGGATACCTCCTACTCGCGCAGCGATGTGCTTGTTGTTGCTGGGGACGTGGAGAGCGTCGCCTCTCCCGACTTGCACAATGTGCGCATCTGCTGGTCGTCCAAGCCTGAGCCTGGCAGTAGAAATTTCCAGGACAAGCTGCTGGGCCGCTGCACGAGGGTCGTCTCGCCGCTCTTTAGCACGCTCCTGGGGGAGTGTTTTGGCATAAGAAATTATGCCATCTATTCATCCAATGCTGGCGAACAGGGCATGACCATGAAAACGGCAAAAACGTTACGCTTTTCATCTGGCTTCTCCGTCGAGACGTTTCAACTCCTGGATTTCCTCCACAAGGCCAATGAACAGAGAAGCCATGCAGGAAGCGCTATACTGCAGCAGTACCAGTCGAAGAGCCCTCACTTTCACGATAAAAAAGGAGATGGCCACATCAAGAAGATGATCGCGCAAAGCCTGAGCAGTTTTTTCCTTTTTGAGGAGTTTTTGCCTCGCAAGGTGCGCCGCCAGTTGCAGCAGGTATACAAAGAACTTAACCTGGAACTGATGTATCCTGCAGTGTACCCGTCGCTGCAGGATGTGCCCATCATAAGAAGTGAGGCCTTTGTAGTTCAATATAAACTGTTCAAGGACGAAGGTAGTCAGGACGACACGTCTTTTGCTGGTGAGGAGGTACCGTGCGGCTCATTGTAGTGCGCCATGGTGAGACGCTCTATAACGTGCAGAGCCGCTACACAGGACAATCGGATATCCCGCTCAGCGCTTTGGGTGAGCAGCAGGCCGCTGCGCTGGGGAAGCGCCTGGCTGCCGAACCGCTGGCCGCGATAGCAGCGTCCGACCTGCAGCGTGCGCGTGTTACTGCCCAGGCGATTGCGCGCTACCATAAGCTTCCTGTGCAGGAAGACGTCGACCTGCGCGAAATCTCGTTTGGCACGTGGGAAGGTGCCACGTACGACGAAATCGTGGCGCGTGATGCTGACCGGCGTGGACCTCAAGTTGCGCTGGCAGTTTCGCCACGAGAATGCCTCGATCACCGAGATCGATCTGGGCTGTAAAGGTACAAGGATAGTGCGTTTAAATGAGACAGCTCACCTGGACGAGTTATTGGTGGGGGATACTGCTGCTCATTAGACCAGCTAACACGAGAGTTTGTTATGGCGAAGATGGCGGCGGGGCCTGCGGAGGTTCTGGCTGCGCAGGCTGAGCAGATGGCTGTACTGATGGAGGAACTGCTGGCCCACTCGCATAGATTTTGCCAATAAAACCGCCAAGGGCCCCGAGGCCAGTACCAAAAAGAAGCGCCAGGATGGCGTTTCGTGTTGTCGTAAACACAACACTCACGATCAGAGCAGCTATCGAACGACTACTCGTCGCATATCTGTATTCCCATAGGAAGCGATAATCAGCACTATGTATACCAGCACTCCAACAAAAGCAGCGACCAACCCCGCCCAGAAGCCGGCAAGTGCTCCTATTATCGACCCTCCACCGTCGACCATCCCAGTGCTCAATCAACGGTTCAGAATGAGAGGGGTCCTGAACCGACTTGGACTGAGAGCCCACGTAGCCGCAGATGATCGCCTGGAGCTGTGCGACGTTCTCCTGTAGAAACCATTGTAGATAGGCTCTTACCTGCTCACCACTGTCATCCTGCCTTCCCGCTGCCTCATTCATACGCAAATAGCTACACCTCCATTCCCTATGCTTCAAAAACTGCGCAGCACCATGGTATATTCATTTCTGAGGTAAATTCGTTACAAGGGAAAGGTAAATAGTACGATTTGCTTCCTAGCATTTCTTGACAGGTACCGCATTCACAGATACAGTATTCCTAGTCAAGTAATATTTGTCCAGTTTACTGCATCAGCGGAAAGGCGTCATGTACCATGCCGCACACAATCATTCAGTCTGTTACCGTAGAACCTTTAACTATTCCCTTGTTGGAGCCGTTCACCATCTCAACTGGCAGCGTCTCTGAGGCTCGCAATGTGCTTATCACTATCTCATTGCGCGATGGGAGTGTAGGTTACGGAGAGTGCGCACCTTTCCCTCCAAGCACTGGCGAATCACAAGAAACAGCACTTGCGGCAGCTCGTGGCTGCATTAATCTCCTGCAGGGGCGAGATGCGTCCTCCTGGCGCGTCCTCTCAAAGCTCATACGTAGTGTGTATTACTCGCAAACGACCGTCTGTGCGGGCATGGAGATGGCAATTCTCGATGCGCTTACCCGCTCATACGGCATTCCGTTGTATGTCTTCTTCGGTGGTGCCAGCACAAGTGTAGAAACAGACATGAGTATTCCAGTGGTCACGCCCGAACATGCATATGAACTGGCGCAAGACACTGTCAAGCGCGGTATCAACAGAATCAAAATCAAAGTGGGAGGTGACTTGCGCGAAGATGTAGACCGCGTTGAGACTGTGCGCAGTGGCGCTCCACAACTTGGCATCACTCTCGATGCTAACCAGGGTTACACACCTGGTCAGGCATTACTCTGCCTGGAGGCGCTTGATGATCGTGATATCCGCCCGTTGCTCCTGGAACAACCAGTTCACAAAGACGACTACGAAGGACTACGCTACGTCACACAGCATACCACCGTTCCCATCGCCGCCGATGAAAGCGCCTCTAACGCTGCTACAGTCGTACGTCTGCTCACACTAGGAGCTGTCAATGTCGTCAATATTAAGCTCATGAAAGCGGGCATTTTGGAGGCGCTTGATATAGCTGCCCTCTGTCGTGTCAACCATATTGGGTTAATGATCGGCGCGATGATGGAGTCGCGCCTGGCGACGAGTGCTGCTGCCCATCTCGCTGCTGGCCTGGGCGGATTTTCCTTCATAGACCTGGACACACCCATGCTGCTGGCCGAAGACCCCTTTACAGGCGGCTATGAGCAGCGAGGCGGCATCTACGATGTGTCCGGTGTAAAAAGCGGCCTGGGAATAGAGCGAAAATAGCAAAACAAGGGGTCTCTTTTCAGAGATAAGCTTAGCCTGGACTAGGTTTCTGCTCTGTCTGTGCTGTGGCGATGGCCTGTTCCCAGTGCAACGCGGGTTGCTTCAACATCGCTGCGCTTGAGTAATAGCGTTCCTTGATGAGAGGATCGCATGCCAATCTTGCCTCTGTTGACAAGTGTTTGGACATGTTGAGGACTCACCGAGTGATGACTGTGTTTGCTGATAATCGTGACCGCTTCTTCGGTGGTAATCCAGTTGTTGCTCATGTTGGTATCTCCTTCTCTGAGCGCACTTTCAACTTTCCTATAAATAATACCATATTTTCAACATTTTTTCTGTACATGTAAGACTGTAACCTCATCTTTAATTTTTATTATTTTTGAAAGTGTCGCAAAAAAATTTACTGCATCTCGTCCTTTTTGATTGGCTCGCCCCGGCAGAAGAAGCGCTCATCCTGTGTCACCAAGAAAGGTGACACCTATGACCACCTCTCAACAGACGACCTCTTTCGGAATCCATCGGTTGGACAGTTTTAGAAAGTATAGCCGCCAGGTGTGTACGTGGCGGCTATACTTGCGATTATCGCTACCATGTGCAATGAGCGCTCAGCAAGCAGCTACAGATTCGTTCTATTGCGTTGACGATCCTCGTGGCGTTCTATCGCCAGCTCGACAAGGCGATCCAGCAACTGCGCGTAAGAGAGACCGCTCGCCTCCCATAGCTTGGGATACATACTGATCTGCGTGAAGCCCGGTATAGTATTGACCTCGTTGATATAGACCTGGCCTGTCTCTTTCTCCAGGAAGAAATCGACGCGCGAGAGGCCGCTGAGATCCAGGGCGGTAAAAGCCTGCACGGCCCAGCGTCTTACCTGTTCCGCCGTTGCCTGTGGAATAGCGGCGGGAATAATGACGTGGGACTTGCCATCGATGTACTTGGCGTTATAGTCGTAGAATTCGTTGCTGGGCACGACCTCCCCGACAATGGATGCAATTGGCTCGTCATTGCCGAGCACCGAACACTCCAACTCACGGCAATTGATGCCGCGCTCGACGATGATCTTGCGGTCGTATTCCGCGGCCACGCGGATAGCGTGCGCCAGTTCGTCTCGATTGTGCGCCTTGTTCACCCCCACGCTCGACCCCAGGTTAACCGGCTTGACGAAGCAGGGATAGCCCAGGCGCTGCTCCACGGCATCCATGATCTCTTCCGGCGAGCGCTCCCACTCGTTGCGTCGATAAGTGAGCGCTTCAACGACGGGCAGGCCGACCGAGCTAAATATCATTTTCATCTTCTCTTTGTCCATACCGAGAGCGGAGCCGAGCACGCCGCAGCCGACGTAGGGGACGTTTGCCATTTCCAGCAGTCCTTGCAGAGCGCCATCTTCGCCATAGGTGCCGTGCAGGACAGGAAAGACGACATCCAGCGCGCCTTCGGCGCCGAGCTGCTCACTGCCGCGTACCGGGATGAGGCGGCGCAAGCTTGGGTCACCTGTCAGGGTGACAGCGGTTGACTGCTCCAGTCCCTCCTCGTGACCGGCGCCCTGTTCAGCCTCCAACAGCCAGGGTGGCGTCACGCCCAGCAGCCAGGAGCCTTCTTTGGTAATGCCTATAGGGACGACATCATATTTCTCTTTGTCCAGGTTTGCCATTACTGACGTGGCTGAGGCGAGCGATACCTCGTGTTCGCCGGAGCGGCCACCGAAAACAAGCCCAACACGAATTTTCTGCTTTTTTTCTGGCATCTTTTTTCCCTTTCTTTGGTACATAAAACTGGCTTTACAACATATCCAATATAGTTTCCATATACATGCCGCGCGAACCTTTGATCAGCACGAGATCGGAACTGCGTACCTGCTGTTTGAGCAGTCCGGCTGCCGCGTGTTTAGCTGCCTCCAACTCTGAACTATTTTCAACATCGGCAGCATAGTAATAGATATTCTTTGCGGGCATACCCGCCTGCCGTGCGCCCTCTGCGAAGAAACGCGCCTGATCGCCGATGGCGACAAGGTAATCGACAGCGCCCATCAGGGCTTGGCCGCTGGCAAGATGTTCGGCCCGCGCGTAGTCACCCAGTTCAAAGATGTCGCCCAGCACTGCCCAGCGCTTCCCACCTGCGGCAAGATGAGCAGCCTGCATTGCCCTGGTAATGGCAACAATCGATTGACGATTAGCATTGTAGGTATCGTCGACCAGTGTGCTGCCGTTCGGTCCCGGCTTAAGCTGGCCGCGTCCCTTCGCGGGCTCCAGGTCCTCCAGCGCGGCGCGGATTTCGTCGGGATCCATATTGGCCGCGCAGCCTGCCGCGGCCGCCGCCAGCGCTATAGTGATACCGTGTTCTCCTGGCAGGCGCAGCTGCACACGCGTCTGCCTTCCATGATAACTCAACGCGAAGCTGTGCCCGCGCAGCGTATCGCCGGTGATGTCGCGGGCGCGCACCTCTGCCCCCTCGCCAAGCCCGAAATAGAGCACGCGCGCCCGCGTCTTCCCGCTCATGGCTTGTACGTTCACATCATCGTAGTTGAGAATGGCAATGCCTTCAGGTGCAAGAACCTGCACCAGCTCGCTTTTGGCGATGGCAACTCGCTCCTGCGATCCGAAATATTCCAGGTGGGCAGCGCCCACGCTGGTAATGATCGACCAGTCGGGGCTGGCGATATCCCTGCACAGCCATGCCAGCTCTCCTACCCACTGCGCGCCCATCTCCAGCACGGCATAGCGATGCTGTGGCTCTAACCGTAACAGGGTAATCGGGTAGCCGATTTCGGTGTTATAGGAAGCGTACGTCTTGAGCGTCGGAGCCTGCCGGCTCAGAACGGCTGCCGTGGCCTCCTTTGTACTCGTCTTGCCATTGCTGCCGGTGATGCCGATCAATGTGGTTTCCGGCTGGCGCAGTGTACGCGTGCGGGCTGTTGCGTGCAGCGCCTTGATGACGTCTGGAACGACAATTTGCAGGAAATCGGCAGGAACATCTTTTGCGGGCTCACTGCATAGTGCGGCACCTGCTCCTGCCTGTGCGGCCGAGGGGATGAAGCGGTGCCCGTCGGTGTGAGCACCCTTGATGGCGATGAAGAGGTCTCCCAGACCGATGTGCTGGCTATTGTCCCACGCGCCGGGGAATACCTGTGCCGGGTCAGGAGGCTTTGTGCTGTGCAGGTGGACCTGCTGCCCGCGGCCTTGCAGTATATCGTTGAGGGTGAACATGCCGTGTATCCTCCGCTCGAGCCTGTGGCACATAGCCTTTTTCGCTGGGCAAATTATATCATATGCTTGCCCGCGTGATCGCAATGACTTGTTCCCCGCCTATGGGGTACTGTGACGATTCCTGCACGCAACATGTGGTAGGATATTTGGGGCAGTTGCGACACCTGGGACAGAGTTGCCAGCAAGTGTGTACCTGTTCTTCTCAGAAGAGAAGCCGTTGGGACAGTTGCGACACTTGAGACA
>WNFY01006926.1_pt1 | contig 15653 bp, 18 predicted proteins | sample 5400091 | NCBI WGS metagenome assembly WNFY01 (sample SAMN13153364, study PRJNA577476) | soil metagenome | isolation source: 60 cm soil or saprolite under grassland replicate 1 | place: USA:California | collected 2016-06-15 | reverse complement strand
CGACGTTCGTCTTCGGCACGGGATTGTGATCGATCAAGTCTTCGAAGCAGCGCGTGAAGGCGATTACGATTTGATCGTGACCGGCACATCACAGGCGCGGGGACTGCTTCGCCACTACATCATGGGCGATCTGACTCGCAGCATTTTGAATCGCGCGCGTGTTCCCGTGCTCGTTGCGCGCGCCGGCCCGGCCAAACCCGGTCGGACTCTCTGGAAGGCTATAAAAGGATTATTCAGCCGACAGTAGGAATGAGGAGGGAACATCGCTTCGTCTTCCTTTCCGCTCGTGTTCTTACTCTTACTCTTGCTCATGCCCGTGCTCTAACGCTGCTTCTGGAGTGAAAGAGCAGGAGCATGAGTAAGAGCACGCAAGCGTCTGAGCAACCAACTCTCCACAGTTCGCGGGTGCGGCGCTGGCTCGGCCATCTTTTTCGCGAATGGACGCTCGAAAGCCGGCGGCCGATTGCTCCAGCTTTTGCCAAGCCCGAGCCTTTAAAGTGGAGCGATGCGCAGGTCACACTCGCCTGGCTTGGTCATGCGACAGTGCTCATCAATTTTTTCGGCATCAAAATTCTCACCGATCCGGTGCTTTTCCCGCGGATCGGAATTCGTCTGCCGGGGTTCACCATCGGTCCGAAACGATTGACCGCGCCCGCGCGCGAGTTTCATGAGCTGCCAAAGATCGATCTTGTCGTGCTTTCGCATGCGCACTTTGATCATTTCGATCTGCGAACGCTCCGTTGTTTTGACGAAAACACGAGTGTGATCAGCGCTCGTGCTACGAGCGATTTATTGAGACGAACGCGGTTCCGTGACGTCACCGAGCTCGATTGGGGCGAAGCGAAGATTTTCACGACTGCTGCAGGCAAGATCGATATTAGCGCCTTTCCTGTGAAACACTGGGGCGCCCGAAAACAGCGGGATGACTATCGCGGCTACAACGGCTATCTGCTGCAGCGAAATGAACGCCGCATCATTTTCGCCGGCGATACCGCAATGACGGACAATTTCGCCGAGCTACGGCGACACGGCGACATCGACATCGCAATCATGTCGATCGGTGCTTATAACCCGTGGATCCGGTCGCATTGCACGCCTGAGCAGGCAATCCAAATGGCAAACGACGCAGGCGCGCGCTTCATTATGCCGGTGCATCATCAAACGTTCCGGCTCAGCTTTGAACCTTTGCGCGAGCCGATCGAACGCTTCAAAGCCCTGTTGAGCAAAACTCCCGAACGCATCGCACTGCGCGAAATCGGCGAAACATTCGTGCTGCCGGTATAATCACGGCTGTTCGCGGTCGGCGACGTACGTTCGGGGAACGTCAAGCGCGTCGCCTCAGCCGTGGGCGAAGGATCGATCGCAGTTGCTTCCGTTCATCAGGTGCTGCGAGAGTAGGCCGATGTCCGACCGAGGCTGTTCTCATCTCGACGCAATCGCGGCAATCAAGCAACCGGAACGCCGCGAATGCGACGAATGCGTGAAGATCGGCGCATACTGGGTTCATCTGCGAACCTGCCAGACATGTGGGGTTACGCTCTGCTGCGACAGCTCGCCGAACCGTCACGCAAGCAAACACGCGCGCGTGACAGGCCATCCAGTCATCGTATCCGCCCAGCCGGGGGAGCGCTGGTTGTACTGCTATCCGGACGACGCGTTTGCCGAATATTAGACACCGGCGGGTTCGTTGTCTGGGTCCGGCCTTAAAGGCAGCAGAAGAACGACGAATCGCTGATCATCATCGCCTGCAAAACCCGCAATTGAATTATGATTGCGGTGCGCGATGAATTTACATCTCTTTTTATGAGCGGCTTCTTCGAGGAAGTGCAGCGGCGAAAAGTTTATCGCGTAGCTGCCGCGTACATCATCGCCGCGCGGGATTCATTATTCAGATCGGCTCCGCTGTTTTCCCCGCGTGGGAATTGCCAAACTGGGCATTCCGTCTCGTGGTCGTACTCCTGTTGATCGGCTTTCCGATTGCATTGATCCTGGCGTGGGCCTACGACGTCACTCCGCAAGGTATCCGCGTAACTCGGGAGCCAGCTACATCCCGATCGCACCGTGGCCGCAATTTGATCATGCTGATCGCAATCGGCGTGATCATTTCCGCCGGAGCAGGTTTCTTCCTCCTGCCCCGAGCATCAGCGCGTAAGATCGACAAGTCGATCGCGGTCCTCCCTTTCCAAAATTTGAACGATGAAAAGGAGAACGCCTATTTCGCCGACGGTATACAGGACGATATCCTGACGAATCTCTCGAAAATCGGTGATTTGAAAGTCATCTCGCGAATGTCAGTTATGACGTATCGAGGCGATGGGGCACGCAACGCGCGCGAAATCGGTAAAGTGCTCGGCGTCGCTACGCTCCTGGAAGGTAGTGTTCGTCGAGCTGGCAATCGCGTCCGCGTAAGCGTGCAGTTGATCAACGCGAACAACGACGAGCATATTTGGGCGGAAGATTACGACCGCGATTTGACCGACGTCTTCGCGATTCAAACTGACCTCGCGCAGAAAATCGCCTCCGCGTTGCAGGCAAAACTTTCGCAGAGCGAAAAAGCGCGCATCGATCGCATGCCGACGCAAAATCCAGACGCATATCTACTTTTCATTCAGGCACACGATTACGCTAACCGCCCGGACATGTTTCGCGAGGCTTCGTTCAAGGCCGAGCAGCTTTTCGAACAAGCGATCAAGCTCGATCCAAACTTTGCAGCCGCTTTTGCCGGTCTGTCCAAGGTAGAGAGCTGGATATATCACAGTTTCGAGCCGACACCGGCCCGTCGAGAAAAGGCGCGTTTTAATGCTGATCAGGCGCTGCGGTTGCAACCGGACCTTGCAGAAGGCCATCTCGCACTCGGTTTTTCCTACTACTATGGTGATCGCGATTACGAGCGCGCCCTCGCTGAGTTCGAGATTGCGAAGCGTGATCTGCCGAACAAAGCCCAAGCCTATATGGCCATCGGCGCCATCCAGCAACGCCAAGGCAAATGGGCTGAATCCACCGCGAATCTTGAAAAGTCCGCCGCGCTCGATCCAAAGAGCGAAAACGTTCTGTTCAACCTTGCTTCCAACTACATGGCTCAGCGCAATTTCGAAACTGCGGACAAGATTTTTGATCGGGGAATTACCACTGCGCCACAATCGTTTGGTTCGCTCGGAATGAAAGCAGCCATGGCCATCATATGGAAGGGGGACGTTGCGTTCGCCGAAAATCAGTTGTCCCTGGTGCCTCCAGAATTCGATCCAGATGGGATCGTTACGTCAGCGCGGGTTTGGGTTTTGACCTTGCAACGGAAGTTTGCCGATGCTCTTCAGGTGGCGCAGCAATTTCGCGGAGAGACATTGGCTTACTTCAACACTGCCCCTTGCCCAAAAGCTTTCCTGGAAGGCAGACTTTATTTGTATCAGGGCGACAGAATGAAGGCGCAAGCAGCTTTCGAGCACGCCCGAACATCGGCTGAGAAACTCGTGCGTGACGCGCCTGGCGATTCGACTCGTCACGGCCAGCTCGGCGCTATTCTTGCAGGCATGGGCCTGAAAGAGGACGCAATCAAAGAAGGCAAGAAGGCGGTCGAACTGTTGCCCGAGTCTCAAGACGCCTTTGATGGCCCGCAAGCCACCGCTGCTCTGGCCGAGATTTACGTCTGGGTTGGCGAAAACGACGAAGCTTTACGCTTGCTCGATCATTTGCTTCGCGTCCCTGCCGGCCTCACCGTTCCGCTCCTCAAGCTCGATCCAGTATGGGATCCGTTGCGCAAAGATCCTCGGTTCCAAGCGTTGATCGACAAGTACGCGGCGACCCGCTAACGATCAGGGCGCGCACGATAGCGCGTATCAGCCCACCATGTTGGCGTTCATCCGAGAACCATGCGACGAAAGCATAATTCGCTCGGCTCCGGCCGGAGAGCCTTGTTCGAAATCCCGCGGTCGCTGGGTGCTGGCGGCAACAATTCTGGCTTCCAGCATGGCGTTCATCGACGGCACCGTCGTCAACGTTGCGCTGCCGGCACTGCAGACCACCCTCAACGCCACCGCTGTGGATGTGCAATGGGTAATCGAAGCCTATTCACTTTTACTCTCGGCGCTCCTGCTGGTCGGCGGTTCGCTTGGCGATCACTACGGACGTCGCCGAGTTTTTGTGATTGGGGTTGCCCTCTTCGCGTCAGCGTCGGCGGCGTGCGGATTCGCGGGCAACATTCATCAACTCATCGCGGCGCGTGCACTACAAGGACTTGGCGCAGCTCTCCTGATTCCGGGCAGTCTTGCTATCATCAGCAATTCCTTTTCAGAGGACCAACGTGGACGCGCGATCGGCACCTGGTCCGGCCTCAGCGCGATCACAACCGCACTCGGCCCGGTGATCGGCGGCTGGCTCATCGAACACTTATCATGGCGCGCGGTGTTCTTTATCAATATTCCACTAGCACTCTTGGTAATCTTAATCTCGCTCTGGCGCGTGCCAGAAAGCGCTGATCCAGAGAGTCACGGACTAGACTGGTTAGGCGCAGTTTTGGCGGCACTGGGTTTAGGCGCGTTGGTTTATGGGTTGATCGAATCTTCGCGTTTCGGTTTTGGCGATCGATCAGTGCTCGCTGCACTAGGTGCTGCCGTCGTCTTCCTCGCGCTGTTCTTGCTCACAGAGATGCGAATTCCGACTCCAATGTTGCCGCTAGCTCTTTTTCGATCGCGAACGTTTACGGGGGCGAACCTGCTCACGTTCCTGCTCTACGGGGCGCTCGGTGGAACTTTGTTCTTTCTGCCGTTGAACTTAATTCAGGTTCAGCGTTACTCTGCCACCGCAGCAGGCGCCGCGCTGTTGCCCTTCATCTTAATCATTTCTTTCCTTTCACGCTGGTCGGGCGGGCTGATTGTTACGTACGGACCGAAGCCTCCGCTTATTATTGGTCCGGTAATCGCCGCGCTTGGGTTTGCGCTTTTTATGCTACCGGGCGTGGGTGGCAGCTACTGGACAAATTTTTTCCCGGCCATCGTGGCTCTCGGCCTCGGCATGGCGATAAGCGTGGCGCCGCTCACTACGACTGTAATGAATTCAGTCGCGCAAAATCGCGCCGGCGTTGCCTCCGGTATCAACAACGCGGTCGCCAGGACGGCCGGACTCATCGCAATCGCCGTTCTCGGAGTTGTGATGCTCCAGGTTTTCAATCACGCGCTCGATGAGCGAGTGGCGCGATCGAACCTGCCGCCACCAGTATCGCAATCACTGCAGCTCCAGCGCACCAAGCTGGCCGCGATTGCCATTCCGGAAGATCAGGATCCGCTCACGCAAAAGGTGATCCGTCGCTCGATCGACGAATCGTTTGTGTCCGGATTCAGAACGGTCATGGCAATGGGCGCGGCGCTCGCCGTTGCAAGTGCCATCACCGCGCTGATTTGGATTGGAGCAACACCCGGCGTACGCGCCGGCCAGGAAAGCTAAGCCTCGACTCGCGGCAGGAATTCTTCCCGCACGATCTTTCCGTCCTTCACCGTGTAAACGCCGACTTCGGACAATTTTCTGCGCTCTTTCGATTTCTTGTCCGTAACGTCAGCGTCGTATTGAACTACGAATCGATCGTGCGCGACGAATGGTTCGCTCGCTTTGAAGCTATGAACTTCCATCGCCGCCGCCGGCGCTGTACGCTTCCACGCTGACGATGTTATCATCATACAGCGTGTCGAGCGCCTCGTACCAGGCTTGTTTGCGGACTAACTCCACCACTTTTCTTGCAACTTGTTCAGTATTCATTTTTTCCTCCTGTGTATTAGATCAACAATCTACCTGCTGAAGAATTTTTCGAGTCGATCGAGAACACTGTTCCAGCCTTCGTTGTGACGATCGCGTGATTCTTCGCTCGGCAGTTGTTCGTGCGTTAAGCGCAGCTGGGTGCCGCCGTCGCGATCGGACAACTCGACGGTGACAATGCTAGTGCGATTGTCCCAGACATCGTCGTCATCCCATTGCCAGGTAAAGACGATCTTCTTTCCGGGGACGAGTTCGCGGTACTCGCCGAAGACTGTCATGTCTTCGCCTTCCGGGTTGGTGAGATTCCAGCGATATTTGCCGCCAACCCGCGCATCGGCGATGAGATTGCGAGTTCGAACGCGTTCCGGTCCCCACCATTCTTTTAATTGCGCCGGATCTGTCCATGCCGCGTAAACGCGATCGGGCGAAGCGTTGATGAAGCGCTTTATTTCCAAAGACAATTTGTCTGAGCTTTTCGTCGTCATAATCCAGTTAAGTTGCGATTGAAGGGTAATCTCCCAGTTTCGGTCGCGAGGCTGAGTGAAGGTTTCGAGGGCGCGCCATTGCAAAGGCAAGGCCGAGCAATGTCGCGATCAAGATATCAAAAGCGACTGGCACCAACAGCGAGAAGTAGTTCCAGACGAGGAACGCATGCGCAAAATTGGCGAAAATAAAGAGCGTCACCATCGGTCTGATGCGTTCGGCATTTACTTCTGCCAGCGAAGCCAGCTGCCAGAGAAAAACGACTTCGATCAACCCACTCAAAATCGCAAGCAGACCGTATCCAAAATAGAAGTCCCAATAACTGTGCGATCGGCTCGCAGCGATCGCCGCCAACTTGCCGGGACCGTGCCTCCACGCAGCCAACAGAAAGAGAGACGCGTGCGCGCCATACTGAAGCGCCGCCAGGAGCGAAGCAATTCGCAGAATCGTTCCTGTTTTCATGGATTTGGTGGTCATGACTTTTTCTTGCCCGTTTTCTCAACGAATTGCTTGAGTTCCGAACCGATGATTTGCGTCCACCCGGCTTCGAAATTCTTCCGCGCGTAGGCCGGCGTTTTCGGAAAGGTTTCGATGCCACTGTGGGTCAGCTTCAGTCGCGTTTTGTTGCCTTCGGCGAACAATTCAATTGTGACTAATGAATCGCCCGGCTCGTTTTTATAGCGCCAGGTGTAGGCGATCTTTTTTTCGGAAATTACTTCGGTGACCCGGCAAAGATGATGGTAAGTGTTGCCGTCGTGTTCGACAACGAACTCGAATTCGAAGCCGACCTCCGGTTTGAATTCCTTCAAATCGAAATACCACTGCCGCATTTGATCGACATCGGTCAGCGCTTTCCAAACCTGGGCGACCGGCGCGTTCAACGTTCGTTCGATGATTACTGCTTCCTCTAAATTGCTTTTCGTCGTCATTTTTATGCTTTCTTGTACTCATCGCGGCGACGCCACCAGAGATCGCCATCCTCGTTGCGCCCCTTGGGTGCGCGGTCAAGCCATTGATACATGCTCCAGAGCGCGTCCACTCCGCGCGAATACGCGGAATAAGTGTGGTAAACGACGCCGTCTTCAAGCACGAACGTGCTCAGACCCGGCCGCTCGCGCGTGTAGGTGTCCACGTCGGTTCCGGCCGCGGCCGCGTATGCGGTCGGCCCGTCTGCTGTCGAGCGTGACGGAATGTCGGCAACGGGCTCCTCGCGGCGATAGTTGTACTCAATTCCCTTGCGCTGTTGTTCCTCGGTGAAGGAAGCGTTGAAGTCGAAGTTGAAATCACTGCCGAACGACGACGCCCATGGAAAGGTCCAACCCATTCGCCGTTTGTACTCTTGCAGTTTCGGCAGTGGCGCGCGCGACACCGCCCAAAGCATCACGTCGTGGTTCGCCAGGTGAACCGCGATCCCATCGAATCCGTCTGCGATCGCCGAGCAGGACGGACAACCCGCCTTATAGTCTGGCCCGAACATGAAGTGGTAAATGAGGAGCTGCGAGCGCCCGCGAAAGAGATCCGCCAGCGACGCGGTGCCCTTGTCGGTTTCGAATTGGTAATTCTTGTCGATCTTAACCCATGGCAGTTCCTGTCGCCGCTTTGCTAACTCGTCGCTGCGCCGCGTCAATTCCTTTTCGGCCTTCAGCAAATCGAGCCGGACAGCGAGCCACTCTTTACGTGTTCCTTTTTTGCGTTTCGTCATCGTTCTTGTCTCCTTGTTTCGTGTGCTCTTTCGCATTTCCTTCTCTTACTGTTTCCCTTGTTGGCTGTTGTTTGTCGAAAAATTTTCGTGAACGTAAACGCGCCGACTGCGCTGCTTGAGATCAGCCCGGTGAGAAGGATGCCGATGTTTGCGACGCAGAGCGGACACATGACTCAGGCCTTTGCTTTCTTCTTGTTTGTTTTTTCCAAATATTCGGCCAGGCGATCGAGCGAGCCCTCCCAGAATTTCCGATATTCCTCGACCCACTTCGCGGCCTGTTGCAGCGGTTTGGCGTCCAGTTGCATTTCGTGCACGCGCCCGTAGCGGCGTCGCCGCAACAATCCAGCTTTCTCCAAAACGCGGAGATGTTTCGAAACCGCGGGCAGAGACATGGCGTGCGGGCGGGCGAGGTCGGTGACGCGTCGGTCACCCCGGGCCAGATGCGCCAGGAGCCGGCGCCGGGTAGGATCGGCCAGGGCAGCGAACGTTCTGTTCAGGGTTGTAGGCGAATATTTAACCATCTGGTTAACTATCAGCAGAGTTGTTTCCAGCGTGCAACATTTTTTTTCGCGATCTATAGAACCTGGCTGATCGCGCCGGCCGCGGCAATCATGGGCCAGGCGCAAAGCGCCAGCAAAGGATCAAAGCGCTCCGACTGTGCGTTCGAGCACGTAGCCGATCAGGCCGCTCGCTGGAAGAGTGAAAAGCCAGGTCCAAATAATTCGTTCGACCACTGTCCAGCGCATTCCGCTGAAACGTTTCACCGCGCCGACGCCCATGATCGACGTGGAAATCACGTGCGTCGTGGAAAGCGGAATGCCGTAGTAACTCGCGCCTTGAATGATCAACGCGGCTGTTGTTTCGGCCGCGAAGCCGTGCACTGGCTGCAATTTCACCATACGATGCCCGAGCGTGCGAATGATTCGCCAGCCGCCAGCGGCTGTTCCTACAGCCATCGTTACCGCGCAAAGACCGATCACCCATTTGGGCAACACGAAGACCGGCGTTTTGAGAAAATCTAACCAGGCCGGGAAATGATCAAAACTCCCAGCTTTGGTGCCGGTAAAAAGTGCCAGCGTAATAATGCCCATGGTTTTTTGGGCATCATTAGTCCCATGGCTGTGCGCCATCCAGGCTGCGCTGAAAATTTGCAGTTTGCCAAACAGCGAATGGATGAAATGCGGCGTGAAACGATGCAACGTGACAAAAAGTAGAAGCATCAGTAACGCGCCGAAAATAAATCCGGCGAATGGCGATGTGATCATGGGTATGACCACTTTCGGCCAGACGCCTTCATTCCATTTTATGACGGACCAATTGCCGCGCGCCGCGGCCAGCGCTGCGCCGCAAAGCCCGCCGATCAGCGCGTGACTCGAACTGGACGGCAAACCCAACCACCACGTGGCGATGTTCCATGCAAATGCGGCGATCACGGCGCAGAGCACCGTCGTCATTGTGACAATGTCGGTGTCCACCAGTCCTTTGCCGATCGTTGAAGCAACCGCGCCGCCGAACAATGCGCCGGTGAGATTGAAAAACGCAGCCATCGCGATCGCTTTGCGCGGCGTCAGGACTCGCGTCGAGACTACGGTGGCAATCGCGTTTGCGGCGTCGTGAAAGCCGTTGCTGTATTCGAAAATGATCGCCGCAAGAACGACGGAAATTAATGTGAGCACGCGATTGCTTGCTACGAATATTTCAGCGCCACCTGCAGGATGATGTTCCCGGCATCGCGGCAGCGGTCGATTACTTTCTCCAACAAGCCATAAAGATCGTGCAGAAAAATGATCTGTTTCGGCTCGTATTTGCCGTGGAAAAGGTCGCGAATTCGGTCCAGTTCGAGCTGGTCCGCCTCGCCTTCGATGCTTTGAAGTTTGGCGTTCATCTCACGCGCGGTCTGGGCGTCGATCCCCTTACGCAACTGTTTTACCATCGACAGTACCGTCTCGGCCGCTTGGTCAAGTAACTCAACCTGCTTCTGAAAACTGTGCCCGCGCAAATCGTCCGGGCAGATTAAGATCCGCTCACCGATTTTTTCGACGGTCTTCGGTATCTTATAAAGCGCGGCTGCCAGTTCCTGGATGTCCTCCCGCTCCAGCGGCGTGACGAATGTCTTTGAGAGCTGCTCGGTTAGTTCCTGTGTGATGCGTTTGTCCTCGCGTCGGCTGTGCGCAAACTCTTCGAGGTGCTCTGGCGTCTCATTTTGCTGAAGTTTTTCCAGCAGCGCGATCAGATGATGAACGCTGCTGTCGGCCTGCTGCGCACTCGCTTCCAGCAAATCGTAAAACTTTCCGTCCCTGCCGATGAGTTTTTGAATCGAGAACATAAGCAGTTCCTTCTGTAGCCAGTAACTTTAGAAAAAACGCCGCAACGTGGCGAGTAAGACTTTAGACCACCAGGGAACCACGACAATGCCACTGGTGACATCGGTTCCAATAAGCGAATAAAGGTGTCTGAGGCGGCTAACCAACCGCCCTAGACAGAATCGCCAACTCTCGAAATCTCTTTCTTTGCCGCGGGAACCAAAGCCGGACCCACTTCCGCCAGAACTCTTACGCTCCGCACGCCTCGGGCTGACTCGCCTAAAACATCACCTGCACCCGTCCGATGACTTCGTCGAAATCATCCTTTCCGAACTCAGGATGCGCCTCGCGGAAATCCGACCAGGTATGAATGTAGTTGACCATCAGCTTGATATCGTCGCCGTGGATGTAGTAGTTCAATCCGCCGGTGATGGAATGAATGCCGTCGCTGCCCCTTTGTCCCGGGTTTAAATCCTGCCACTGAACCGCCAGTTGAAGTTTCTTCGGGATCAGAAAATAGCCGGCCGTTATGTAGTAACCGTTCGTCGTAAAGTCGGGCATGCCAGGCACGCCGTTTACGGTGCGGCCGTTCACGTACTCTTCGAGGTATTCTCCAATCAGATCAAACCGACCCAGCCTAAGCCAGGCGTCCACGCTCCACGCGGTGCGCTCGGCCGCTGTCGGCAGCGTGAATGGCGACAGCGAACCGTCGGAGTTGACTTTAAGAGTCAACGATTGCGAGATATTCGTGCCGGCATCGTCGCGGCTGTTCAGCACGTCGGCGCCCAGCTTCAGATACGATTCTCCCCACATTTTGCTTTTAAATAGCGTGGACTCCAGCCGGCCTACATACATGAAGTTATTGTTATCGTTATTGGTGATGTTGCGACCGTTCCCGTTAAAGATGCCGGCGTAATACGTAAGCAGGTCCTTCTGCTCAGGCCAGACAGTCGCAAGCGGTTTTCCCCAGAGCTGAACGCCGATCTGGCGCTCCGGTGTGATTGCGCCCGTGGGCAAACTGCGCTCGATGATGTACAAGGAGGTGTCTGGCGTGAGCTGCTCCAGACCGAATGGCGCTTTCCACTGACCCATTTTGATCTGCGCCCAGGGGAACTGATGCCAGTTGATAAAAATGTCCGTGGCCTCGAACGCGGTTCTATTCGCATTGATTCCGTCGCTGTTTTCAAAGTCGCCTTCCAGCTTGAAATCGAATTGCTCGGCAAAATCGCCGGTGAGATTGATTCGTGCGCGGCGCAGACGAAACCGATCTTTCAAGGCGGTCTGGCCAAAACGGCCTTCGAACGCGGAAACATCGCCGTCTTCGAAATTCATCTGGATGAATCCGCCGAGCACCAGTTTCAATTCTGGTCCACGCTGCTGCACGTAAACCGGCGGTTTCTCTTCTTCGACGACAGCTTTCTCGACGTACGTTTTTCCGTCGTAAGTCACCTTTTTTTTGAATTTGCCGTCGGGCACGGACGCAGTCTCTTTCTTCAGGCTCTTGATCTCCGCCTGCAGTTCGGCGTTCTGTTTTGCCAGCAATTCCACTGCGCGCTCGAGTTTTTCGATTCGCGCAGTATCAGACGATGATTCCGCGCGCAGCTGCTGCGTAGTGAGCAACACAATTGCAGCCAGGCTTGCGCCCGCTGCCCGTAAGACGAATTTTTTGATGAACATGAGTTTCTCCTTGGTTTTTAATGGTTAGATCGAGAGGTAGAACCGCTCGGTTAAAGAACTGCCTATCCAAATACAGGCGAGGCTAGAAGCCGATTGTTACATGCGTATGACGAAAGTGTGACGATTCAGCAAACTTTGGCGTTAACTGCCGAAGCAATTCTATCGAGTGGTATAGAAATATTGGAATTTAAGGCGCGAGCGAGTTGAATTGCTGTTCAAATGGAGACTGGCTCTGGCAGGAAAATTCTAATCATCGAAGATGAGAGCGACGTTGCCGACCTTCTCACGCTGAACTTGCGCAAGGCGGGTTTCAGGACTTCGACGGCCGCCGACGGCGCGAGCGGTTTGCAGAAGGCGCGTGACGACAGACCCGATTTCATCATCCTCGATCTGATGTTGCCAAAAATGTCGGGGCTCGAAATCTGCAAAATTTTGAAGAGCGACGCGGCGACGTCTCACACTCCGATTCTGATGTTAACGGCAAGAGCAGAAGAGATTGATCGCATCGTTGGTCTGGAATTCGGCGCCGACGATTACGTGACCAAGCCGTTCAGTCCGCGTGAAATCGTGCTGCGAATTCGGGCAATCTTCCGGCGCGGAGAAAAGGCGGACGAAAGTCTGAACGCCGGCCCGATCTCGATCGACCCTGCGCGCCATGAAGTTCGCATCAACGGAAAGCGGGTGCGTCTCACCAGTCTTGAGTTCAAACTGCTGCGCACATTGATGCAACGCCGTGGCCGCGTGCAGGAGCGCGATCGGTTGCTGAATGAAGTTTGGGGCTACGAAAGCGTGATCGACACCCGCACGGTGGATACGCACGTGCGCCGCCTGCGCGAAAAACTCGGCAAAGCCGGGGACGCGATTGAAACCGTTCGCGGTTTCGGTTATCGGCTGCGGGAAAATTATCGAGAATGATCTGGCTCCTGCTTTGCGCGATTGTTGCAGCCACAATTGCCCTTGCCTTGATCGCGTGGCGCAAATGGATCGCGCCGTGGCGGCAGGTGGAGGAGCTCGTGACAGAAATCGGGCGCGGCGAGCAGCCGCGGACATTTCTGATTCACGGCGGCGCCGAGACTCAACGTATCGGGTTACGCCTGGAAAAGATTTTCAACGATTTGAAACAGCTCAGTAAGCAAATCGCAAAACGCGAATCCGGACTGCAGACCATTTTCGCTGCGATGCATGACGCATTGCTGGTAGTCGATTCCAAGCGGTACGTGATTTTGGCCAACGAGACGTTTCGAAAACTTTTCGCGCTCCCTGAAATTTCAGAAGGGACACCTCTGCTGGAGATTGTGCGCGACGCGACGCTCGACCGGGTAATTAATGATGCTTTCGATCATGGTGGCCCAGTTCGCAGCGAGTTGGCTCTGGATGGTTCGCAGGTCGAACTCGACGCCGTCGCGACAAGGAACCAAGCAGGCGAGATCACCGGTGTGCTCGTTCTGTTCCATGACATTACCGAACTGAAGAAGATGGATCAGGTCAGGCGGGATTTTGTCGCTAATGTCTCGCACGAATTGCGCACGCCGTTGTCGATCTTGCGCGGCTACATCGAGACCTTGCTCGACAGCCCGGAAATCTCGCGCGAGGAATTTTCTCGAATTCTCGGAGTCATGGAACGCCATTCGAAACGCTTGGATTTGCTAGCCGAGGATCTGCTTACGCTTGCGCAATTGGAATCAGCCAATCCCAATTTGCAATTGAGCCCCGTCGATCTGTCGAGCTTCTTCGGAGAAGTCATTCGCGATTGGGAAACGAAACTCGCAACCAAACAGCTCAACGTAATTGTGGATGTTCCGCCTGGCTTGCCCCCGATTCGCGCCGACCGGCAGCGGTTGCAGGAAGCACTCTACAATTTGCTCGATAACGCCGTGAAATATTCGCGTGAGCACGGCGAGATCAGGCTGATGGCTCGGCAGCGCGACGAAGAAATTGTTCTGAGCGTAAGCGACGATGGCATCGGCATCAGCAAAGAAGACTTGCCGCGCATTTTCGAGCGTTTCTACCGCGTTGACAAAGCGCGCAGCACCGAAAGCATTCGCGGCACCGGTCTCGGCCTGGCGATCGTCAAACACATCACGCAACTCCACGGCGGCCACGTCGAAGCCGAGAGCGAAATCGAGAAAGGCACGACGATTCGGGTGGTTCTGCCGGTCAGAATGTGACGTTCTTGTGACACCCGGAATCGGCGTTTGGACTGGTCTTCCCTTTGATTTAGCATTTGCTTGTGAACAAAAACGTCCTTTTCATTTGCGTCCATAACAGCGCGCGCAGCCAGATGGCCGCAGAGCTTCTCAACCGGATTTGCGGCGAGTTTTTTCACGCACAGAGCGCCGGACTCGAACCGGGAACACTCAACCCGCTGGCGGTCGAAGCGCTTCAAGAAATCGGGATAGACATCTCTCGCGCCAGGACGCAATCGGTTTTCGATGTCTTCAAGTCGGGGCAGCTCTTTGCGTACGTAATTACAGTTTGCAGTGAATCCGAATCGAAAGGTTGCCCGGTATTCGCGGGTGTAACCAAACGGCTGCACTGGCCATTTCCCGATCCGTCGCAGTTCACTGGAACGCATGAAGAGAAGATGGCCAGGACACGCGAAGTGCTGGAGCAAATTCGCGCGAAGATTGAAAACTTCTGCGAAGAGCATTGCGCGCTCGAGCCGAGAGCTTGGCGTTTCACCGATTGACCAGGCGAGCTTTTCCACGGCTCGGAAATCGTATCCAAAGAAACTGGCCCGCCTGCATCTGCAGTAGCGAGAAGCGGGATGCGGCCTCGTTCGGTCGCTGTCACACAAACGTAACAGTAAAGGTTTTGACCGCACGAAATCGGATGCGGCAGTTTCGTGGTATGACAAAACTTCAACTGCCGAAAATTCTTGCGCTCGTTGTTGCGCTGGGATTAAGCGCGAGCGCTTCGGCGCAAATGATGATCAACGGAGCAGGCGCGACCTTTCCGTATCCGATTTACTCGAAGTGGTTCGACGAATACGCGAAGGTCGATCCTTCCGTCCGGTTCAATTATCAATCGATCGGTTCCGGCGGCGGACAGAAACAAATTCTCGCACAGACGGTCGATTTCGGTGCGTCGGACGGGCCAATGAGCGACGAAAATTTGAGCAAAGCGCCCGGGAAGATCCTGCATATCCCGACAGTCGCAGGCGCAGTGGTGATCAGTTACAATCTCGACGGTAATCCGGCGCTCAAACTCGATGGCGAAACGATCGCCGACGTCTTCCTGGGAAAAATCAAGAAATGGAATGACCCGAAAATCGCGGCGTCAAACTCCGGCGCAAACTTGCCGGACAAGGAAATCGTGGTCGTGCATCGCTCTGATGGCAGCGGAACGACGTTCATTTTCACCGATTACCTGAGCAAGATCAGTCCGGAATGGAAGAGCAAGGTTGGGACGAATACCTCTGTTAACTGGCCTGCAGGAATTGGCGGGAAAGGCAATGAAGGCGTCTCGGGACAGGTGAAGCAAACCCCGGGCGCGCTCGGATACGTCGAATTGATTTACGCTATCCAGAACAAAATGCCGTATGCCGACGTTAAGAACGCCGCAGGACAATTTGTAAAGCCGACAATCGAATCGGTGACCGCAGCGTTTGGGACGGCCAACATTCCGGATGACTTTCGTTTTTCGATGACCAACGCGCCGGGTAACGATGCGTATCCAATTGCTGGCGCGACCTGGTTGCTGGTTTACGAGCAGCAGAAGGATGCAGCGAAGGGCAAAAAGCTGGT